>JAEEGJ010013539.1_pt1 | contig 19737 bp, 14 predicted proteins | sample 8958761 | NCBI WGS metagenome assembly JAEEGJ01 (sample SAMN16246546, study PRJNA631951) | gut metagenome | biome: gut microbiome; feature: rumen; material: RS-attached | host: Bos | place: Iran: Karaj | collected 2018-10 | reverse complement strand
AGAATGAGTAGAACGTAACAACTCCATAGATCTCTGCAACCGAAATACCTGTCTTCTTGGAAACCAATTCCTGAACTTCGAGCGGAATGTATCCGTACTCATTCTGAATGTCACTCAGGATCATCATCAAAGGAGTCTTGTCATCCTTATGACGATCACAGATCTCTGTGATCTGAGCGACAGCAGCTTCTTGTAATTTAGCCATAAAAAACCTCCTGCCTCTTTTGGGAATATTCCAGCTGAACTATTTTACTTTGCAAGGCGACAGTTAGTAAAGACTAACTGTCGCCCATTTTAAGCCATTATGTGTCAAAAAGTGTAAATTGTCTTAACGCAAATGAATAAGTGTTATTCTTCCTCAACACTGCTTGCTGCAATTACCTTCTCGGCAACTTCCGGAGGAGCTGCCTCATAGCGGACATGTGACATTGCAAACCAGCCTCTGCCCTGTGTCATTGACTTAAGGTCTGTAGCATATTCAAGCATCTCTGCCGTAGGAACTTCTGCGTTAACAACAGAACCGAGCTCATCTGCATCGATACCCATGATGCGGCCGCGTCTCTTATTAAGGTCGCCCATGATATCGCCCTGCTTTTCTTCAGGAATGTGTACTTCGACCTTGCTGATGGGTTCGAGAAGAACAGGGTTACCCTGAGTCATACCTGCCTTGAAAGCGAGGTTAGCTGCGATCTTGAATGCCATTTCGGAAGAGTCTACATCGTGATAGGAACCGTCGACCAATGTAGCCTTGAGGTTAACTACAGGATAGCCTGCGAGAACACCCTTCTTGATGGATTCCTGCAATCCCTTCTCAACTGCAGGGAAGAAGTTCTTAGGTACGGCACCGCCGAATACCTTTTCTTCGAATACGAGATCTTCGCTCTCGGGATTGGGTTCGAACTCAATCCATACGTCACCATACTGACCGTGACCGCCGGACTGCTTCTTATGCTTACCCTGTACCTTAACCTTCTTGCGGATAGCTTCACGGTAAGGAACCTTAGGCTCAGCAAGTTCGCACTCTACGTTGTACTTGTTCTTGAGCTGGCTTACGAGAACCTTGAGCTGCATATCACCGATACCGGAAAGTACCATCTGCTTTGTCTCAGGGTTTGTCTCGACTGTAAAGCAATGGTCTTCGTCACCAAGCTTTGAAAGACCGGAGATGATCTTATCTTCATCGCCCTTCTTAAGCGGAACGATAGACTTGGAAAGACAAGGCTGAGGGAACTTGATCTTAGGCATCTCAAGGATACGTGCACGGTCGCAGATAGTATCGTTTGTATCTGTATTTGCAAGCTTGGAAGCAGCGCCGATATCGCCTGCTGTGATGCAGTCTGTAGTGATCTGCTCCTTACCCTTGAGGAAGAACAGACCGCCGATTCTCTCATCCTTACCCTTTGTAGCGTTATATACAGTGGAGTTAGCACGGAGTGTACCTGCGTTAACCTTGAAGATACTGATCTTACCAACGAACGGGTCAGAGATAGTCTTGAAGCAGAAAGCTGCAAGCGGATCGTCAATAGAGCAGGAAACCATCTGTGTGCTGCCGTCAGGAAGTGTAGCTTCCAAAGCGGGCTTCTTGCCTGCCGGAGGTGTGTCCTTGGAAATGCAGTTGAGGAGGAAGTCAACGCCCCAGTTCATGTAAGCGGAACCACAGTAGATCGGGTGGAGCTTACCCTCACGGAAACCGGCATGTACGCCATGACGGAACTCGTCTTCAGTGAACTTCTCACCTGCGAAGAACTTCTCCATCAAAGCATCGTCTGCTTCTGCAACTACTTCATTAACCTTCTCCTGGAGTTCGTCAACTCTCTCGTTGTACTGCTCAGGAAGAGGATATTCGATGAACTTACCTGTAGCCTTATCGATAGAGAAAGCCTTGCGGTTCATTACGTCCACGATACCTGTCATCTTGCCGTCTTCCATGATAGGGAAAGAAAGCGGGATAACAGAAGGTCCGTAGCGCTCCATCATACGTGCTGCTACAGCTTCAAAGTCAGCATTCGGTTCATCCATTCTGTTCATGAAGAATAAGAAAGGAACCTTCTTGCCGTTCAAGAGTCTGATTGCCTTCTCGGAACCAACGGATGTACCGCCCTTAGCCGAGATCATGATTACGCCGGAGTCAGCGATTCTGATACCGCTCATCTCCTCGCCAAGGAAGTCGAAGTCACCTGGAGTGTCGATAATGTTGATCTTGCTTCCCTTGTATTCGCAGCAGGCAACGGAAAGGCCTACTGACATCTGTCTTTTGATCTCCTCAGGATCGTAGTCAAGCGTAGTATTACCATCGTTGATGCGGCCCTGACGGTTAATAGCTTTGGTATAAAAAAGAATAGCCTCAGCTAATGTCGTCTTGCCGGAACCTACGTGTCCAAACAACGCGATGTTGCGAATCTTGTCTGCGGAATAATTTTCCATCAGTCATTTCCTCCTTCGAAGTCAAAAATTAAATACTTTCCTATTATAAAATATCTGGTATGCTAATTCCACAAAAAATATGTGGCAAGTCATAGTTTTTTTGTGCATAGTTTTGACGACCTACACAAAACGGTAAAATGGCGCTTTTCGCAGGCAAACATCATATTTTGTAGTCCCATAAGCTCGAAAAATCCTTAAGGGACTACATTTTTCGGGATTTGTAGTCCAAACTGCGAAAAATACCCATAAAGGACTACACTGTTCCGGCTCTGCAGTATTCACGGAATAAAAAAGGGTGCCGTTAAGACACCCTTTTAAGATTATTTTAATTAGTCTTTCAAGCCTTGGGCTTACCGAAGATAAGAACGAGTCTGTCTTCCTTCTGTGTGAAAGGACTTCCTGAGAGTGAGGAAAGACCTGTCTCGGATCCGCCGCCCATGGAAGAGATGAGCTTACCACCGTCATCGTCTACTACGTGGATCAATGTCCAGCCTTCAGAAGACTTCTTCTTAAGGAGCTTTGCGAGTGCTTCAACGTTTACTTCAGAAGACTTGTTGTGCTCAACAACTTCAACTGAGTAATCCATAGGACCGCCGGCAGCTCCGCCGCCACCTGCTCTGACCTTCTTCTCCAATTCTGCAACTGCTGCGTCAAGCGATGCAAGCTTCTTCTCAAGCTCTGCCTTCTCCATCTCTTTCTCCTCAATCTGTTTACTTAATTCTGTGATCTGATCGAGCATCTTGCCCTTTTCGCTCTCACTCAAAGCAGCCTGCTTAAGGAATACTGCCTGCTTCTCAGCGTTAAGAACGATCTCCTGGGCAGCTGCTTCAGCAAGGACAGTCGCATTCTTTGAATCAGCGATAATGGTCTTTGCTTCCTTAAGTTCAGCGGAAAGACCCTTGATCTGATCCTGGATATTCTGTGATTCCTGCTGATAGCTGTTAAATTCCTTCTCAGCCTGGTTCTTCTTCTCTTCAGATTCTTCAAGCTCTTTTCTGGCTTCCTTGAGAGTCTCGTCAAGGTCCTTGCGTCTCTGCTTGGCATCCTTCTCGAAATTGTCGATCTCGGCATTGAGCTCATCACGCTTAGCCATAGCAGTCTCTGCTTCAGCCATAACGATCTTAGCCTTCTCTGTCATCTCATCGAGCTCTGCCTGAGCCTGCTTATTACGCTCTTCGAGCTGCATGATGATCTGATCTCTCTCAGCCTGAGCTTCAGCAATGAGCTTTTCCTTCTCGGCATTGGCGATATCTCTGTCACGCTCTGCATCAGCCTTCATCTTAAGGGCTTCTGCTGCCTGCTTCTCGGAAAGCTTCTTGTGCTCTTCAGCGAGCTTAGCCTTTTCTTTCTCAAAATCTTCACCAAGCTTGACGATCTTGTCTTCTGCAGCCTTGATCTCTTTTTCCTTCTCGGCCTTGATCTTGTCGGCATTGTCCATCATTGCCTGGACTTCTTTTGCCTGTGCGATGAGTTCGTCTCTCTTGGCGAGGGCTTCGCCGTATTCCTTCTCGACCTGAGCTGCGAGCTGTTCAGTCTGCTTCTGGGTCTCTTCGTATATCTTCTGCTGCTCGATTCTTGCAGCTTCGATCATATCGTCGTGTTCCTGCTGTGACTTTTTCTTCGCCTCAGCCATCATCTCGCTGGCTTCTTTACGGAGAGCGTCTCTCTTGTCACGTGCTTCGATAACCTCGTCGCGGATCGTATCGACTGACTTCTCCAGAGCTTCCTGCTCTGCCAGTTTCTTCTTCTGGAATGTGGTGAATTCCTTATCGAGCTTAGCCTTCTCAGCCTCAAACTGCTGTTCCATGTTCGCATAGTCGCGCTTAAGCTTCTCCAAAGCCTCGAGAATTCTCTTCTCTTCTTCGGAACGTTTAGCTTCTGCACGTGCTATATTCTCAGCCTGTTTCTGATCAAGGATTTTCTTCGCTTCAGCTGCGGCTTCATCATTATTACCCTGTGAAGCCTTCTGGAAATCGTATTTGCACATTGAGCAGCGAGCAACATTGTCGCCCATCATTACGCCGCAAACCGGACATCTCTTCATAACTTGTTTCTCCTAAGAATGCGCGGGATAAAATAAACCCGCGCAAAATGTTATGCCCTATTATATACCAGGCAAAAGTAATTTATCAGGCTTTTCTTAAAAGGATTTTATAAATTTTTAGTTAATTTTCGGAACGAACCTCGAAAAAACCTGCATTTTTTTGTGTGCGTTGTCATATATAAGCTCCGATACCGCTTTCCTATAATGAATTAACTATTTTCGGGAGGGTGGAAATGAAACATATCATTACAAAATCCGTTATCTCCGTAATGGCGCTGAGCCTTATGGCCACGAGCTTTGCGGGTTGCAACAAAAAGCCTGCCGATGCCAACAACAATGCTGTCGTAGGTATCACCCAGGAACCTGGAATCTTCGATCCCCACACTGTTGTCGCAGCAGGTGACGAAGAGATCATCTTCAATGTTTACGAGGGTCTTGTTAAGTTCGATAAAGACGGAAAGCTTAATCCTTGCCTTGCTACAGACTATAAGATCTCAGAAGACGCTTCAGTCTATACATTCACCATCAGAACAGGCGTAAAGTTCCACGACGGTTCCGATCTTGATGCAAATGACGTTGTTTACTCACTTAAGCGTGCTGCAGGTCTCCTCGATAGTCAGGACGGAACTGCACTCGTATCAGAACTTGATTCAATTAAGGAAGTAAAGGCTACAGATGACGGCAAGGTCGAAGTAACTCTTGAAGCCGGCAATACAGAGCTTTTGAGCTTCTTTACCGTAGGCATCATTCCTGAAGGTTACGATAACTGCCAGGCAGCTCCTGTCGGAACAGGTCCTTTCAAGTTCGAATCTTACAATCCCGGCCAGAGCGTCATTCTCGTAAAGAACGATAATTACTGGCAGAAGGGTCTTCCTTACCTCGATAAGGTTACATTCAAGGTATGCGCAGATATGGATGCAGGTCTCACAGAGCTTGCAGCAGGAAGCATCGATATCTTCCCTTATCTTTCTGCTGACCGTGCAAGACAGCTCGATTCTGCTAAGTACAACATTCTTTCTAACGGTTCCAACATGGTTCAGATCTTCGCTCTCAACAACAAAGTAGAGCCTCTGAACAATCTTAAGGTCCGTCAGGCTATCAACTACGCCATCAACAGAACTGACATCATCTCCGTAACAATGGACGGTGCAGGCGTTGAGCTTACAACTGCAATGAGCCCTGCTATGGGCAGCTTCTACGATAAGTCTCTTGACGGCACATTCAAGCAGGATATCGAGAAGGCAAAAGCTCTTATGGCTGAAGCAGGATATGAGAATGGCTTCAATATCACATGCACAGTTCCCTCTTCTTATCTTATCCATGTAAATACAGCAGTAGAACTCGCATCCGAGCTTAAGGCTATCGGCATTAACATGGAGATCAAGCAGGTAGACTGGGCAACATGGCTTGATACTGTTTATTCCAACCGTCAGTATGAGACAACAGTCATCGCTCTTACAAGCGCATATGCGCCTTACGATGTAGTAAGCCGTTATCAGACAAGTGCAAGCGGCAACTTCATCAACTATTCAAACAGTGAAGTTGATAAGCTTCTGACTGATATCCCTCTTACTGCTGACGAGAAGACAAGAACAGACCTTTACCACAAAGTTCTGAAGCACCTTACAGATGATGCCTGCTCCGTATATATCCAGGATCCTACAACCATCACCGCAGTATCCACAAGACTTGAAGGCTACTACGTATATCCTATGTATGTTCAGGATATGTCACAGGTAAAGCTCGTTCAGAAGTAATCTGATAAAAAGCTGAAGTTTTAAAGGCTGTTCCGTCAACGGGGCAGCCTTTTTTTGATTGACTAAAAATAAAAATATAATAGACTTCTATTATTATTCGGTTGAAGGAGGCTAAAGACTTGCGGGGCAAGGCCGGTTATTTTGTCGGAAAACTGATCGAACTTATCGTGACGCTTCTTCTTGTGTCATTGCTTGTTTTTGCTGCCTTCTCTATAATCCCGGGCGACACTGCCAGAGTCATGCTGGGACCTGATGCATCTCAGGCACAGGTCGATCTTCTGCGCACGCAGTTAGGTCTTGATAAACCTCTCGTTGTGCGTTATTTCTCATGGCTTCTTGGCATCCTCACCTTTAATCCCGGAACTTCATACGCTTATAACATGAACGTTGGCACGCTTATCGCGCAAAGGCTCCCTGTCACTCTCGGCATGAGCGCCATTGCCATGCTGATGGTAATCCTCATTTCCTATCCTCTGGCTGTCCTGAGCGCGCGAAAACCGGGACGCCTGGGTGATCAGATATGTTCTGTTATAGGACATGTACTTTTCGCGATCCCGCCTTATGTAGCATCGCTCCTTCTGATAATGCTCGCGAGCTCGGTTTTCTCGCTTCTTACGGTGGGTACTTATGTAACTCCGGCTGAAGATTTTGCAGGATATGTAGGATGCCTGCTCCTGCCTTCATTCGCAGTTGCACTGCCCAAGATCGCCATGAGCTTCAAGTTCTTAAGATCTTCCATCATTGAGCAGAGAGCATCCGACTACGTAAGGACATCCAAAAGCCACGGCTTATCCGATCTTAAGATCCTCGTCCGCCACGTGCTCCCGAATTCCAACGTGTCATCGATCACGATAATATCTATCATCCTTTCAGATATCCTCGGCGGAAGTCTCATAGTAGAGCAGGTCTTTAACCTGCCAGGCTTAGGACGTCTTCTGCTGTCGGCGATCTCCAGAAGAGACTTCCCTCTTTTGTCAGGCATCGTCTTTTATCTGGCATTCATAACAGTCCTCCTTTATTTCCTCTCCGACATAGCAGCTGCCATATCGGACCCTAGGATAAGGCTGAAATAAGGAGGATAACTGGAATATGTCTTCTGCAAACAGATCATTAAAGAGAGCGCCCGGAGCCTATGTCTTTTACATAGCCGGTGTTATCCTGCTCGGGATCGTTGTTGCAGCCTTCGTGGTCTCACTTTTCTGGACACCTTTTGATCCTAATGCAACCAATGCAGGCGCCAAGTTCATCAAGCCCTGCCTTGAGCATCCGTTCGGCACTGACAACTTCGGAAGAGATCTTCTCTCACGCGTCATGTCAGCATCCAAATATACGATCTACATATCAGTGGCCGGTGTCGCTATTGCGCTCATACTCGGAACCATAGCAGGCATCCCTGCCGGATATTTCGGAGGTTATACGGATAAGGGCATCATGCTCTTAGGCAACAGCATAATGTGCTTCCCCGGCATCCTTTTAGCACTCGTAGCAGTAGCAGTCTTTGGTGCATCCGTAACTAATGTCATCTGGGCATTGGGACTGGTCTTCGCTCCGACCTTCGCGAGAGTGTGCCGCCTTGGAACAATGGAGATAAAAGAATTGGATTATATTACGCATGCGCGCGTAATGGGCGTCAAACCCGTGCGCATCATGACCCTGCATATATTCCCCAACCTCGTATCACAGCTCCTTCCTGCCACAGTAATCGGACTTGCCAACATGACGCTTTTCGAATCAGGAATGAGCTATCTGGGATTGGGAGTACAGCCGCCGGATGCGTCTTTCGGAAAGCTCCTTTCAGATGCACAGGCATATTTCAGGGTAGCACCCTGGCTTGTTATATTCCCTGCCATGATGCTGGTCTTCTATATATTGGGACTTTATTTTATCTCTGAGGGTCTTAGAGTTAGCCTCTCGAAAGGAGGTAAGTGATGCCCCGTCATATCCATATAGTAAAAGTACATCACTTGACTCTTTCCTTCCCTACCTCGAAAAATCCCAACCCGAAGCCGGTCCTTGATGACGTTGACTTCGGAATACGGGACGGCGAGATCCTCGGTCTGATCGGCAACTCGGGAAGCGGCAAGACAATGACTTCCCTTGCAATAGCAGGCCTCCTCCCTGAAAGCGCAAATATCGATTCCGGTTCCATTAAGTTCGCCGGCAAGAGCCTTCTGGACATGAATCCCAAAGAGCGCCGCAGAATGCTCGGAAAAGATATCGGCATGATCTTCCAGGAGCCCTCGACTGCTTTGGATCCTCTCATGACATGCGGAAAGCAGCTTGAAGAAGTACTCACCGCTCACAAGGAATCAGTAATGGAACCTGAGGAGCGCCACAAGGCTATAACTGACATGCTCCAGACAGTAGGCTTCACCAATGCTGAAGAGATCTGCAGCCGTTACCCGCATCAGCTTTCCGGCGGACAGCGCCAGAGAGTCCTTATCGCAGGAGCAGCACTCCTTAAGCCGAGGCTTCTTATCTGCGACGAGCCGACATCTTCACTTGATACCGTAACAACTGTATCGATCCTGGGCCTGCTTAAAGAGTTATGCCACCAGCTTCACATGACGATCCTGTTCATCTCGCACGACCTCTCCGCAGTCAGAGGATTCTGTGACCGTGTCATGGTAATGAAGGACGGCAAGATCGTTGATAAAGATACGACTTCAGATATCCTCAATAATCCGAAAAATAGTTACACGGCTGAGCTTTTGACCAATGCAAGACTCGACACGAGGATCTTGGGACTTACCCCTGCCCCGGTAGATTATGAAAGCTCTCCCGTTCTTTCGGCAAAAGACATTACTGCAGGCTACGGAAGATCACTTTTCGAGCGCGTTAAGAAAAAGAACGGAAGCACTGAAAGCGATACTAAAGTGCTTCACGAAGTATCCCTGAAAGTATATCCCAACGAGATATTAGGCCTCATCGGAGGATCGGGAAGCGGCAAGACTACGCTCATAAGATCACTCTTAGGCCTTCTTCCCCACTCAGGAACAGTGGATATCACAAGCACGCGTGTAGGCGCGATCTTCCAGGATCCGGTATCCTGCCTGAATCCTGCACACACGATCAAGTGGCACCTGAATGAGGCCCTGAGGGCATCCGGCAAGGCAAAAGAGATCAAGGGCGACGGTACGTTCGATGAAAAACGTGCCAGAACGCTTGAGTGGATCACAGGTGCGCTTGAAGCATGCGGCCTTGGTGCCGAGTATCTCTCACGCCGTCCTAACGAGCTTTCCGGCGGACAGCGCCAGAGAGTCTCGATTGCCATGTGTCTTATCCAGGAACCTTCCCTCATCATTGCAGATGAACCATTCTCATCCCTTGATGCAAGTTCTTCAGCCGAACTCTTAAAGCTCATGACCACGATAAACAGGGAGCGCAATACCGCTTTCCTTCTTATCACTCATAACATTCATATCGTAAGACAGATTTGTCCCAGAGTTGTCGTCATGAGCAACGGCCGTATCTGTGAAGAAGGAAACACAGAAGCTGTCCTGAACGATCCTAAGTCAGAAGCTACTTCCGCACTCCTTGAAGCAGAACGCAAACTTCACGGAATCTGATCCATTAAGAAAGGCTGCTCCGAAGAGCAGCCCATCTCAAGGGTGATCTATATAAAGTGATGTCACTTTTATATAACTAGTTAAATCAAAACTTTCCCTTTAGCTATTAATATCTTAAGAAAGATTATGTTGTGTAAGAATAAACTGTAATCTTATCCTGAGCACCATTTGACCAGCTAGCCTGGAAAATAAGTGTCTTTGTTGACTGACCGGACTGCAAATCGATAGTTACATAATTTCCGTTAGTGGATACAGACGGATTGGAGATTCCATCCTGCCAAGCGTTAGATACTGATACTCCGTTAGGAACATACAAAACTATCTTCTTAGCCTTGCTGGGTAAAGTAATTGTAGCTTGTCCGCCGCTGCCCCAGTTGTTGAAAACATTAAGGCTGGATCCACTTACGTTTGTAGTATTATTTGGTGCTGTAACTGTTCCAGCTCCGCCTGTTGTAGGCGTAGGTGTATTTGTAGGCGGAGGAGTAGGTGTGTTTGTATTGCTTGCGGCCTTTGTTGGTACCGGTGTGTTAACAGGTGCCTGTGTGGGTACAGGTGTAGGTGTTGCTGTAGGTACCGGTGTGTTTGTAGGAACCTTCGGCTTATAATTTGAGATGTCGAAAAACTTTGCAGCACCCTCTGTAATACTATCAACTGCAGTCCAGGCATCCTTCTCAAAATTGTTACCATTCTCTCTCTGAAGTCTTGCTGATGTATCGTTTGCTCTGTTGATAGTAACAGCAATGCCTACGAAGGCAGCGGATGCTACTACAATCATTATTGCGACTACGACGATGATTTCTGTGAGGGTAAAACCTCTCTTGCTAATGCTCATTTTTTTCATATAGATCACGCTCCCTTTTTAATCAAGCTACCCTTTGCTTATAGTCAGATTATAACGGAGCAGATTTTGACAATTCATCAACAAGATGTTGAAATTGTGAGGGCTATTTGAACAAACTGTAACGAAGGGTTAAATAGATTTTGTCAACAAGATTTTTCGAGCTTCTTCGAGCATGGAAGCCTTGGTGTTGACGCATTTTCCGTCTATATAACTATCAAAGATCTGTGACAGGACAAGGCCGATTTCAGGTCCTTCTTTTACACCGATCTCAATGAGATCTTTTCCATTGATTGCGAGATCCTTAACTGCAAATACCGCACCTGATGCTCTCAGTTCTTCTGATATCTTATTAAGTTCTTCCAGTCTCGCAAGGCGGGTTCTTCCCAGAGGTGAATGTGCAAGTATATCCGCTCTCTGAAGATACTTGAGTTTTTCCAGGATAGCTTCTGGGAAACTGCTCATAAACCTGTGTACTTCTTTTCTATCAGGAGCCATATATGTATCGTGGAGCTTTACCAGAAGGCATACATCCGTTATGAACTGCTTTGGAAACTTCAGTTCATTAAGGACTCTCTCTGCAATCTCCTTACTGACAGCAGGATGGCCCTTCATATGTCCGGTCCCGTTAGCATCAAGCTTAAAGCAGGCCGGCTTTCCGAGATCATGGAAAAGTGCTGCCATAGCAAGTTCAGGATCGCGTTTGCCGTCTTCTCCCAAAGGTATCTCATCAAGGACATCAAGGGTGTGTTCAAGAACATCCCTGTCATGGTATTTGGACCGCTGTTCAAACCCTCTGCATATTGCAATCTCGGGTATGATAACGCTTATTATTTTCCAGCCTGTCCTTATTGCTTTGGGAGCATATCTTCCTGTAACTATTCCTGTAAGTTCAGATGCGATCCTCTCGCCGGAGATCATCTTCAATTCTCCTGCATGAGTCTCCATCGCTTTTAATGTATCCGGTTCGATATCAAATCCTAATACTGAACAAAATCTGATTCCTCTTAACACCCGGAGTGCGTCTTCTTCAAAACGAAGATCAGGGTTGCCCACTGTCCTGATCAGCTTATCCGCACAGTCAGCCTGTCCTCCTTCAGGATCATAGATCTGTCCATCACGGTCCATATACATCGCATTGACCGTAAAATCCCTGCGCTTAACATCTTCTTCGATAGTAGTCTTGAAAATAACTTCATCAGGTCTTCTCATGTCTGAATAAGAACCATCGACGCGGAATGTTGTTACTTCAACGTCACCTTCTTCAGTAACAGCAGTTACTGTACCGTGCTTTGCAGCATTGTCGTAGTAATTAACTCCCGCTTCTTTAAAGATCCTTACGGTATCTTCCGGCCTTGCCGAAGTTGCAATATCGTAGTCGTGCGGAACCCTGCCAAGCACGATATCACGCACGGCGCCTCCGGCCACATATGCCTGGTAACCTGAAGATTCGATAAGTGTGAGTATTCTTCTCACATAATCAGGAATTCTTTCTGCTGTCTTCGGATAGTCATTCATAAGTAAATTATATCAATTCGAATCGTCATATTCTTGAAATAATACGGGCGCACATGTTGGATATAATTATGCTGTTTAATAACGTGTGCTTTTATGGAGGATAATATGTTATTTACTAAGAAACCTTATAAGATCGATTCCGTTTACTATGTCGACGGCAAGCTTAAGATCGGATGCGGATGCCAGGAATACACTGAGGCTCTTACCGGTGGAAATGCCTGCTTTAAGGACTGCGGCGGAAGGATCACATTAACTGTTTTCTCTCCTGCAAATAATATAATCACGATAAGAGTTAATAATCACCGCATCGAGCCAAGATATAAGGCTGATTCTGTTATAGAACTTGTTCCTTCAGGATTAGGTTCATTCGAAGATGCAGGTGACTATTTCTCATTCAAGAGCGGACACCTTGAAGCACGCTTTAATAAAAAAGTATTAGACATCAAATATTATTACTGTGGAAATGAACTCTGCAGTCAGAATGTAAAGATGCCTGTTTTCTATAAGAGCGACGCAGGTTCAGCTACCTGTTATGCAGTTTCCTCCAATGCTGTATCGGGCGCTTCATTTGAACTTAAGGTACGCGAGAACATTTACGGCTTGGGCGGTGCAGGTTCCACGATCGTAAGAAACGGACAGACCGTTAAGTGCAATGTTTTCGACGGAAGAGCAGGCGCAGAACATATACCGTTTGTCCTTTCCGATTCCAAGTACGGTATTTTCGTAAATACATCACGTCCTGTTACATTCGATATCGGATCTGACAGCGGCAATCTCAGCTTCGAGACTGCAGGCGAAGAGATCGAATACAGCGTCATTGCAGGCGATACATCTATTCAGGTCCTTGAAGTATTCAGCCAGCTTAACGGACGTATCCCCGCCCTTTCATATTCAAACGGCGGTATCTCATTAGTCCTTAACGACGACAATACTCTTACTGCACAGGGCATCATCGATTCACTTAAGATCGCGAAAAGCGCAGGCGTGAACATCAAAGAACTCTGGATCGGTAATTCATGGCACCCTGACTATGCTCCTTACGGCTTCACTTTTGATTCAGTAAGATTCCCTGATCCCCTCGGCTTTGCAAAAGCAGCCGCAGATCTCGGCGTTACGCTCGGTGTGTCTCTCAACCCGTTCATTTCTGAAAGGGCACCCGAATATCCCGAACTCCTTGATGCCGGACTTCTTATCTCCTTCCCTGACGGAAGAGCTGTTATCTGTGATGACGGCAAGGGCGGCGTTGCCATGCTCGACCTCAATATTCCTGAAGCAAGAAGCTGGCTTATCAATGCTACAACCGGTGTTGCCAGAAACGGCATCAGCATGTTCGAATCCAACTATACTCATTCGATCTCCGGAGCATTCGAAAACGCATGCGGTAAGAAGGGCTATCTCACAAACTTCACGAACATCATGAACTCTGCATTAAGTGATGTTTCTGCAAGGGAAAGAGGACGCCTTGGCTCATTCATCATCGCTGATTCCATCAGTTCAGGCGACCAGCAGTCACCGTTCAGCAATATCTATTGTTCTCTCACTCCGGAGTTCTCAGATCTTGTCGCTGCATTGAAGAACACTATCTCTTATGGACTTACAGGCTTTGGCGGAATAAATATCGATATTCCCGAGAAGGCACTTACCGACCCCAAGCTCTTTGACCGCTGGGTAGGCTTTGCTGCTTATGTTCCTCACTCAAGATTCAAGGGTACTTTAAAGTTCCTGGAAGATGCAGCTGCACTTGATTCAATAAAGGCATTCTCCGCTATCAGAACAGGTCTTGCTCCCTACATCTACTCAAGCATCTGCGAGAGTGTTAAGTACGGAACACCTGCTATACGTGCCATCGCTTTGGAGTTCGCAGGCGATCCTGCAGCTGAGGGATTCGACACTGAGTACATGCTCGGTCCTTCACTTCTCGTATCACCTGTCATCTCACAGAATGACAATGTAAGGATCTACATTCCTCAGGGAATCTGGACTGATTTCATGACACACGAGAAGGTTCAGGGTCCCCGTTATATCTCACGAAAAGCTGGTGCAGGCTCAGTTCCTGTATTCGCACGTCCCAATTCGATCATCCCGACAAGGACTGCGGAATCCACAGGAAGCTTCGGTTCTCTCGACAACATCACGTTCACTTGCTTCGGACTTACACCGGGCGCGACAACTGCCTGTGAGGTATTCTCCGACGGAGCTCAGAGTTCCGGCATAATCACCGTTGAAGTATCAGGCAACAGGATCACAGTACGCACACAGAATCTGGGCGGCACAAAGCATCTTATCCTTTCCGGAATATTCAACGTTGTAGGACTCTCCGAATCCGTACCCGAGAAGCACAGCTTCGGAACATCGATCGAGTTTACGAGCAACGAACTTGTTATAAGCCTCGGTTAAGCTTTACTTCACGAAGGCTTATTCACTACCACCGGAACAGAATCAAAGAAACCGATCAGGTCATTAAAATACTCTTCCTTTATGGGCTCGTTCATAAGCTCATGACGGTAAGGGCCGTAGTTCTTTGACTTTACATCGGCACCTGCGTCCTTCATTCTTTGGATGACCTTTTCGACACCGGTGCCATAGCTTCCGACCGGATCATCAGCACCATACGGGAAGAAGCAGGGACGGTCCGGTATAAGTGCGTACGCTTCCTCACTCTGCATGAATGAGATCAGATTAAAAAGTGTTCTGAATCCGTCGTTAGTAAAACAGAAACCGCACATCGGATCTTTTGCATATTTGGTGACTTCTTCCGGAACTGTGGAAAGCCAGTCGAGACCGCCTCTGGGGTTCTCGATTCTCTTTGTGTAACTGCCGAAAGTGATTATGTTGATAAAATTATTTCTCTTCTTTTTCGCGCCGAAAAAGCATCCTGCTCCGGCAAGGAATTTGCCTGCTCCGACTGCCGGGTTCGGACCTGCTGTCGATGCGAATACAAATCCGTCGAACTGCTTGCTGTATCTTGGTGTCGAGAAGATATTCCTTACTACAAATGAACCCATCGAATGTCCATAGAGAATGTACTTTAAGCCTTCCCTTCCAAACTTCTCGACAGCATATTCATGGAATCCCATCTCATCTGCAAGAAGCATCTGCCAGCTGTTCTTCTGTCCTCCGAAATAAGCTTTTGGAAAACCTGCTTCCTTGTTCAGAAAATAGCTTTCGCCGTGACCAGGCATATCCATTCCGCAGACATGGTATCCGGCCTCGTTGAACTTCTCTATCATCGGTTCATAACGCTTGATATACTCGGCCATTCCATGGCAGATCTGAACGACACCCTTAATCTCCGGCGCAGACGACGGATAGAAGAATCCGACTGCTTTATATCCGTTTCCTATAGAACTGACAAATGCCATTCTCTGCGGATTAAGTTGTGTCATATATGGCCCTCCTTCGGGATTACCTTCTTCTTCTGCCTCTCATGAGCAGCAGTCTTAAAAGTGTAAGTGCTGAACTTGCAAGTGCGACGGCATATGTATCACCAGCTGCCCAGAGAACACTCTTCGCAGCTTTCAGCTGATCGTCAGAAACCCATCCCAATTCCCGCATCGCCTTAAGGCCTCTTCTGCTCGCATCACGCTCGATTGGGAGTGTAACGAGATAGAACAGGAACACGACTGTATAAAGTGCAATGCCTGCAGTGCATATCCAGTAGCCGATATTATTCAGCTCAAGCGATGATTTTGAAGCGTACATGATTACGACACCGATAATGGCGATCCACACGCTTACACGTGAAGTAATGCTCGCTGCAGGAGCTATTCCCTGACGGATCTTATAGAGGAACATTCCGGAATAAGCCTGGCAGGCATGTCCGCATTCATGGGCTGCTACAGCAATCGCAGTGATAGAGCTCTTGCCATATGATGTATCTGAAAGATTAATAGTCTCATCCTTGGGGTTGAAATTGTCAGTCATGTCACCCGGGATGTGACCTACTGTTACTCCGTATACTTCGTTGGCACGGAGCATCTCAGCTACGCAGGTATTTGCATCCTTACCACTAGCGGCTTCCACTTCACTGTATTTCTTAACAAGCCTGTTAAGTCTTCCTCTGACGATCAGGCTCCATACCATGATCGCTATGGCCAGAAGATAGAACAAACCGCTGTAATCACCCAGATACCAATACATTTTCCTTCCTCCAGTTTCCTTATTCCATTACCTAGTATTTTAACATCTTTTAGTATTTAAGGTCTTGTTCCATACAATGCCTCAAACTTATGATTTGTATTTTTATTATTTTTCCTTAAAATATGGAAAAATGAAAATCATTTTAGTATCTTGTATGGTAGTATGTTATAAATAGATCCTTCAAGGAGGAATAAGGAACATGTTTGAGATCAAATCCAAAGAGATGCTCGGTACCAAGGTCTGGCGCATGGACATCTACGCACCTCTCGTAGCCAAAAGGGCCATGCCGGGTCAGTTTCTGATCGTAAGAGCTGATAAGGACGGAGAGAGGATCCCGCTTACCATCTGCGACTTTGACCGCGATACAGGCATCATCACGATCGTATATCAGACTGTCGGAGCTGAGACCGAACGCATGAGCAGAATGAACGCAGGTGAGAGCTTCGCTGACGTGGTCGGTCCTTTGGGTAATCCCTCCGATCTCTGCGATCTTTCAATAGAGGAACTTAAAGCGAAGAAGATCCTCTTCATCGCCGGCGGTGTCGGTACGGCACCTGTATATAACCAGCTTAAGTGGCTTCACGACAACGGCATTGAGGTCGACTGCATCCAGGGTGCAAGGACCAAGGATCTTCTTATTTTCGAAGATGAGATGAAAGCAGTTACAAAGAATCTCTACTTTGCGACAGATGACGGTTCTTACGGCATCCACGGCAATGTATGCGTGGCACTCCAGAAGCTTTGGGACGAAGGCGTCCGTTACGATCACTGCGTCGTAATCGGTCCAGTCATCATGATGAAGTTTGCCTGCCAGCTCACAAAGCAGCTCGGTATCCACACTATCGTATCCATGAATACCATTATGGTCGACGGCACAGGAATGTGCGGTGCATGCAGACTCCTCGTCGGCGGACAGGTCAAGTTCGCATGTGTTGACGGTCCTGAATTCGATGGCCACGAAGTCGACTTCGATCAGGCACTTCAGCGTTCACGCCTTTATAAGACACAGGAAGGTGAGCTCATGTTAAGGCTCACTGAAGGAGATACACACAGCGGTGGCTGCGGTATGTGTTCATAAGGGGGATAAGAAAATGGAATTTGACGTATTTAAGAAAGTACCAGTAGCAGAGCAGGATCCCCAGGTCCGTGCCACGAACTTCGACGAAGTAAACCTCGGCTATACAAAGGAAGAAGCAGTTCTTGAGGCATCCCGCTGCCTTAACTGCAAGAACGCACGCTGCATGCAGGGCTGCCCGGTATCCATCAACATCCCCGGCTTCATCTCCAAACTCAAGGATGGCGATGTCGAAGGCGCTTACAGCGTTATCTCTTTATCTTCTTCCCTTCCCGCTGTCTGCGGCCGTGTTTGCCCGCAGGAGACACAGTGCGAAGCACAGTGCATCAGAGGCGTAAAGGGCGAAGCAGTATCTATCGGCCGGCTTGAAAGATTCGTAGCAGACACCGCAAAGGATATGGGCATCAAGCCTAAGCTCCCTGCCGATATGGTCAAGAAAGGCAAGAAAGTTGCCGTAATAGGCGCCGGTCCTTCAGGTCTCACATGCGCTGGCGACCTCGCGAAAATGGGTTACGACGTAACTATTTTCGAGGCGCTCCACAAAGCAGGCGGCGTACTCGTTTACGGTATCCCTGAGTTCCGTCTCCCTAAGGAGAAAGTCGTTGCAAAAGAGATCGAGAACGTAAAGGAACTTGGCGTAAAGATCGTTACAGATGCAGTCATCGGACGCTCACTTACCATCGACGACCTTTTCGAGAACGAGGGCTTCTCAGCAGTATTCATCGGTTCAGGCGCAGGTCTTCCCCGCTTCATGAACATCCCGGGCGAGCAGTCACTCGGCGTATTCTCCGCTAACGAATACCTCACAAGATCCAATCTCATGGGCGCATTCTCACCTGATTCCAGAACACCTATCATGAGAGCCAAGAAGGCAGTCATCGTAGGCGGCGGAAATGTTGCAATGGATGCAGCACGTACGGCAAAGCGACTCGGTGCTGAGGTACATATCGTTTACCGCCGTTCCGAAGAAGAACTTCCCGCACGTAAGGAAGAAGTTCATCACGCAAAAGAGGAAGGCATCATCTTTGACCTTCTCACAAACCCCGTTGAGATCCTTGCTGACGAGAACGGCTGGGTAACAGGCTGCAAGTGCATCCGCATGGAATTAGGCGAACCTGACGCATCCGGAAGAAGATCTCCTGTACCTGTTGAAGGTTCTGAGTTCACCATCGACTGCGACGCAGTCATCATGTCACTCGGCACATCACCTAACCCGCTCATCAAGAAAACAACTTCAGGCCTTGAGGTTAACAAGCGCGGCGGCATCATTGTAAACGAGGCGGAAATGACTTCCAGAGAAGGCGTTTTCGCAGGCGGTGATGCTGTTACAGGTGCAGCAACGGTAATCCTTGCGATGGGCGCAGGAAAGTCTGCTGCAAAGGGCATCGATGAGTATCTTTCAAAGAACTGAGAATAAATAGATCTGAAACACAAGGACGTCCCAAACACGATGTTTGAGACGTCCTTTTTTTAATCAGTTATTTCCGGATCACCGGCACATTCATTTCCGAGATATACAGGATAAGCCTTACCCTCATAAAGGTTCATTATTGGGCGTCTTAACTTCGAAGGATAAAGAGGTGCTTTATTCAAAGTCTCTATTCTTAACCATTCATACCCGGTCTGGTTATTATCGCCATGACGTTCAGCATCTGTTGTGCCTAAGTATTCACATAGGAACACGATATCCACTCTGTGAAAAGGTTCGCCTTCAGAGCCTTCTATAATGAAAACTGCGTCCCCGACTTTAACATCTATCCCCACTTCTTCGGCAACTTCACGTCTGCAGGCATCCTGAAGAAGTTCCCCTGCATTCTGGCCGCCGCCCGGCATGATATAAAACTCCTCACCGTTGTCATTGATCTTAATGGCCAGCATAGAGCCATCCTTGATGATCAGTGCTTTGGCAGATGTGCGCACGTTTCTTTCCATATTCTTATCCCCTTTTCGAACTGTCTTAATCTTAGCACAACGGGCATTAAGTCTTAATTAGAGTGCATTTTTCCACAGAAATATAAAAAGGGGCCGCCTCCATAGGAGACAGCCCCAAGATAAATCTGTTATCAGTTCAACTTATGCGTTGCAGATGATGGAGAAGTCCTCAGCCTTGAGGGAAGCACCACCTACGAGACCACCGTTGATGTCAGCCTGAGCGAAGAGGCCTGCAGCGTTCTTAGCATTGCAGGATCCGCCGTACTGGATTGTGATAGCCTCAGCGCACTTAGGGCAATAGAGCTCAGCGATGACGCCACGGATGAACTTGCAAACTTCCTCAGCCTGCTCGTCTGTAGCTGTCTTGCCTGTGCCGATAGCCCAGATAGGCTCATAAGCGATTGTGATCTGGCAGAGCTTGTCAGCAGGGATATCCTTGA
>JAEEGJ010013537.1_pt1 | contig 19740 bp, 21 predicted proteins | sample 8958761 | NCBI WGS metagenome assembly JAEEGJ01 (sample SAMN16246546, study PRJNA631951) | gut metagenome | biome: gut microbiome; feature: rumen; material: RS-attached | host: Bos | place: Iran: Karaj | collected 2018-10 | reverse complement strand
GCGCAAGAGATTGGTAGGCCGTGCCACTGACAGTCCAGAAGCTATCGAAGAAAGACTCTCTAAGGCATCTTATGAGTTGACCTTTGCCAATCAGTTTGACACCATCGTTGTCAATGATGACTTGGAAGCAGCAAAACAAAAAGCTCTACAAGTTATAGAATCATTTATAAGTAAAACAGATAAATAATGTAGGAAAGAAATTACCAGAAATTAGCCAGAAATTTTGGCTGCGCCCTTCCGAATGAAAAATAATTTCTGAATAATTTCTGATAATTTCTTTCAAAAATACATTCACTAATTATAATTTCTTTCAAAAGAGTAAGATATAAAGTCATTTCTTTCCATAGAATAAAATGAAAAAAATAGGAATCTTTGGTGGTTCGTTTAACCCGATACATGTGGGACATGTGGCGCTGGCGAAGGCAGCACGGGAGGCATGTGGGCTGGACGAGGTGTGGCTGATGGTATCGCCACAGAATCCGCTGAAGAGGAATATGACGCTGCTGGACGACCAGCTGCGGCTGGAGTTGGCAGAGAAGGCGTTGGAGGGTGTCGAGGGCGTGAAGGCCTCGGACTACGAGATGCACCTGCCCAAGCCTAGCTATACGTGGCATACGCTGCAGGCGTTGGAAAAGGATTATCCAGACTGCCGCTTTACGCTGCTGATTGGTGGCGACAACTGGGCCCATTTCCAGCGGTGGTATCACTGGGAGGACATCCAGCGCATGTGCGACATCGCCGTTTATCCGCGTGAGGGCTATGCAGGGACTTTCGACGCTCCGCTAGTCAACGTTTCGAGCACGGAGATACGAGAGAAGGTAAAGCTGGGACAAAGCATTCAGGGACTGGTGCCTGACAGCATTGTCGAAGACGTAATGAGGCTGTATGGCCACAAAGGTAGTCTGTTATTAGTACCTTCGGGTGGTCTGGCCAATAGAATGAGAGCTATAGCATCAGCCCACCAACTTTGCATGTCGACAGAGAGCCGTTTGCAGGTGGTGTGGTTTCAGGGTTGGGGCATGCATGCTGCATTTAGCGATTTGTTTGAAGCAATGGATGCTACGAAGATGGAACTGCGTGAGGCAACGCTGTGGGATTATGTGATTAATGATCGTCCTCGTCGCCATAATCTCTGGATGCCATGGTTGCCACAGAAGCTGTACTATGGTGGCGACGTTAAGAACGAATTGGAGATAGCTGCTCTGCGCGATGCAGGCTTTGACTTCGAGATATGGCTGCGTGGTCACAAGCGATATATGAGTTGCTACGATGAGTTTGGCATGGTGCCGGATACATGTTATGCCGAGTTGTTCCACCCAAACCGTCAGGTGATGGAAATTGTTACGAAGAACGAATCGCAATTCAGTGCATACACCATTGGTATGCACATTCGTCGTACAGATAATATTGACTCCATTCGTCGTAGTCCCTTGGAATTGTTTGTTGAGGCAGGTCAGCGTGAACTAGCAGTATGTGACGACTTGACGATATTCCTTGCGACAGACAGCGAGGATGTGAAGAACGAGATGCGCAGCGTATTTGGTAACCGAGTGGTCACTTCTGAACATGAGGCTACACGAGACAGTATAACGGGATTGCGCGAAGGTTTGGCTGACATGTGGACCTTGTCGCGAACACAAAGAATCTATGGTTCGGCAGGTAGCAGCTTTTCGGTGATGGCATCGAGAGTGGGAGGAAACGAGTTGCAGATATTAGAAAGGTAAAGACGTATGAGAATTTCCGTGTTAGTACCCATTTACGGTGTGGCAGACTATATCGAGGAATGTCTGGTGTCATTGTTTGAACAGAGCTACCAGGACCTGGAATACATCTTTGTCGACGACTGCTCTCCTGATAACAGTCTGCAAATATTGGAACGCGTGACTGCCCGCTATCCAGAACGCCAGCAGCAGGTGAATGTCATTCATCACGAACACAATAGGGGGTTGGGTGCGGCACGTGCAACAGCGCTTGCAGCAGCAACAGGTGACTTCGTAATGGTAGCCGATAGCGATGATGTGTTGCCGACAGATGCCATCAGTATTTTGTGTAAACGTCAGCAAGAGACTGGGGCCGACATTGTTGATGGAGCCTTTTGCCAGTTGCGCAAGAAGGAGTTGTCTGTTCCACAGTTGCCTTATCATGGAAGTAAGGAGCAGATGTTACAATTGCTGTTGTTGCAAAATACGGTGTTCCATCAGCTTTGGGGACGCTTGGTGCGTCGCAATATCTATACCGACAATGGCATCAACTCCATAGAAGGTGTCAATATGGCTGAGGACTATGCTGTCACTCCACGGCTGTTGTACTGTGGCTCACGAGCTTACACCGACGAGGTGGTCTATTACTACCGTGTCAACGAGCAGAGTACGTTTGCAGACAATCTGACGAGTCGGCATATTACGTCGTACCTGAGGGCTAACGGAGCTGTCTGTAGTTTTATCAAGGCACATGATGCAGAACAGAAGTACCAACGTGCGCTGGCTATTGGTATACTAAAGGCTTTCTATGCTGCCGCACAGGTCGGTATGAGCATAGAGGATACTGCTAAGCTCTGTGACTATCAGCCAGGGATGCTCATCAAACTGTTGTCAAGGTCACCATTGCTGCCTGTACTCAGATGGGTGTACTTGTTGAAGAAGCGACTTTATAAAATAAAGGTCAGCAGGATTTCTTGCTGAAATACTGAAGACATTCATCCAAAATCTGTACTTTTGCAATCTTCATGATTGCAAAGTAGAGCAATGCGGCAAGGCTGATGCGTGTCACTAATAGTAATGCTAAACTGTCAATCCATGCAGTGGCGTAGTAGGTGGCAATCATGACTGCCATTGCCGATAGCATGAAAGGCATGGTGTCGAGAAGCATGTGGGTGAAACGGAGCCCAATGAGGCGATTGGCTATTAGTTGCCATGCCAATAGCCATACTATTGTGAAAGCAGAATAGGCCCATACCGTCACGATAATGCCGTAGCGATAGAATCCAAGAACAACTACCAGTTGTACCACTATCTGTGCAATGTTGCACCACATGTAGAGGTCGGAACGACGATTGCTGATGGCAAGGTTCTGGTATAGTGTGTAAAATGGTAAAAAGGCACCTCCCAAGCAGAGTATCTGCAAGAGGGGTACGGCACCGACCCATTTGTCCTTCAGTAGGAACAAGATGAACTCATGGCTTACCAGCGCCAGTCCGAAGAGTGCAGGGAATGAGAGAAAAGCGGTGAAACGCAGCATTTTGCGGAATACCCGCACTTCACGATCACGTTCGTCCTCTACCGATACCAATACTGTTTGGGCTACTTGTCCTAGCGTGTTGGATATGGTGCTGTTGGCCATCGCGCTCCATTTGTTGGCCTGCGAGTAGTTACCTACCGTAGTGATATGGAAAAGATGTCCGAAAATGAATGTCAGCAGGTTTTGGCTCAGTGTATTGATGATGTTGGTGAAGAGAATCTTCACACTGAAGCGGAACATGCCTTTGACAGGTTTCATGTCAATATGGAATGATGGACGCCATTCTGCATAGTAATAGCGTCCAGCGTTCAATACTGTGATATAGACTACCTGTTGCCATGCCAGGCTCCAATAAGCCATGTTGAGATAGGCCAGTGTCAGACCTACAGCACCTGAAATGACGAGTGCAACAATGCTGCATACCGCTATTTCGCGTTGCATCATGTTTTTTATCATATAGGCATTCTGTGCTATGCCGAACGAGGAGATGACAAAGCTGAGGAATACAAAGCGTGACACATCAACGAGTACGGGCTGATGAAAAAACAATGCTATCAGTGGGGCACAACAGAATAAGATGGCGTAGATGACAAAACTGGCTGTGATGTTGAACCAGAATACCGAGTTGTAGTCGTTGGAGGAGGGCTGTTTCATGTTGATAAGCCCCTGCGTGAAGCCACTTGACTGCAGGTTACCTGCAATGACGGTAAAGATAGTTAGCACTCCAATGATACCATAGTCATCTGGCAACAACTTGCGGGCAAGAAATATGCCGATGACAAGGTTCAGCAGCTGTGTCATGCCGCTGTTCACCGCGCTCCATAATAGTCCTTGCGCGGTTTTCTCCTTGAGTGTCTTTGCCATTTCGCTTGCAAAAATATAAAATAATTATGAAATATGCATGATGAATTATGAATTATTTAGTATCTTTGCACACAATATGGAGAATAATATAGTTAAAAAGCCCCGTCTGGAATGGCTCGACGCTCTCAGAGGGTTTACCATGATTTTGGTGGTTGCCAATCATGTGGCAGGTATGGGATTTGGCGAGACGTGGAAGGGCTCATCGTGTATGCCTTTCCTTGTATTGTTCCGCATGCCGCTATTCTTCTTCGTCAGCGGATTTTTGGCTTACAAGGCTGCGCAGGTGTGGAATCTCAGCAACCTTGGAGGACTACTGTGGAAGAAAATCAAGGTGCAGACCATTCCAACCATTGTGTTCTTCTTCTTGGCAATGGCCATTTTGAAACCTCATTTCTGGCCGGCAGTGGAAGAGGCCTTGCAGCTTCCGACCAAAGGAGGTTACTGGTTTACCATCGTACTGCTTTATATGTTCGTGGTATACTATTTGTTTGCCTACTTGGAAAGCAAACTGAAGTGGAAATCGTGGGTGCCTATCACATTGTTGTTCATCATTTCGCTGTGTGTCTATGAAACTTGTTATTTGCCGCGCTACTTTGATTGGGCGGCTGGTCATCGTGGGACAAAGAGTGATTTATATTTCTTCCTGCGCGAGAGCAGTCTGATACAGTTGATGCTCTACTTCCCCTTTTTCCTTTTTGGAAATATCGTTCACCGCTATTGGGATAGTGCACAGAAGGTGATGGACTCTAAATGGTTTTTCCCCATACTTATTGTCGTTATTGTCATGGCTACCCTTGATGCTTTGAAATGGCATACCTTGCGTATGGCATGGGCTAACCTTCCGCAGACCATTGCTAAGTTTGGACTGCTAACCATCACCTTTATGTATTTCCGTTACTACAAGGAGTTTTTTACTAAGTTTAGCATCATTGGCTCCTCGTTGCAGTATATTGGTAGACGTACGTTGGATATCTATTTGATACACTTCCTGTTTATGCCTGATGTACCACAAATCGGTGAATACTTCAAGGCTCATAGTTCCAACTTTGTCATCGACCTCATGCTCTCGATGATGATGGCACTGATTATCATAGGATTCTGTATCATCACATCGAACATCCTACGTATCAGCCCATTCCTGAAGAAGTGGCTGTTTGGACGATAAACCCATGCTATGAAAGAGCTGACACTAGAGGAACAACCACACTGGAATAGCATCATTAATGGGGTGTTGCGCCAGTTTATCGCTATTTGTAAAGAGCATGGATTGACCTACTTCTGTTGTGGAGGAACAGCCATTGGAGCTGTGCGCCACCACGGCATGATACCTTGGGATGATGATATCGACGTCTTCATGCCTCGTCCTGACTATGACCGCTTTGTCACTATAGCCTCTCAGCAGCTGTCTGCTGACTTGGAACTGGTGACACCCTATAACAAGGCAGACTATCCACTGTATTTTGTAAAGTTGTGCAACCGCCATACTACCTTGCAAGAACAACTGGATGTGCCGTGTGTCCATGGACTTTATATTGATATCTTCCCCATTGACGGGGCTCCCGATGATATAGAACTGGCAAGGGCTATGGAGCGTCGCTTCACCAAGACCAAACATAAGCTGGAGGCGATCTCATCGCATGTGTCGTTTGTTGACTATATGGCGTTACTGAAAAATCCCAAGGAGTGGGGGCGTTTCGTCCGCAAGACGATAGCATTCTTCTTTCGTAAGAACTATCGTAGCTACTTGTTACAGCAGATGGAGACTATCTGCCGTCAGTATGACTATGCCTCGTCGAAGCTTGTAGCTGTCTATTGTGGTTCATACGGTCCTAAGGAGGTCTTTCCAAGAGAGTGGCTTCATGGTACGGTGACGTTTCCCTATGAAGATATGGAAGTAGAACTGCCGTCAGGTTACGATAACTATCTGCGCCAATATTATGGCGACTATATGCAGTTGCCACCAGTAGAGAAACGTATGAGTCATCACTTGAAGGCTTACTATAATCTTAATGAGCGTGAGCCTGATAAGGCTGTGCGTAAGAAGGTCATGTGTGATTAGCGCATGGCATTAATGGTATGTCGTAGTCCTTCCTCAATCGTGAATAGCGGATGCCATCCTAACGATTCTAATTTCTGTGTCGAGAAAACAGCGTGGCTGATGGGCGTCGTATTACCTCCTTCGCAGGCATCTATGATGACTTTCCGATCTGCGATAGCGGCCGTTTTCTCTGCCAACTGGCGGATGGTGATGTTTGACTCGTCGTTAGCCACGTTGTAAGCCTCTCCGCTTTGTCCTTTATCTAATAGCAATAGGATGGCTGCGGCACAGTCTGCGACATATATCCAAGAACGGTATTGCTGTCCCAGACTTTTCAAGACGATATTTTCGCCACGCAGCACGTTGCGTATGAACTGCGCATAGACGCGATTATCACTCTCGGTAAAGAAAGGACCATAGGTATGACATGGACGGGCAATGACAATCTCGCAACCATACTCTTGACAGTAGGAGGTACATAAGGTTTCCGCAGCACGTTTGGATGAGGGGTAGCAGGAACGTGGTGAGAGAATGTCGATATAGCCGCTTGAGGTTTCTGTGAAAACACTGTCGCTACACTCGCCATAGACTTCACCGGACGATACATATACCATGCGACGCATGTTGTGATGTATGCCATATTCGACGAGGTGGCACAGACCTTCCATGTTTGAACGCATGACTTCAACAGGTTGCTGCTGAAAGAAGTTTGGACTGGCATTGCTGGCTGCATGGATGATATAGTCGAAGTCAATGTCCAAGTCTAACGGTGCGCAGATGTCGTGCTGCAGGAAGTGGAAACGGTTATTTTCGCGATACTCGTTGAAACGTTTGGAGGCACGTTGGTTGTTGCGACCTAAGGCATAGACGTTGCATTGGCTGTAGTGCATGAGCAGATCAACAAGGCATCCGCCGATGAGTCCTGTAGAGCCTGTCACCAGAATATTCCCACAAAGGGTGGGTAATAGGTTGGCCACCTTGGCAAGGTCTTGGTGGTATAAACTTATTTTAGCCATGTCTCTGCTTTAATGTTCATCAGTGCCTTGAGAATTTCAAGGTCTTCTACTGTCGTAACCTTGATGTTCTTCTCTGACCCCGGTACGATATGCATCTCCCTACCACCCAGTTCGGCCATCAGGGTACAGGATGCTACGCTATTAGTGATTCCCTTGGCTTTGGCCTCTTCGTGGGCAGCAATGATATTCTTCAGACGGAAGGTCTGCGGTGTCTGTGTACGTATTAGTTTGTCTCGAGGAATACTGCTTGTGGTAGAGAAACCATCGTCACTTTCCAAGATGGCCTCACGGCATTTGATACCTGTAATGGCATAGCCGTATTGCTTGCATATGGCAATGTTCGATGAGATAATGTCTTGAGACAGTAGTGGGCGTACGGCATCGTGGATGAGTACGAGGTCATCATCTTTGCAACCTGCTTCTTTTAGTCCGTAGATACCGTTATGGATGGATTCCTGACCATTCTGGCCGCCGGGGAATATCCATTTTAGTTTGTCAATGCAAAACTGGTTGGCATACGACTGAAGGACAGTCTCCCATCCTGCAAGGCATACTACAGCGATGCCGTGAATATCGGCATGCTGCTGGAAGGCTTTCATGGTGTGGATAATGACAGGGCAATTATCCACATGCATAAACTGTTTGGGAATATCCTGTCCCATGCGGTTACCGGAACCACCGGCAATAATCAGTGCGTAGTTCATACTGTATTATTTCTTTATTTGCTTGCAAAGATACAAAATAATTCTTCATTCTTCATTCTTTATTCTTCATTTTTTTGTACCTTTGTCACGAAATTGATGAAGTTTTATGGAGAAACATCCTGCAGAAGTAGACGTAGCGGTACTCATTCTGTTCTTCACGCGCCCTGAGCCGTTGAAGAAGGTGTTCGATGCCATTCGTCTGGCACGCCCCTCGAAGCTGTACCTCTATCAGGACGGTCCTCGGGGTCCACAAGATATGGCTGGCATTGAGGCCTGTCGTCAGGTGGTGGGCGACGATGAGATAGACTGGGAGTGTGATGTGCAGCGTAACTACCAGACGGTGAATGCTGGCTGTGACCCCTCGAACTTCAATGCACAGAAGTGGGCGTTCTCATTGAGTGACAAGTGTGTCATCTTTGAGGACGACAGCATCCCCAGTGTGTCGTTTATCCGCTTCTGCAAGGAGATGCTCGACCGCTATGAGCACGACGAGCGCATTGTGATGATTGAAGGTTTCAATACCGATGAGGTGTCACCCGACATCCCCGACGACTACTTCTTCACCACCGTATTCTCCATCTGGGGTTGGGCATCGTGGCGCAGGGTCATTGACCAGTGGGACGAGCACTACACGTTCCTTGACGACAAGTATAACATGCACCAGTTGGAGACGTTGACCAAGGAGCGTGGCTATCGTACCACCATGCTACGCATGACCTACGACCACCGTGCGCTGGGGAAGGCGTACTACGAAAGTATCTTCTGGCCCTGCATGATGTTCAACCACGGACTGGCTATCATGCCCACTAAGAATATGATCAACAACCTGGGTAATGCAGCTGGTAGCGACTCTACCCACTATGCTGGAACATTACACACTATGCCCAAGGCACTGCGCAAGATGTTTACCATGCAGCGTTATGAGGTGCAGTTCCCGCTGAAGCATCCACGTTATGTTATAGAGAATGTGGACTACCTACACCGTTTCTATCGCATCAATGCCTATGGCCATCCCTGGCGCAAGATAGGCTATTCATTAGAGGAACTGTGGTTGAACATGCGCTATGGCAACTGGGCATTTATTTGGAAGGGTATCAAGAACCGTATTGTGAAACTATCAGGCAACAAACATTATAAGTAAGATTAGTCGTCCTACGGTTCAATCTTCAGCGTGGCACCGGCACCATTCTCTTTGTTTCTCAGGACTGAAGGAACCAAATTGGCATCGAAAGTATGATATTCATAGGTAGGCACAAACTGGCCACGTTCACCTCTTGCCAACTCTACGTCGTCAACTCCCAAACATCCCACGATCTTGAGGTTGAAATCTTTTTCTTTACTCCAGTCTTTTATCGCATTTTCCTTAGCCTGGTCTGTCACGAAAGCGCATTTTTCTACGAAGATATTGGAATACACTCCGTAACCTATACAGTAATTATAGTTGTTGCCGTCGTAAAGGCAGTTCACTATATGTACTTTTCCAAAGCGAACACGCGGACAACGCTCAGAACACCCTTCTCCCCACCAACAGCAGATAAACGTGCAGTTGAGGTGTCCTTCATCTATGTCGGCTGTCTTGTCGCTGTTACCTATCAAGTTGCAGTTGCGGTGGTCGCTGCTTCCGCCACTACCACCTTCTTTGGGTTCTATAAGGTAGCTGAAATGAGTCCAACTGACACAAATATTGTCAGAGCCTTCCACAATGTCGAAATTGCCGTCGATGCCATCTTGTATGTCACAGTGGTCCACCCATATGTTCTTTGCACCAACCAGACTGATATTATCGCTATAGTTGGCATCGATATCGTAGGCACCAGGGCCGAGCAGCGTCAAATTGCGGATGATGACGTTCTCGCTGCCTTTTAATAAGAATATACCGGCATCCTCGTTGCGATTAGTATTACTGATGCTTGCTCCTGCTAAACCGATAATGGACTTGTTGGACCCAACAGAAAGCATCTTGTTGAGGGTTATCTGCCCCTTCACATATATGGTTGCCGGATTGGTTCCACTCACGGCGTCTTTCAGTTGTTCAGCGGTGCTTACCACAACCTTGTTTTGATTGTTGCCACCAGTGGTGTTTGCGCCAAAACCTATTGGTTTAAGACTATCGTAAGAGGGGGGAGGAGTGTTGCCCGACGTGTTGTCGTCGTTTGAACAAGAAGACAACGAGAAAACCATGGTTAGCAGGATACCTGCATAAGCTAATTTGTTCCTTAGATAGTAAGAGTTATTATTCATATGCTTTAGATTGAATGTTATGATATTATTGGGCAAAAATACAAAATTTACAGCCGCAAAGGTAGTGACTTTTTGTGGAATAGACAAATCAACCTCGATTTTTTATGCTTTTAGGCTTGTATATTATTAATTATATGATTACCTTTGCAGGCAAACAACCAATAGACAGAATAATTCTTTCATGAAGATGAACCGATTCTTTTTCCTGCTACTGCTGGTGGCGCTGATGCCTGTCGCTGCGCTGGCACAGTACGACTTCCTGACAGCCCATCGTGGGGTCATCAAGGGCGGCTACGACTTCTGGGTCTATACCCCTGAGGACTACTACTATTCTCAGGAGCACACCCCTGTGGTCATCTTCCTGCATGGTGCCAGCCTCTGTGGTCGCGACATCAATCGCTCGCGCCGCTACGGACCGCTGGACGCCATCGTGCGTGGTCGCGAGATTCCCGCCTTGGTCATCGTGCCCCAGAATCCTGGCGGCTCGTGGAGTCCTAAGAAGGTGCTCGACGTGCTGGACTGGACGCGCCAGCACTATCCTTGCGACTCTACGCGCGTCTATGTGCTGGGCATGTCGCTGGGTGGCTATGGCACCATGGACTTTGCCGGCACCTATCCTGACCGTGTGGCAGCAGCCCTCGCCATGTGTGGTGGCAGCACGCTACGCGACGTGCAACCCTTGGGACAGGTCCCCCTGTGGATTATCCACGGCACTGCCGACCGTGCCGTCAATATCCGTGAGTCCAAGAAGGTGGTTGCTGCCTTGCAGGCTGAGCATAACGACAGTCGCCTGCGCTACGACTGGTGGCAGGGTGCCAACCACGGTGCTCCCGCCCGTGTGTTCTACTTGAAGAAGACCTACCAGTGGCTCTTCTCCCATTGCCTGCGTGAAGAAGGGCGCCCCCTGCACCGTGACATCACCATCGACCGCAGCGAACTGAAGAACGCCTATACCGATATGATGAAGAATGCCCCCAAGCCAGAGGTCATCGACGGAGAGGAGGACGAGCTATGACGCGCAGAAAGAAGATTGTCATCACCGTCATTGCTACTGTGTTGATACTCCCTATCCTCGCCATCGCTGCCATTGGCATCTTAGCCACCCTCTTCCCTTCGTCCGAACACACCTATACCCACGAACTCCTGCTGCCCATGACCCCTGTCAAGGACCAGGGCGATACAGAGCTCTGTTGGGCTTACGCCATGTTGGCCACCATCGAGACGGAGCACCTGCTGCGTGGCGACTCCGTCAATCTCTCACCCCGGTACCTGGGTCGCATGCTGAAGCGTAAGAGTGAACGTGCCATGGGTCAGACAGCCCTCAACCTGTTGGAGCGCTATGGCGTCGTGGGCTACGATGTCTTTCCCGACGATGCCACTGCCCAGTTGCCCACGCCCAAGAATGTCTTCCTGCTCGGTGCCAAGTACACGCCGTTGGAGTTTGCCCACAGCGTCTGTGCCCCCGACGAGTATATCGGTCTTACCAGCGTTCCCGATTCCCCTTATTACCAGAAGATTGTCGTGCCCATTCCCGACAACTGGGAGCACAACCGCCTCCTGAATATCCCCCTCGACTCGCTGCGCCGCCACGTCAACCGTGCCCTGCACCATCGCCATCCCGTCTGCTACGAGAGTCCTGCCCACGCCATGTGTATCGTTGGTCTGGCTCGTGACGAGGAGCGCCGTGCCTACTATGTCATGAAGAACTCCTGGGGCACCCGCCAACCCCACGACGGTCTTGTCTATATGCCCGTCCGCCATGCCCTCCGCGACGTCGCCGCCGTCTATATGACCCGCGAGGCCTATGAGGGGAGGTAGACGACAACTGAGTAGGTTTAAACGACAACAATTATATTTAACGACAAACTGAACAACAAGGACAACAATAATGAAGAAGAATTTTTTACGTAAAATCGTACTCCTACTATGCGCCCTCATAGTAGGCAGCAATTGTTTGTGGGCATCAACCTATGTCAAGGTAAAAAGCTCTAGCGACTTGGTTAGTGGCGATGTATATATTATTGCAACCAGTTCTGCCGTTGCAACGGGTTTTTCGTCCAACTTTCTAACTACCACAAGTAGCGGCTTTACGGAGTCGTCTGGCACTATTACTACTACGACAGCAACGCCAATGGAGTTTACGCTTGGAGAAGTTGATGGTATATTTACGCTCAAGAATGGCGCTTTTTATTTGGGGTATGCAAATGATTCTAATGCAGAAAGTTATCTGCAAATGGATCAGACATCAAGCACAGATACAAAGGAGCAGTGGACTATAGCCTACAATGACTATTTTAAGTTGTGTACTATTATAAACGTGAAGACGACAACGAGATATATTGGTATTCATCAAAATTTATTCAAAGCTTGTCCTACTAATCAGATGGGTAATTTTTATCCCGCTACATTATACAAGAAGCAAGCAGAATCTTCTGACCCATCTTCAGCAGTCTCATTTGCTAATGCTACTCCATCGCTGGACTTGAAAGATGCGGCATCGTTTACCCAGACAGCAACGACGGCGGATGGCTATGCAGGGACAGACGGGGCATCTGTTACATATACTATTACGACCAACACTGCTGGAGCTACAATCAATGCAAGTACTGGTGAGGTAACTCCTACGCAGGCAGGTGGCGTTACTGTACAAGCTACAGCTGCGGCTATTGCTGGTAAGTTCTCTTCGTCAACAGCATCATACACCTTGACAATAACGGATACCCGCGAATGGACGGTGACTTGTCATGTAGGCAATAACAGCAACAATGTTGTTCGCACAAATGGAGCAACGTTAAGTCTTGATGAACCCGCCGCTATTTGCGGCATGTCGTTCGCGGGTTGGTCCTCTACCAACAATGCCGCGTCTCCATCTTGGGTGGAGAATACCACTAACGTCACAAGCGACATGGAAGTCTATGCAATGTTCGAGGCCGTTGCTGCCAGTGGTTATTGCTATCGTTTGGTTGAAGCTGACCAGACTGACTGGCGAGGAGATTATTTGATAGCCTATGATAGCAATACATTTGCCGATGGTAGAAAAGGAGGAACTGATAAACAAGAAATAGGTGGGGGTGGTGTATCTGCTTATCCAGGAACAAACTTGAGTGGCAAAGATGTTGATGTTACATGGGGAGATACTTATAATGTAACATTAGAGGCCATTAATGAGAGCGATCTTTCTGCAGGCTATGTTTTGAAGACGAAGGATGGTAAATACAATTATCAATCATCTAACAGCAATGGACTTACGACAACGGAGAACAAAAATACAGCATCTGGTTATCCTATTTCCGTTACTTTTACGTCTTCATCAAACGTTAAGCTCTGTCTTGGCGGAAAAGCTAAAGGAGCAGTATTCCGTTATAATACGTTAGGTTCAGGAGTATTTAGGTTTTATGCAAATTGTGGAGAAAGTCCCGTTTACCTCTACAAACGAATGCAAGCTGTTTCGCCCGTTTACTCTTTGGGAATAACTCAGACGATAACTCCAGAACACGCTAAGATAACTTACGTGACACCTGATCTCATGGATTTTAGTAAGGTGTCGGGACTGAAGGCTTATGTGGCTACCGCTGCTGATGGCGACGGTGTGACAATGACCAAGGTGGTGGCTCCCGTTCCTGCCGACACCCCTCTGCTGCTGATGGGTACTACAGGAACTGAATACAATGTACCTATTGTCGGTTCTGCCACTGCTCCTGCGACAAACCTTTTGAAGAAAGGCGATGGAACAACGGTGTTTAACGGCACCACATATGATTACCTGCTCTATTCCGATGGTAAGTTCTATAAGATTGGTAGCGGTACGATCGCAACGAATAAGGCCTACCTGCATCTGGACGCTAATCCTGCAGGTGCTCGTTCCCTTGACATTTTTATCAACGATGAGACTATGGGCATTGGTGCCGCACTAATGAATAACGGAAGAATGAATCATGACTGTGTCGTCTACGACCTGCAAGGACGTCGTGTCTCACCTCTAAGAAAGGGCCTGTACATCGTGAATGGCAAGAAGATGATAGTAAAATGAGGAATAGTCTCCTACAGCGATTACCAATGAATAATTGAGAATTCAACATTCATCCATCGCAGCAAAGCGAGAATCACTCAAAACTCATAATTCAAAATTCAAAAATTCAAGAACAATGAAAAAGACATATATAAAACCGGTAATGAACGTTGTACGCATAGCTCCCCACCAGATGCTTGCCAACTCAAAGTTGGGCTATGGCGAAGGCACTATGGATGGCAGTGCAGCATGCAGCCGTGAGTTTGACCTTGACGAAGACTAAATTTAAAGCAAAAAAATACAGCTGATACAGACGCAGGAACAACTAAGCCAGTGCTGTATCAGCTGTATTTTTACTGATTTGCTCGCGTATTAGCTGTCTGCAAAAGCAGCAGCCTCGGCCTCAGCGATAATCTCTTCGCGGGTCTTCTCACGAGGGGTTGCGGAGATGTCATCGAGGGTCAGGTCGTCAAGGACTGTCTGTGGCGACTGAGTCGCGACGCGCTCCGCTGCTTTCTGAGGTTGTTCTGGCTCTTCTGCTTTCTCTTGTTCTACAATGAAATCGGGGTTTTCCAGCTTCTCCAGGTCGGGAGCAGCCATGACGGGCTCTTCCTCCATCTTGGTGCGGTCGGCCTTGACAGCGAAGATGGCATCGATGAACTGAGGCTCACGACGCAGACGCTGAAGGGTGTCCTTGCTGGCCTTCTGCTGACTCTCTTTCTTGGAGAAACCTGTGTCTTTCTCGCCCTCCAGACCCTCAATAAACACCTGAACGGTGAATACGGGACTGCCATTCTCGTCGCGCGTCTGTTCCAAATCGCGAAACTCCATCTTGACACGATTCTTCTGACTCCATTCGAGCAGTTTCGACTTGGGACACAATAGGGTCGGTTCCGCTGTGCACTTTACACAAGAAGGTTGGTTCTGCATGTCTCTTTCCTAACGCCCTTGTCGACCATCATTTAGAAATTATCTTCAAAAGAGTTTGCACTACTCTCTTTATATTTTGCAAATAGCTTCTTTCCTATTCTATCTCGACACCACTCTTTTTCGTGATACTCGGGCGAAGTATTCAAACGAAGTTTCTTTATACCCTTTGAGAATTGCTCTATCTGGTCTTTAGTAATTGGGAACTTTGCCTCCGTTATATAGTGGCTTATTGCTACAGCAGTATAACCTATCATAACTGCTCCTTCAGATTTATTGGAAGCACTCAATATAATTCCGTCTAAAGAGATGACAGAATCATCCATTAGTCTAAGCAATAACTTGGGACGATCAGAAAACTTTAGTCTTCCCGATGTGATAATTAGTGTCAAAAATGTCGAGTCATTCTCTGCTGATACATTAATCTTTACGTTATAATCTACAAAGAAGTTATCTCCATAGCTGACTTGCGCATATGTAGTGAGCGCAAATACCATAAGCGAAATGCTGAGAATAACTTTTTAAAATCGATTCATATCTTCTTGTTTGAGGTTATAACTTTTGCAAAGATAGTAATAATATCGAATAGTTGCATAAAAATTACAGAGAAATTTTATATGGGCACATAAAAATTCCAATACACTTTAATGATATGATGTTACAACTAGGCTGATGCTGTCCGTGATTTCACTCTAATACTATTAATCCTCAGCCACCTTCGGCATCTGTATTTCTTCTTCCTTCAGCTCTGGATATGGAATGGCTTTTACCATATGATCCTGCAACCATATATGATTCAACGTAAATGCTATTGAATCCAATGTCTGTTCTCTCTGCTTAGGTTTCAACTCACATTCCCAAACGGTTATGCAATGCCAGCCCATTTCAGCCAGTTTACGCTGTTCCTCCTTATCACGCTCCTTGTTCCTGCGAATCTTTGCCACCCAGAACTCATGATTCGTTGTCGGTATCTTGCAACAAACAGAACTCTCCATTGACTTCGAATCCACAAGATGCCCATGCCAGAAACAACCATTTATAAAGATACAAGTCCTGTATTTTCTCAGCACCAAGTCTGGATGCCCAGGCAGCCGTTTATGATTCAGTCTATATCTGAAACCACGCTTCCACAACCCACGCCGCACAATCATTTCCGGCTTCGTATTCTTATTGTGAATCGCCGCCATATTCTTATGCCGCTGTTGTGGAGTGATGTGGTCCATATTGATGAAGTTGGCTGCAAAGTTACAAATATTATCTTGAATTCTTAACAAAGCCGGTAAAATCTTAAAGAATGCCGGATTTTTTTGATAATTCACCATGCCGGAGTACCTTTGCGGAAAAAATGGAGTACAATATCAAGAAAGAACAAGCCGTTGAAATGTGCCAGAGCTTTATCTCTGTGGTAACAGGCAAATGTATTGAGAGAGCCGCTGAACAAGGAGAACGAGTCGAAGTTTCCGTAATCCAGCCCCACCTTGTAGATTTAAGTCGTCATATTAGCATTCGTTTTACAAAGGATGGCGATGCAAACATAAACATTGCTCCATTGAAAAAGGAATCAAGTAGTGGAAGCAATCTTTGGCAATTCATTGAAGAGTTTTTACCAGATTATTATCATCGAGATGATGTATTGCGTTAGGATATTTTATGTAGATACTTAGACAACGAGGAAGTTGATGAGAGCGATTTGCAATGGATATATCAAGAGTTTGGTTCCGATAAGACCAAGGTGCAAGAAGCATTAGAACGTCTCGATATGGAATTGGCTCACGAGGCTCTTCTGAACTGGCTTGAGAGCCATGAACCTGATAGCTGGAAGTGATTATTTTCTTTGCCTGTATGCCTCGAAGTGTTGGGCCAGAAACTCTTGTTCTGGCGCAAACTTTTCGGGCATAATAATATGCCGTCCTTGTATGTCACGAAGATACTCCAACGTCGTTTCATCCTTGGCTCCACTTAGCATCTCATCAGACAATACAATCTCGTAGTCAGGTGTAATAGCCATCAGAAACTTATCGTAGGCCCGATGAAAAGTGGGAGTCATGCAAAGCCCGTTCTTAGGGTTCGTGCGATTATTCTCATCGTCGGCCCAACCTGATATATGGCAAGCCTCTAACAACGATGTGTTTGTGATTCCTGTGATACAACACTGGTTGAGATATGCTGTCAGCACTGCATCGCGAAAGAATTGCTGGTTTACTCTCTGACGTACCACAACTTCTCGTTCACGTCCTTGAGGTAGTTTTTGTATGTCAGCACCCAACGTGTCCTCGACTTTCTTTCCTGCCCTTTCTGCAAACAATCGTTCACTTTCAAATGCCAGTTTGTCGAGGTTGCCCCAGAACTCTTGCCAAATTGGTTCTTCAGCAAAACTACCATGTATCAAGCCTGTAATTTTTTTCGCTTTCAGAGTGGAATCAAGGCGACCAAAGTTGCCAATCTTCATTTTCAGCGCTGTGGGTGTCCTGCCTATCAGCGGAGCATACTTCTGTATAAGGGGATGCTTCTCCTTTACGTCCTTGAATGGTATTTTGAAATACACATTCAAAGCCATAATCAGCTGCTCACGCGTCCACAGGTCACTCCTTGCCATAGTATTTGTAGGATTCTATTCGTTTAAGTGAAAAAAAATTGTTTGATCTATTCACCTGATGCTATCTATTTGATTTAATATCTTATCTGGCTTTTCTGTCCACCGAATAACATTATCCGGTTGCTGACCCATATAGCCAATATACTCGCAAATCAGTTGATAATGACTACGGGCAAAGGCTGTGCTGATGTTACCAATACCATCGAAGCAAATCGGCTCGTGGTGGGCAATGCGGTTACGGAACTCGCGGATATGGGTGAGATCTTTGTAGATATCAGCCTGGTTCTTACCTTTCCGTTTGTTTGGGAAGATTTGCAGAAGCGTCTTGCCGCCTCGCTTGTATCTTTTCTTCGAAAAGAGTTTAGTCCAGAATCCCATAGTCAGCGAAGCAACCATTTTGTCGTTGTTGTAAATGCCACGCCTTCTATATCCCGCTTCCGTCTGCCTTATCTCATCCTTATTATATTCGAGCAACTTACCACAGTCTGCTTGGTTAACTATCCAGTCAGGATCAGAGTAATATGCAATATAGTGTTCGTTGATAGCATTTCTCAACATTACCTCCAACAGATTCAATGCACCATAGAACCGCTGGCATAACCTGAGGTTATAACGATACAGTTGCATCGTTTTCCGTTTGTCGCCAGTGCAAGCATTCTGATATTTGCGCATTCTGGGCACTGAATACAGCTTTTGACTCGTCTTAAAATCCATTTCTCATTAATTTTTCTAAATTTTCTGTCACATTTCTTGCAAGTTTCAGTTTTTATTCCTATCTTTGCACCGTAACACCCCGTTGTCCCTGCTTACGCATACTTCGGGGTTAGTGTTTTTTAAGGGGGAACCTGATTTCATAATTCACTATCCATTGCATCATAATCGTCGATGAACAGCGTTTTCTTTACGCCATTACTCTCTTCTTCAACTTCATAATTCACCTCTATATAAATGTCGCCAGCCTTAGCAACATTCACAAACTGGACTTCTGCATTATGTACTCGTCCATCCTCATTGCAATACCAGTATATTGTATCGCCGACTTTATATTTAGGGGGATTTGTCATTGTCTTCTATTTGTTAAATATGCAATCCCGATGCCACTCGAGAAACTGCGGATTAATGTGATACTTACGTGGTGTAACGAGCGTAGCGTTTTCAATAGGTTCGAAATATTTTGCGTAATACTCCTTGCCTACATTTTCTTTTAGTCGTATTGAGAAGATGACTCGCTGTTCGTTGGTAAAGCTGATAAGACCTTTATCAAAGGCTTTGTCATAAAGGGAAGAAAGGCAAATGCCATTTTCAGGATTTAGTCTTTCTTGTTCGTTATCTGCCCAAGGTATGATGTGGCTCGCAACAAGCAACTCTGAAAGGTCTATGCCCGTAAGAGCACATTTTCCTTCATAGTTAGCAAGCACAATCTGTCGGAATACGTTTTGGTTAACACGAGTCTTAACCTGACGCAATTTTGTCTCTCCAACAATGTCCTGTGGAATGTCTCGGATAACCTGCTCGTATTTCTTCTCTATTGTCGTACCCTCACTCTCGGCTAAAATACGTTCGCTCTCGAAAAGGAGGCGTTCGCGGTCATTGATGAACTCGTGCCAAAACTCGCCACACTTTTTTCCACCATGGGCCATGCCCGATATTCCTCTTCGCTGAAGAATGGGGTCGTAAGATGCATAGTTGACAAGACGCAGAGCAACAGCGTTAGGAGTACGTCCTATGATGTCCGCAAGATGAATGACATCAGGATTGCGCCTATCCATCTTGCCAAAGGGCAACTTCAGGTATAGGTTAAGAACGAGTATCATCTCGTCGCGTGTCCAGAGGTCTCTTGCCATAATTTATGCTGCTATATTCCACATAGGATTCTTCTTATCCTGTTGGCGTTTGTATTCGATGAAATCTCGTATCGCTTCAAGTATCTCGTATCGCTTCTCGCCTGATGCTATGTCGTGCTTGCCGTTAAGAGTATGCAGGTACTGACTCAAAATGGCTACCTGCGTCTCGTAAGACGTAGGGCCATATATCTTAAGTCCATCTTCTGTCACCTCTTCAGGCAGTTCAGATACTGTACCAGTTGTATTCGAGTGTCAAGAGTAACT
>JAEEGJ010013536.1_pt1 | contig 19742 bp, 20 predicted proteins | sample 8958761 | NCBI WGS metagenome assembly JAEEGJ01 (sample SAMN16246546, study PRJNA631951) | gut metagenome | biome: gut microbiome; feature: rumen; material: RS-attached | host: Bos | place: Iran: Karaj | collected 2018-10 | reverse complement strand
TCGTCTCCTACGACATGACCCCGGTGAACACCGGCCTGGAAGATGCCCGTATCGACAACCGCATCGCGGAATATAACGAGCAGATCAACCGCCGCGCCCGCCTCATCGAGCAGTCCAGCGTCGAGAGCCCGGCCGTGAAGGAGGTGGAGGCGAACCTGAACACCATCCGGCAGAACATCCTCGGCTACATCGACAACCTGATCATCAGCCTGAACATGCGGAAGGAAGACTACGCCGAAAAGGAGCAGGAGTCCATGCGGCAGTTCACCCAGATGCCTGCCAAGGCCCGCCAGATGCTCTCCATCGAGCGCCAGCAGAAGATCAAGGAGTCCCTGTACCTGTACCTGCTGAACAAGCGCGAGGAGAATGCCCTGGCCCAGTCGATGGTGGACAACAATGCCCGGATGATCGATACGGCTACTTCTTCAGGCGTACCGATCTATCCGAACCGGAACCGGACGCTGCTCCTGGCGCTCCTCATCGGCCTGGCCATCCCGGCCGTCATCCTGCTTTCCATCCTGTTCCTGGACACCCGCGTCAAGACCAGGAAGGACCTCGAGGCCATCACCAAGGTTCCATTCCTGGCCGAAATCCCCTACAGGAAGCTTTCCAAGAAACAAAAAGCCGAACTCAAGAACGGCCTTTACTACGATCCGAACTCCAAGGGCATCTTCACCGAGTCCATGCGCTTGATGACCACCAACCTCGAGTTCATGAAGCCGGTGGGCGCCGACCACGTCGTGATCGCGACCACTTCCTTCAGCGTGAACGCCGGTAAGACCTTCATGGATACCAACCTGGCCGCCTGCCTGGCCGATGCGCGCAAGAAGGTCATCATGCTGGATGCGGACCTTCGCAAGCGGACCCTGTCCGGCCACTTCGGCCTGAAGCACAAAACCAACGGCCTGTCCAATTATCTCTACGACGAATCGATGCCCCTGGATGCCGTCATCAAGAAAGACGTCATCGAAGGAGTCGACTTCGTCCCGGCCGGCCATATCCCGCCGAACCCGACCGAACTCCTCGGCCGCGAACGGTTCGAGGCGATGATCAATGAGCTCAAGGCCATCTACGACTACATCATCATCGACTCCGTCCCGGTGAATGTGGTCGCGGACCCGTATGTGATCAACCGCGTCGTGGACATGAATCTCTTCATCGTCCGCAGCGGCCAGATCGACAAGCGGATCATCCCTGAACTGGACCGGCTGTATGAGAACGGCAAGCTCAAGAACGTGGCGCTCGTCCTGAACGGTTCTGTGGTCCGCCGCGCTTACGGCGCCTACGGTTATGGTTACGGCTACGGCTATGGTTATGGCTATGGATATGGATACGGAGAAAGCGAAAAGGACTAAACTGACCATCGCGGTCGATTTCGACGGGACCATCGTCGAGCATAAGTATCCGGCCATCGGCAAGGAGATTCCCTTTGCCATCGATACGCTGAAGCAGCTCTCTTTCGAGGGGTACCGGCTCATCCTCTGGACCGCCCGCGACGGGAACCTGCTGGAAGAAGCCGTCGAGTTCTGCAAGAAACGGGGGCTCACGTTCTACGCCGTGAACAGTAACCATCCTCCGGGATACCTCTTCGGGGGCAAGTCCGACAAATCCCAGAAAGTGATCGCCGACCTTTATATCGACGATCACAATCTGGGCGGTTTGCCGGAATGGGGCACCATCTACGAGATGGTCACGGGATACAGACAAGCCCGGAAAAAGAAGAGACCCTGGTGGAAACGCCTATTCCGTAAACGGCATTGAACCTTATGAAATTCAAGCTGGACGGAACCGTCATCCGCTTCATTATCGTCGGCGTCATCAACACCTTGTTTGGCACGGCGATTATGTTCGTTTTTTACAACGTGTTCCACCTGAGCTACTGGATATCGTCGGCCTCGAACTATTTTTTCGGCAGTATCCTGAGCTATTTCCTGAACAAGAGCTTCACGTTCAAATACGGGAAGGCCGACTTCAAATCCATCTTCCGCTTCACGGTCAACATCCTCGTGTGCTACCTGCTTGCCTACGGGATTGCCAAACCCGTCATGCGGTGGGCTTTGTCCGGCTACAGCGTGACTGTCCAGGAGAATGTCTCCATGGTGCTCGGCATGGTCCTGTTCGTCGCGCTGAATTATCTGGGACAACGTTTCTTCGCATTCAAGAAAGACTCCGAATAACTGATCAAACATGGAATCTGTCAAATTAGCCTTGGTGCTGCCCTGCTTCAACGAAGAGGAAGTCCTTCCCTCTTCCATCCATCGCCTGACCCTGTTTTATGACGAACTGATTCAATCCGGGACCATCGCGCCGGAGAGCCGGCTCGTCTTCGTGAACGACGGTTCTAAAGACAGGACTTGGGAAATCATCGAAGAAGGGTTCAAGAACAACCACTACGTCTGCGGAGTCAATCTGGCAGGCAATGTCGGGCACCAGAACGCCATCCTCGCAGGGATGACGGCGGCGAAAGACATCGCCGATGCCGTCGTCACCATCGATGCCGACCTTCAGGATGACATCCATAAGATTCCGGAGATGCTGGACAAGTACCGGGAAGGCTGCGATGTCGTCTATGGCGTCAAGAACGAAAGAAAGGCGGATTCCTGGTTCAAAAGGACGACGGCCATCCTGTTCTACAAGCTGATGAAGGCGCTTGGCGTCAAATCCGTCTATAACCACGCCGACTTCCGTCTTCTCAGCAAGAGAGCCGTCAACGAAATCTGCAAGTACCGGGAGAGGAATCTTTTCTTGAGAGGAATCATCCCGCTGATCGGATACAAGACAGATGTGGTCTATGAAGACTTGTCCGAGCGGGAAGCCGGCAAGAGCAAATATACGCTCAAGAAGATGCTGAATCTCGCCATTGACGGCGTGACTTCTTTCAGCATCAAACCGGTCAGGCTGATCCTGCTGCTCGGCATCCTGTTCATCCTGCTGTCCATCATCATCCTCATCTATGTCCTGGTCTGCTATTTCCAGCAGAAGACCGTTGCCGGATGGACCTCCATCATCATGTCTCTCTGGTTTATCGGAGGATGCATCCTGGCCGGGCTGGGCATCATCGGCGAATATGTCGGGAAGATTTATCTGGAAGTCAAGGACCGTCCCCGGTATAATGTCGAAAGAGTCATCTTGCAATAACCTGCTTTTTTTATGAGTAACAAAGTTTCACGTCTACCATATTATCTGGGATCCCTGCTGCTGGCATTCCTGTTCTGCCTGCGGTTTTCCATCACGACGTCCTTCCTCTTCAACATCCAGGGAGAGGATTCCGCGATGTTCTATCTGATGGGAAAGTCCTGGACGGAAGGCTACCTGCCTTATGTGTCCCTCTGGGACCACAAGGGGCCCCTCATCTTCTTCATCAACAGCCTGGGACACCTTCTGACCGGCACCAAGCTCGGGGTGTTCATCATCCAGACGGTCAGTCTCTCCTTTTTTGTCTATTTTACTTTCCTCACCTTCAGAAAGAGGTTTTCCGACCTCGCTTCCGCCGGTCTGGTCGTAACCTCGCTGTTCTGGCTGGGATGTTCCTATGAAGGCGGCAATCTGACCGAAGAGTATCTCCTCCCGTTCCTCGCCCTTTCCATCTATCTGACATATAACTGGCTGGAACAGTGCAAGGACGGAAATAAAGAACACAACCCGTGGAATGCCTTTTTGCTCGGGTTTATCCTGGGGTTCAGTTTCCTGACCCGTTTGACCAACGCGCTGGGAAGCTGCGGCATGATGCTGGGAATCGGCCTCATCCTCCTGGTCAACCAGCGCTGGAAGAATCTTCTCTGGAACGTCGTGGCCTATGTGGCCGGCTTCCTGGTGATCACGGCTCCCTTTGTCATTTACTTCCAGGCGCATGGAGCGCTGCATGAGATGATGTTCGGTACCATCCTGTACAATCTCACCAACGTCGAATTCACGGCCAACAAGACGATCGCCAATGGCCCCGGTGCCGCCAATTTCATCAAGTTCTGCATCCTGGCCATCAACAGCCTCGGGCTTATCCTCGTGTCGCTGTACAGCTTCATCTTCGTCAAGGAGAAAAGGGAATCCGCGCTTGTCTGGTTCCTGGCCTCCCTTTTCCTCTCCCTCTGGTTCCTGAAGAGCAACATGTCGGCCCACTACCGGACCCTCGCCGTTCCATTCTTTACGGTTCTCATCATCGAACTCTGGGATCTGCGGAGCCATATGCCCAAAGCCATCCCGACCGTCATTGCCTTGGGCCTGATCGCTCTGCCTTTGTTCCAGACCGGAAAGAAACTGCTCGATTATGGGGTGTATTTCGACAATTCCGAGGAATTAACGGCGGCAGCAAATTATGTCAGGGAGACGGTCCCGGAGGAGGACATGGACGCTTTCGTCCAGTATCAGGGAAGCCAGGGCATCTATCTGCTCCTGGATGTCGTACCTTGCTATCACAACTATTCATTCCAGGAAACACAAGCCGGGAAATCCCCGGTGCTGGCAGAGGATGTCGTCAAGGAGTTCAGCACCTGCAAAGCGAAATATATCCTCTCCCGCGGGAATGATGGGCTGATCCGGGACATCCTGGACACGAAATACGAGCCGCTCCCGTCTCGTAAATGCAAGAATGCAACGTACACGCTCTACAAGAGATTGGAGGATTAACAGGTATGAAGGTCATCTTTATCTCCTATGCCGATGGCAACATGTCCTATTCGCTCAAGCGGATTGGACGCCAGGCCCGTCGGCTGGGGATCTTTGACGAAATCATCCTGTATACGCCGGAGATGCTCCCGGACTATATCCGGAACAGCGCCCTGATGCAGTATCCCCGCGGTGGCGGCTACTGGTCCTGGAAACCCGCCATCCTCACAGAAACGCTCCAGCGGGCCCAGGAAGGCGATATCGTCGTCTATGTCGATGCCGGCTGCACCATCCGGAAAGGGAGCGAGTGGAACCTTTTCATCCGCCTGCTCCAGCGATACGATACGGTCTGCTTCCAGTATGACGAGGCGCAGCCGCAGTGGGAGAAATGGGGAAGCAAGTCCGCCAAACTGAAGTATTGGACGAAGGAAAGCACCTTGCGGTATTTCGAGGAGCGGTTCGGTAACCGCGTCTTCGCGGAGTCTCCCCACATCATGGGCGGCATTTTGTTCATGAAGAACAAGGAGAACTCGTTCCTGAAGAACTGGCTGGACATCACGCTCCACCATCCGGAACTCATCCTGGACCCCACGCCGGAAGAGATCGCACAGCAGCCCGCCGGTTTCGCCGGCCACCGGCATGACCAGTCCGTTATCACGCCGCTGGCCCTCCACGACCCGTCCGCCATCATCATGCCCGAAATCATGGAGAAGGAGGAATATCACAGCTTCATCTGGGCATCCCGGATCCGGGCGAAGAGCCGGAAGGACGTCATCCTTTTCCAGGCCAAGCACATCGCCCGGAAACTGCTTGGAAACGCCGGCTACGGCCTGGGTAAAAAACTGTTTGGGAAATAGTATGAAAACAGACAAGGAAAGCGCCAGGATCCTGCCCGACCTGATTCAGGAACTGCCCTCCCTCAGGTCCTACCTGATGGGTGTCGCCATCCTGCTGGTGATCGTGTTCCATTGCTTCAGCTGGGTCTATAACCCCGTCGGGCCGTTCAACATCGGCTATATCGGCGTGGATATCTTCCTGTTCCTTTCCGGATACGGGCTGAGTTTCTCGTATGAGAAGAATCCGCTCTCCCGTTTCTATGCCAACCGGTTCACGCGGATCTTCCCGCTGTATCTCGTCGCCGTCACCCTCGGATTCATCATCTGCCTGAAGACCTGGTCCAAGCTGGACTATCTGCTGAATGTCCTCTGCGTCAACTACTACATCAACGGGAATTACTTTGACTGGTACGTCCCGACCCTGATCGGGCTCTATCTTCTTTTCCCGCTGCTGTATCTGATCGGGAAACAGGGATGGCCGGCTGTCGCCGCGTTGTTTGTCCTCGTTTTCGCGATTCTCCATTTCTTCGATGTCCCGGACCACTATTCCTGTGCCATCTCCCGGCTGCCCATCTTCGTCTATGGAATCGCGATCCGCCGCCACACCCATTACAAACCGGTTCTCCTGCTCGGACTGCTGCTCTTCTTCCCTTGCTGGCTGTGGGCCTCCCATCAATTGGCAACCTGCGTCCTGGCGATTCCGCTGATCGTGCTCTGCGTATGGCTGGCGCCTAAGATCGGAAAACTCAAGGACGCGCTGGCCTGGTGCGGCAAGTACAGCCTGGAGTTATACCTCGGGAATGTCCTGACCTGGTACATCCTCAACTACACCTATTCCCCGGGCGGCTTCGCCAAGCTGGGATTCTATCTGATCCTCCAGGTTCTCTTCTCGGGCCTGCTCATCCTGGCGAACCGCTACCTGCAAAAGGCCATTCAAGCATTGCACAAATAAGTCGTTCTCTCTTTAGAGGACTGTATCATTCGTTTTATTATCAGATAAATGTCAACAATTATGGATATCCAATCTTTTATCAAGAAATTCGCCGAAGCCATCGAGGTCGAAGAGGTGGACGCGCTGACGCCCGAAACCGAGTTCCACGACCTGGACGAATGGAGTTCGCTTTCCGTCATCATCGTCATTGCTTTCTTTGATGAGGAGTTCGGCAAGCAGGTGGACGATGTCGCCATCCGCAAGGCGGAGACCATCCAGGACCTGTACGATCTGGCCACCGCTTAATTCCGACGGCCCATGGCATTCATAGAAATCAAGAACGTCGCCATCCAGGGTATCGCCGCCGCCGTTCCGGAGCGCAAGGAGTTCAACAAGGATTTCCCCAAGCTCTCCGAGGAACAGCTGGAGCAGTATATCAAGACGGTCGGCGTCATCGAGCGCCGGTGCGCCATCCACGACGGGAGCCTGTGCACGTCCGACCTCTGTTTCGAGGCCGCCCAGAAGCTTTTGGATGAGCTGGGCTGGAACCGGGAAGAGATCGGCCTGCTGGTCTTCGTCTCCCACTCCCAGGATTTCAAACTGCCCTCCACCGCCTGCATCCTGCAGGAGCGGCTGGGGTTGAGCAAGGAAACGATGGCCTTCGACGTGCCCCTGGGCTGCTCCGGATTCGTCTATGGCCTCGGAATCACCGGAAGCATCGTTTCGCAGGGTTTCATCCGGAAGGCGCTGCTGCTGGTCGGCAACACCCAGTCGGTCTATGCCAGCCCGGAAGACAAGTCCACTGCCCTGCTGTTCGGCGACGGTGGCGCGGCCATCGCCCTGGAGTTCAACCCGGAACAGACGGACAGCATCAAGCTGCATTATCAGACGGACGGTTCCGGCTATCAGGCCCTGATTGTCCCTGACGGCGGGTGCCGGCATCCTTTCAACGAGCACTCGCTGGACATGGAAGAATTCGACGAGGGCATCCGCCGCTCCCGGATCCACGAGAAGATGGACGGCGGCGCCGTGTTCACCTTCGGTTTCTTCAGCGTCCCCAAATCGCTGAAGGCGCTGATGGGCCAGTATGACATCGACATCGAGTCCATCGACTATCTGCTCCTGCACCAAGCCAACCGGTTCATGTGCGACGGCATCCGGAAGAAGCTCAAGCTTTCCGAGGACAAGGTTCCGTTCAACATCGACCGCTTCGGCAACACGTCGGGAGCCAGCATTCCCCTGCTGATGGTGACGGAGCTGCAGGAGCAGCTTCGAAGCCGGAAACTGACGCATCTGGCGTGCGGCTTCGGGGTGGGCCTCTCCCTGGGCAGCGCCTGCTTCCCGACCGACCATATCGTTGTCCCCGATTTGATTGAAGTCAAGCAATAGCCTTCCGACGATGAAGAACAGTGAATTCCGGGAAAAACTGAGGATCCTCCTGTATCTCCCTTGGAGCATCCGGTTCAACTTCCACTATTTCCCCTTCAAGCAAGCCCGCAAGCTCCCCGTCGTCTTCTATGTACGGCCGACTTTCCTGGCCCTGAAAGGGAAAGTGGTCCTGGGCATGGAGGACATGCCTTTCAACACCATCCGTCTCGGAAAGGAGAAAGCGCCCGTCATGCCGCGCAAGTCCTTCCGGTGGTCGAATGAAGGAACCGTGCATTTCAACGGAAAGCTGGACTGCTCTCCCCATACCTTCATCAGCTGCGACCGCGACGCCGTCCTGAAGTTCGGCGATTCCAACCGCATCAACTTCGGCTGCCGGTTCATCGCCAACAAGGAGATTGTCTTCGGCGACAAGGTCCGCATCTCGTGGGACTGCACCTTCATCGATTCGGACTACCATCCCATCATCGACATGGTCCGCGGGAAGCCGCTGAAGGTTTCCCAGCCGATCAAGATCGAATATGGCTGCTGGATCGGCCATAATTCCATCGTGTCAAAGGGCGTGAAACTGCCCAAGAACACGACTGTCTGCGCCGGCTCCGTCGTTAAGGGACGGTTCTCCCAGGAGAACACGATCATGGGCGGGAACATCGCCAAGGTCCTGGACGAGGGGTATGTGCGGGATGACGTATAACTGGATTCGTAACACTTTCAGCCATGAGCTCTCCGCTGCACTCTTACGCTTTCCCGGGTGACATCGACCCGAAACTGATGGAACTCGGCGCCCAGCCGTTCCTCTATATGAGAACCCAGGAATTCTCGGATATCAACTTCGAATCCGAGCGGATCCTGCTGGATCTGATCCATTGTACCGGCGGCCGGACCATCATCTATACCGGTTCCGGCACCGGCGCGATGAGCGCGGTCGTGGAGAATTATGTCAGCACGAAGGGGAAAGCCTTTGTCATAGACGGCGGTTCATTCGGCCATCGCTGGTATGACCTATGCTGCTACTACGGCATTGAAGCCGTGGACTACCAGGTCCCTTTTGCCAAGGATATAGACTATGCCGATCTGGACACGCGGGTGGCCGCGGAAAAGCCGGCTGTCTTCCTGTGCCAGCATCACGAAACATCCAGCGGACAGCTTTTCAACCTCCGGAAGATCAGCGACATCTGCCATAAGTACGGCGTATCCCTCGTCGTCGATGTCATCAGCACTTTCCTGGCCGAAGATTTAAGTATGGACGAATATGACATCGACATTTGTGTTACCAGCACCCAGAAGGGTCTTAACATCCCTCCGGGACTGTCCGTCTTGTTCTTCAGCGCCAAGTTGAACGACTATCCCTTCGCTCACAACGGGTATTACTGGGATTTCGAGGACAACTTCGCCAATTTCCGTCGCGGCCAGACACCGTTCTCCCCGGCGACCATCCTGTTCCTGCAACTCCACGCCCGGCTCAAGCAACTCCAAGCGGAAGGTGGCGAGAAAAAGAATATCGCCGATGTGCGGCATCGCTGTGAGGTTTTCCGCGCGCTTTGCAAGGAATATGGCTGGGAAGTCCCCGCCGAGGTTCCTTCCCAGGCCATCACGGGCTTCCAGACCAAGGACACGGACGAGCGGAGAATCTTTCGTGGCCTGATCGACAAATACAACACCTATATCATGCCGGGCAGCAAGCCGGGGTTCTACCGCGTCTCCCACATGGGACTCCAGACTGACCAGGAACTCCGCGAACTGGCCGCCCGCATCCACGAATTCGAACCGCGATGAAAAAAGTAATCACCTACGGAACCTACGACCTCCTGCATCAAGGTCACATCAACCTGCTCCGTCGTGCCAAGGAGCTTGGCGACTGGCTCATCGTGGGCGTCACCACGGACAACTTCGACTTGGAACGCGGGAAAATGAACACGTGCAACAACGTGATGGAACGCATCGAGGCCGTGAAGGCGACGGGGTATGCCGACCAGATCATCATCGAGGAATACAAGGGACAAAAAATCGACGACATCCAGAAATACGGGGTGGACATCTTCGCCATCGGCTCTGACTGGGAAGGATACTTCGACTATCTGAAGGAATACTGCGAGGTTGTGTATCTTCCTCGCACCGAAGGCATTTCAAGTACGCAACTGCGGGAAGAACGCCCTTCTGTGAGAGTAGGCATCATTGGTACCGGCAGTATTGCACGCCGGTTCGTTCCGGAATCCAAAGTCGTGAACAGCATTGAGATCGTTGCGGCTTACAATCCGGACTTCGAGCACGGAAAGGCGTTCTGTCAGACGAACAATATCCCGCTTGCGGCCAAAACGCAGGACGAATTAGTCAATGCCTGCGATGCTGTCTATGTCGCATCACCGCACTATACGCACTACGAGTATGTAAAAGCGGCGCTGGCGGCAGGAAAGCATGTTCTCTGCGAAACGCCCTTCGTCTTCCATACGGCAGAGGCCGATGAACTCTTCCGCATCGCCGACGAGAAGAAAAAGGTCCTGATGCTGGCGCACAAAACCGCTTACTGCCCCGCTTTCGGTCATCTGGTCTCCTTGTTGAAATCGGGGGTCATCGGTGAAATCGTCGACGTGAACGCTTCCGTAACGACCTTGACCGACGAGCAGTCCGAAAAGATGGACAGAGCCCGACTCGGTGGCAGTATGAGCGAGAATGCCTGCTTCCCGCTGCTTCCCATCTTCAAACTGCTGGGAACCGATTACAAGGACATCTCCTTCTATTCCAAGATGGGGAACGGAGTTGACTTGTACACCAAGGCCGTTTTCCGATACGAAAAGGCCGTCGCTTCCTTCCAGGTCGGCTTGGGCGCCAAGTCCGAGGGAAACATGGTCATATCCGGGACCAAAGGATATGCATACGTCCCTGCTCCATGGTGGAAAACCGACTACTTCGAAATTCGATTCGAAGACCAGAACCTCAACAAAAAATACTTCTATCCATTTATTGGAGAGGGGCTTCGCTATGAAATCAAGGACTTTGTTTCCAGCATCTTGCAAGGTACTTTCCAAAAACTCTCACGGAAGGAGTTGATGGCGATGACCGATGTACAGGAAAAGTACTTGACGGGGGAGAACGTGTTCCGCATCTAATCTCACATGCCCGCCTGCAGCGCCCTTACATCCCGAACAATCAACGCACTGCGGTTTCCCTGTGCGGTTCTGGTTGTTTTAATCCATCTCTTCAAGCCCGTTCCTGAAGAGACTTTTCCCTATGGATTCTTCCGGACGCTGGAGATCGCCTTCTCAGATGGGCTGGCCCGGATTGCCGTTCCCATCTTTTTCTTTATTTCAGGTTTCCTGTTCTTCTCCAAACTTCAAAGGTGGGATTGGAGCGCATACTCCCTGAAAATCAAGAAACGCATCAAAACGCTGCTGGTCCCCTATCTTCTCTGGGTAACCCTCGCCATCCTCTTCGACTTTTCACTCGCGTTGGTCCGAAACCGGTTTTTCGGATGGGGGTCTCCCTGGAATCTGTTCTCCAGCAATGGTTGGGGATTGATGTACTGGAACTGCGCACGGAATCGCCTGTATACCTCCGAAATGAACCTCCTCGGCTGGACCATGCATTCCGCATTTCCATACAACTACCCGCTCTGGTTCATCCGGGACCTTATCGTCCTTTGTCTATTTGCCCCGCTTATCCATTTCGCAATCCGGAAAACGAAGGGATGGGGCATTGCGGTGCTCTATGCTTTATACCTGTTGCAGATTTGGATTCCCTGGGAAGGATTCTCTGCGGAAGGCTGGTTCTTTTTCTCACTGGGCGCCTGTCTTCAAATCGAGGGGAAAGACCCGGCAACCGTTTTTACTCGTTTCAAGGTTCCATCCTATCTCCTTTTCATCCTGGCGCTGGTCCTATGTATCCGGACACACGAGAATCCAATTGCCTGGGGATATGCCCGACGCTTTCTGGCTTTGCCCGGGACGATTGCCGCTTTCAATGTCTTCTCCTCGCTGCTGGATAAAGGCATCCTGAGAGACCGCCCTTTCTTGTCCGAGTGTTCTTTCCCGGTCTTCGCCGCCCACACTATCGGATTGACCTTCATTTCAGAACTCCTCGCCACCAAACTTATCCCTGGGACAGGAGACGCCTCCCTGTTCTTACAGTACCTGTTCCGCCTGCTCTTGATCATCGCCATCATCTTGATCATCTACCGATGGGCGAAACGTCTTTTCCCCAAGGTCACGGCCTTGTTTACCGGTAATCGCAGTTAATCCGCATGAGAATCTGGCGTATCCTGCAAACTCTGTTTTTCCTGGTCCTGACAGGCTCAGTCAGCCTCTCGTGCAAGGCCCAGTCAATTGATGAGCTTGACAACGGAAGGCTGGAACCGGTAGAATTCCGCGCGGATTCGAAGGTGAAAGCCGTCATTATGACGGGGACGGGGATGGAAAACCGGTATCAAGGGCGAGGGGGCCAGGGTATGGCCATCCACGACAGAATCATGTACAGGCTCTATGATACGGGATTGTGCCAGACCTTCGACCTTTCGGATCTTGCTTATCCCAAGAAAATCGCCTCCTTCGAACTTGGATCCCATGCCAGTTCCAATCATGCCAATTGCGCCCAGACCCGTATCGATGAAAATGGAGATGTCCTCCTCTATGTTTCAGGGCAAAAGGATGGAAGGACCTACGTCGAGCGGATGACGACAAGCAGCGCCACGCTTATTCAAACAATAACACTCTCTCCGATGGAACTCTTCGACCAGACCATCAGTCTGAACGCGGTTTGCGGTGATGACGGATATCTCTGGTACTTCGGCGCCGGTGGCGACAAGTTATTGTTTGCGAAGGCACGGCTTCCTCTTTTGAGCGAAGGCGATGTCACGATCGGGGAAGATGATATCCTGGATTTCTGGTCCGAGGGCGGATATGTGTACGAGGAGGATGTCTGGCAAGGCGGAATGGTTTATAAGGATTTCCTGTTCATGCTGTTTGGCGACAGGGGTGCGAAAGCGCATCTGGCCGTTTACGATGTCCGGGCCCATCAAAGGATCAAGGACATAGAACTTTCCAGCGCCATCAAGGAAGAACCCGAGGATTGCGATATCATCCCCGAAGGTATTCTTGTCGCCACCTATGGGGGAAGCCATTATTATCTCATCAGGCCGGAATAACCCCCATTAGTCCCTCCGTCATGGACCTCTCTCTCATCATCCCTGCCTACAACGTCGAAGCCTATATCGGGCCGTGCCTCGATTCCATCTATGACGGGAATCCTGAGTTGGCTCCGTTCGAAGTGATCGTCGTCAATGACGGTTCCACGGACGGGACGGCGGAGGTGATCGACCGGTATGCACGGCAGTTCGGGAACCTGACGGTCGTTTCGCAGGAAAATCTGGGGGTGAGCAGGGCCCGGACGAACGGTCTGGCCCAAGCGCAAGGGGACTATATCTGGTTTATCGACAGTGACGATTTCCTGCCTGCCCATGGCTTGAAAGACGCACTGAAGCTGGTTCGCGAAGCAACCCCCGGCACCCTCTTCATGATGCCCATCCGCTGGGTGGAAGGAAAAGACGGCCGCGTATCCTTCGATTACACGATCGACCGTCCCCTGTTGATGTCGGGGAAAAACGTCCTGTACGACCCGCGTTTCCCGCAGTGGATGCCGGGCCGATACCTGATTCCCCGTTCCCTGTTCGAGAACAAGTCCTTGTATTTCCCCCCAGGGATCATCCACGAGGACGAGTATTTCGGCTCCGTACTGCTGATGCTGGCCGACCAAGTCCTTGTCTGCGACAAGTCCCTTTTCAATCATCGCGTACGGCCGGGTTCCATCATGCAAACCATCACCATCCGATCCTCCTACGATTACGTTTCCAATTACGAGCACCTGAAAGCGTTCTCGAAAACGCTTCCGCGTCGGGAACAAAAGCCTTTCCTGAAGCACGCCCAAAGGCTTTTCCACCTCAGCTATATCGCCAACGAGAAGAATTGGAACACGCCCGGATTCCGTCAGTTCAAACGGAAGAAAGGGCCTTACATCGTTTCCGAACTCCTCTGGAACGCCCGGAGCTATACCTTCCGGGAACTGGCCCCCTTCCTGCTGCTGGTCATCGCCCCGGACACTTTCCGCAGATTGTATCCCGCCAACTGATATTGGCGGGTTTTTATTATCTTTGCATGTATGAAAGTCTCCGTCATCTCCCCTTTCTTCAAGGTCGCGCCCTTCATCGAGCGCTGCGCCGAGTCGTTGCTGGGCCAGACCCTGCAGGACGTGGAGTTCATCTTTGTCGATGACGCTTCGCCCGACGAGAGCCGGGAAATCCTGGAGAAGGTCATCGCGCGGCATCCGGAACGCGATGTCCGGATCGTCACGCACGCACAGAACAAGGGCCTCCCTGCCGCCCGGAACACGGGCCTGGCCGAAGCCTCAGGCGAGTTCATCTATCACTGCGACTCCGACGACTGGGTGGAGACGGACCTGCTGGAAAAGATGGTCAAGGCCGCCGAGGAGAACGGCGCCGATTTCGTGTACTGCGACTTCTGGATGCAGTTCGAGAAGAGCGCCCGCTACATGGTCAATCCCACCTACACGGACCCGGAACAGATGATCAAGGAAGGGTTCCTCGCCGGACTGATGAAATACAACGTCTGGAACAAGCTCATCAAGCGGAGCCTGTACGAGGGGATCAGCTTCCCGGCCGGGCACGGCATGGGCGAAGACATGACCATCATCCTGGCCGCCACGAAAGCCACGAAGGTGGCCCATGTCCCGGAGGCCCTGTACCACTACGTGAAACTGAACATGAACGCCTTCTCCAACACCTTTTCGGAAAGGCATCTTACTGACATCCAGTTCAATACGGCCCGCACCCTGAAAGGATTGGAATCCTGGGAGGTGAATGACAAGGGCAAGTACCTGAACTTCTTCAAGCTGAATATCAAGCTCCCCTTCCTCCTGTCGGGCGACAAGGGCCAGTACCGCCTCTGGAAAGAATGGTTCCCGGAGTCCGACAAGTATGTGCTGGAGAACAGGCACCTCCCCTTCCGCACCCGCCTCGTCCAATGGTTCGCCGCCAAGCGGCTCTTCCCCCTGGTCGGCCTCTACGACTTCCTCGTGAACAAAGTCTACTACGGTCTGAAATTCCGAACATAAACCATGAAACTCCTCTACCTCATCGCCGGGACATACCGGGCGGCCGGCATGGAAAAAGTGCTGGCGGACAAGACCAACTGGCTGGTCAGGCACGGCTATGACATCGTCATCGCCACCACGGACCAGCGCGGCCAGGCGCCGGCTTTCGCCATGGACCCGGCCATCCGCCAGGTTGACCTAGTCATCAATTACGAGGCCACGAACGGCAAGAATTTCCTCGTCAAAGCATTTTCGTTCCCGATCAAGAAATGGCTTCACCGCCGGCGGCTGACCAAGCTCCTGATGCAGGAGAAGCCCGACGTCACCGTGTCCATGTTCTGCAACGACGCCGGTTTCCTTCCGAAGATCCAGGACGGGAGCAAGAAGGTGCTGGAGGTCCATTTCTCCCGTTTCAAGCGCATCCAGTACGGCCGCAAGGGCCTCTGGGGCGTGGCCGACCGGTTCATGAACGAGCGCGACGCCCAATATGTCCATGCCTTCGACCGCTTCGTCGTCCTCACCGAGGAAGACAAGGGCTACTGGGGCAACCTCCCCAACATGGTGGTCATCCCCAACGGCGTCGAGCGCAAGGATCCCTCCCCCCTCACGGCCCATACGGTCATCGCCGTCGGCCGCTATTCCTTCCAGAAGGCCCTGGACCGGCTCATCACGGCCTGGTTCATGATCGAGGACAAGGGCGACTGGAAACTGAAACTCGTCGGCGACGGCGAATGCCGCGACGACCTCTTCGCCCTCATCAACGAGTACGGCATGTGCGACACGGTGGAAATGACCGGTGTCCAGAAAGACATGGACGCCGTCTATCGCGACGCTTCCGTCCTCGCCCTCTCCTCCCGCTATGAAGGCCTGCCGATGGTGATCCTGGAGGCCCAGGCCCACGGCGTCCCGGTCGTCTCCTTCGCCTGCCAGTGCGGCCCGAAGGACGCCATCGAGGACGGCGTGAACGGCCGGCTCGTCCCCGAAGGCGACGTCAACGCGCTCGCCCGGGTCTTGGACGAGACCATCCACGACCCCGCCGCCATCCGCCGGATGGGCGCGGCGGCCTATGAGACCGCCCGCCGGTGGGAGCCGGAAACCATCATGCAGCAGTGGGACGCGCTGTTCAAAGGACTCCGTCCATGACCGACCTCTTCTTCGCCCTCGTCCGCGCCGGCCTCGACGGCACCCCGCTGACCGACTTCCCGAAGCTGGAAGGCCGGCAGTGGGCGGCCATCCTGGACATGGCCCGCAAGCAGACGGTCGTGGGATTGCTGTACCAGGGCCTTTCCCAGCTCCCGCAAGGCTATCCCCTGCCCCAGAACCTGCTGTTCGTCCTGATCGCCGAAATCGGCCATCTGGAGAAGGAGAGCCGGAAGGTGCAGCAGACGGCCGAGACCCTGACGGCGGAATTCCGGGCGCAAGGCCTGCATCCCCTCGTGATGAAAGGGCCCTCGGTGGCGGCGTTCTACGCCCAGCCCCTGCTGCGGGAATGCGGCGACATCGACCTGTATTTCCCGCCGGAGGAGTTCGACCGGGCCGCGTCGATGGCCGGCGACGTCAAGCCCGCCCCGGACGGGAGCGTCCATTACAAGCGCGAAGGCATCGACATCGACCAGCATCGGCAGTATTTCGACATCCACAGCCGGAAACTGCCCCCGGTCCCCTCGCCGGAAGCGACCCTCCTGATGCTGTCCGCCCACATCCTCAAGCATTGCATGGGCGTCGGTATCGGCCTGCGGCAGCTTTGCGACCTGGCGATGGCCTACAAGGCGCTGGCCGTCCCGCCGGAGGATTTGCGCCGATGCTTCCGGGATGTCGGCCTGGAGCGCTGGAACCGGCTCCTTTTCTCTTTCCTGCACCAATATCTGGGCGCCGAGCCCCTGTACGACACTCTGCCTTCCCCGGACCCGCTGCTGAAGATCGTCCTGGAAGGCGGCAACTTCGGGCAACATGCCCAGGCCCGGGAGGCTTCCCTCCACAAGAGCCCCCTCCGCCGCAAACTCGGCACGGCCGGCCTCTTCCTGCGCCGGCTTCCCTTCTCTCTCCGTTATGCAAAAAAAGAGCTCGTCCCGATGCTGGGAGAGCTCCTGAGAGGCAATCTGTCGTAGCTGCGGCTACGCCTCTTCTTCTTCGCCGGCCAGCGTTTCGGCCGGACCTTCGACTTCATTGTTCAGCGGACCGCACCCGGGGTCGACCGCTTGGATGGGCCGGTTCGGGCCCTCGAGCGGATCGGCGAGGGGTTCGGCTTCGACGGGCGTGTCGATGGGGACCAGGTCCGGGTTCGCGGAACGGGGCGGACGCGGGACAACGATGACTTTGGAAGGGTCGTTTCTTTTGATATCCATATCAGTATTGTTTTGGTTGATTATTGTCGGAGGAAAACGTTGATGGCCGTGATGGCCTTGTCGATATCAGCCGGATCGGTATAGGGCAATGGGCTGTGCGCCAGGAGCCACTTGGGCAAGTCATCGTCGGACTGGGTGTTCTTCGCGATGAAATGGCGGTCGATGCTTTCCACGATGACCTGGCAGCAGTCATAGGCGCGGATAATCTTCATGGACAGGCCGTTGTCCCCGATCTTCTGGAAAATGGAGGACGTCTTCAGGAGCTCCAGGGCGTCATGCGGAAGGGTGACGGAAACCTCGGCGAGGACCATGCCCTGATGGTAGGTCACCGTACTCAGGGTCGTGCTGTCCAGACGGTCTATGTTCTTCAATTGCGCGGGATTGTCCGCCAAGTATTGCGCGGACTCCTGCACCTGCTCCAGGATCTCGCGCAGATCGACGATGTCCTGCCGGTTGGAGATCAGTTCCGTGCGCACCAGCTGCAAGGCCGACCGCACTTCCTTGCGGTCATGGGCCCGGTCAATTATCCCCTGGCCCGCGAAAGTGATCACGATGCCCAGGATGACCGCGACGAGTTCACTGAAGAAACTTTTCCAAGCGTCTGACATAGGAATGCTGCCTTTACCAGCCTCAAAGATAGTATTTTTTGGCGATAAATGCCAAAAACGGCCTTTTTGGATGGATTTTTAAATTAATTTATTATATTTGCAAAGACCCCGGAAGACCTCCCGTCTTCCACGAACTTACAAACAGCACTGCTTATGAAAACGGTAAGAGTGTTCGCACCGGCGTCCATCGCCAATCTCGGGTGCGGATTCGACATTATGGGCCTCGCCCTGGACGAAGTGGGCGACGTCCTGGAAATGAGCGTCTCCGAGGGAGACGGGCTCACGATCAAGAACGAATCGGGCGTCCCTCTGCCGGAGGACATCGAACTGAACGTGATCACCCCCGTCGTGCGCAAGTTCCTGGAAATGACCGGGAACCGGGCGCAGGTGGACGTTGTCATCAAGCGGAAGATCTACCCGGGATCCGGCATCGGCTCCAGTTCCGCGTCCAGCGCGGCGGCCGCTTTCGGAATGAACGAGCTGTTCGGCTGCCCCCTGTCCGAGGAAGATGTGGTCGTATGCGCGATGGAGGGTGAGAACCTCGCCAGCGGCGGCTACCACGCCGACAACGCGGCTCCCGCCGTGATGGGCGGCATCGTCCTAATCCGCGGCTACGAGCCCCTGGACCTGATCAAACTGCCCGTTCCGGGCGATTTCTACTGCGCCGTCATCCATCCCAAGCTGGTCGTGTCCACGAAGGAGGCGCGGAGCATCCTGCCCAAGAAGGTGGATATGCACGCCGCCATCGCCCAGTGGGGCAACGTGGGCGGCCTGGTGGCCGGCCTGTATTCCGGCAACATCGGCCTGGTGGGCCGTTCGATGAATGATTCCATCGCGGAACCCTACCGCAAGAGCTTCATCCCGGGCTTCGACGAGCTGCGCGAGAAGGTGCTCACGAGCGGCTCGCTGGCGATGAACATCGCCGGCTCGGGCCCGTCGGTCTTCGCCCTCGCGAACCGCTACGAGAAGGCCCAGCGCGCCGGCGCCATCATGGAAAAGCATTTCTCCGACCTGGACATCCCCTATGAGTGCTACGTCGTCAAGGTTTCCAACCGGGGCGCGCGGCTGACCGCCTACTAATATGCAGTTTTACAGTACAGAACATCAGGCGCCGGACGCTTCCCTGGCGAAGGCCGTCGTCCAGGGTCTGGCGGAAGACCGCGGACTCTATATGCCGGAGCGGATTCCGGCGTTTTCCGAGGACTGGTTCCGCCGCCTTCCCGACCTTTCCTTCGTGGAGATCGGGCAGGAAGTCGCGGCCGCTTTCTTCGGCGAGGACGTTCCTCGCGCGGGACTGGACCGGATCGTCGCGGAAACCCTTTCCTTCGACTGCCCGGCCGTGCAGGTGGAAGAGGACATCTACGCCCTGGAACTCTTCCATGGGCCCACGCTCGCGTTCAAGGACGTCGGCGCCCGGTTCATGGCGCGGCTCCTCGGGCATTTCACCGACGCGGGAAATGTCAATGTCCTCGTCGCCACATCCGGAGACACCGGCAGCGCCGTCGCGAACGGATTCCTGGGCGTCCCCGGCACGCACGTCTTCGTCCTGTACCCCCGAGGCCGGGTCAGTCCCGTCCAGGAGAGCCAGTTCGCGACCCTGGGGCAGAACATCACCGCCCTGGAGGTCGACGGCAGCTTCGACGACTGCCAGGCGCTGGTCAAGGCCGCCTTCCTGGACCCGGATCTGCGCCACGCCCTGCGGTTGACATCGGCCAACAGCATCAATGTCGCCCGCTTCCTGCCGCAGTCCTTCTACTATTTCCACGGTTATGCGCAGCTCGCCCGCCTGGGCAAGGCCGACCGCCTGGTCGTCTGCGTGCCCAGCGGGAACTTCGGCAACATCTGCGCCGCCCTCGTGGCCAAGCGGATGGGCCTTCCCATCCACCGCTTCATCGCGGCGAACAACCGGAACGACGTCTTCTTCCAATACTTGCAG
>JAEEGJ010013533.1_pt1 | contig 19746 bp, 19 predicted proteins | sample 8958761 | NCBI WGS metagenome assembly JAEEGJ01 (sample SAMN16246546, study PRJNA631951) | gut metagenome | biome: gut microbiome; feature: rumen; material: RS-attached | host: Bos | place: Iran: Karaj | collected 2018-10 | reverse complement strand
TGACCGCGGGCAAAGTTGGAGGAACCATCGGCACGGACCGTAGCGGAGAACAGATATCTGTCTTTGAGGCTGTAGTTGACACGGCCGAAGAAGGAAGCCAGGGCACCGGCGGTAGAAGGAGAACCGGAAGCGGAGATCTGGCTCAGCAGAGCCGGCTTGGTGTTGGAGAGGTAAGCGCGGTCGAAGTCATTGGGGAAGATGCTGTTCCAGGCGCTGGCGCTGATGCTCTCACCCATACCCCACTTTTCGATGGACTGACCCAGCACTACGTCAAAGACGTGGGCCTTGTTGATGTCAAAGTGGTAGGAAGCGGTGTTTTCCCAGGTGATACGGTGACCCAGCTTCATACTCTGGGACACAACGTCGTTATCGTTGTACTGGGAAGTATTCAGATGATACATCATCTTGTAGCTGCGGTTGGAGGAACCGGACAGACGATAACCGAACTGGCTCTTGAACTTGAGGTTCTTGATGGGCTGGAGCTCGGCATACACGCTGGCGTGCATGGAGTAGGTCTTCTGGCGGTTACGGCCGCGGTTGTAATAGTCAACACCGATGGGGTGCTTGGCGTCGTTAAAGAAGGTCCAGCCTTCGCGGTCACGGACGGCCTCGTCGTAGAAACCTACGATATTGCCGTTGGCATCCACGTCGTAGACGGGGAGGAGCGGGTTGGCACCGATGGCATCGTGCAGGGAGCTGTCGTAGATGTCACCTTCGGCGATACCGCTGTTCTGGCCGTAGCTGAAGTTGAGGGTTTCACCCACCTTGAGGATCTCGAGGCCGTTGCGCTTGATGACAACGTTGTCGGAGTTGATTCTGAAGGTGTAACGGCGATACTGGGCGTTCATAGGTTCAATCTTGTTGTAACCCAGGATACCGTCCTGACCGGTGTAGGAGAGACCCATCGAGAACTTGTGGTCGGCGGAGCCGCCGGCAACGTTCAGGGAGTGGTTCTGGGTCATAGCACCCTTATTATACATTTCCTCTACCCAGTTGGTTCCCTTCCAGGTACCGTTCATAACAGACTTGTACAGGTTGGCAGGGAGCTTGGTGGAGAAGTCTACCTCGTCCAGACCGCTGTTCTTGCGGGCCAGGTTGTAGAGCTGGATGTATTCCTGGGCGTTTACCATATCGGGCATCTTGGCCAGGTACTGACCGCCGAAGTAGCCGTCGTAAGAAACGACCACACGGCCTTCCTTACCCTGCTTGGTGGTAACCAGCACAACGCCGTTAGCAGCACGGGCACCGTAGATGGCGGCCGAAGCAGCATCCTTCAGGATATCGATGGACTCGATATCGTTGGGGTTGAGGGCGTTGATGTCGCCGCCGGCCACACCGTCAATGACGTACAGGGGCTCGGAGTCACCGATGGTACCGATACCACGGATGTTCACCTTGTAACCACGGCCGGGCTGACCGGAGTTCTGGGTGATGGAGACACCGGGGCTCTGGCTCTGCAGGGCACCGAGGGCAGAAGTGGTGTTAAGTTTGGAGAGGTCGTCACCTTTTACCTGAAGGGTAGCTCCGGTGAGGAGTTTCTTCTGCTGAACACCGTAACCAATGACCACGGACTCGGAGAGCTGGTCAAGGTCGGGATTGAGAGTGATGTCCAGAGAAGTCTTGCCGCTGACGGCTACTTCGACTGAAACATAGCCGAGGCAGTCCACGGAAAGAGTAGCGTTTGCAGGGGCCTCAATGGCATACAAACCTTCTGCGTCCGTGGTGGTCCACGTAGACATACCCTTGACAACGATGGTAGCAAACGGGACGGGGTCGCCATTGGAACCGTCAGAAACCTTTCCCTTCACCGTGAGGTTTTGAGCGTTGATGCTCAAAGCCGTCAAACCGGACAGAAGGAAAAGCAAGAAAACTTTAGCTTTCATAGGGCTTTGTTTAAGAATTAGAGTTAATTGGTTATTGGACGCAAATTTATCACGGAAAAAGTATTAGATTTAGCTCAAATTGCGTATTCTTACTCTCAATTTGCGTAGCCCTTTTATAGACAATAAATTAGGGACGACCGTTCGTACGGACGTCCCTATAAATATTATAAATATGGTCTAGTCGTGCTGCTCCAGCCAGGAGCTCAGGATGCGGCAATAGTCCTCGTGGCGGTCCACAAAGCACATATGACGGGCGCCTTCCATCAGTTCCCAGCGGCTTCCGGGGATGCCTTCATACATAGCGCGGGCCACCGCAGGGGTGCAAAGATCTTCCGTTCCGCTGAAAATCAGGCAAGGGGTCTTAATCTCGCCCAGGCGGTCTATGTACTCAAAGTCTCCCAGACTTCCCGTGGGAACATACTCGTTGGGGCCCCAGCCATACAGATAGGCCTCGTTGCCAAAGCGCTTGGGCCTTCTCACGCACTCGGGACTGTTCTCGTCAATGCTGGCGCAGTGCAGTTCCATAAAGCGGTCGTTGGCCCGGAGGTAGGCGGGGTCGTCAAATTGGCCGGTTTCTTCGGCCCTTTTGATGGCCTCCTGGTCTTCCTTGGGCATAATGCCAATCATCCGGTGCTGCTCGCTGGCCCAGAGGCTGGAAGAAGGATGTCCGCTGGAGATAATGGCCGAAGAGACCCCTTCGGGCTTCTTCTCTATAAGGTAGGCGATGATGAGCATACCGCCCCAAGACTGTCCCAGAATATGGAACTGGTCCAGGTGAAGGTACTCCCGCAGCGCTATGAGCTCGTTCATCCAGGTTTCCTGCGTCCACAGTTCCGGATGCCCGTCCAGATACGAGTTGCCGCAGCCAAGCTGGTCGTAGGAGATTACCTGTCGGCCCGTATGGGCTATCTCATCCAATACCTCAAAGTAATTGTGCGTACTGCCCGGTCCGCCGTGCAAAAGCAGCAGGGGCTTACGCTCCCTGGAGGGCTCCCCCACCACCCGGTAATACGTCTTGTACCCCATAAAGGGCATATATCCTTCTTCGATTCTCATACCGCGAAGATAACGAAAATCCGTGATAAAGGCATCTTTCTCTCCCCGATTCTTCAGCATCGTATAATAACAAGACTATAACCGTTTACGAAAAAGGTTCGATTCCCCTCCGGACAACCTATTTCCGGAGGCCGAAGGCCGACAAGCGCTCTGCAGAGCGCCCGCCGCTTCTGCGGCGGAGCCCTCCCCCGAGGGGAGGGTTTGGGAGGGGGCAACGGATAGGAATAGCCGGCCAAGGGCCGGCATTCCCCTCCGGGCGTCATTCGAAAAAGAGCACCGCCGAAAGGCGATGCTCCTTTTTCGTAGCCCGGAGGGGAATCGAACCTCTATTTAAAGTTTAGGAAACTTCCGTTCTATCCGTTGAACTACCGGGCCGAACCTAAAAAGAAAAAGCGCTTATTCAGCGCTCTTCTCGATGATCTGACGACCACGATAGTAGCCGCACTCAGGGCATACACGGTGATACATCACGGTGGCGCCGCAGTTAGGGCAAACGCTCAGAGTGGGTACGGGAGCGAAGTCGTGCGTACGGCGTTTGTCTCTTCTCTGCTTAGAGAGTTTGTGTTTCGGATGTGCCATTGTTTATAGTTTTTAATTGTTTATTTACTGTCAAAAAGTCCTTTCAGGGCAGCGAACGGGCTGTTGTTGGCAGCCTCCTCGTTCCCTTGCTCCTTGTGACTCAGAAACCGGACGGTGTTGGGGTCGCACTGTCCTTCCGGATGTAACCGCTGCAAAGGCAGTGATAGACACACAAAGTCGTATACTGCCTGGCTTAAGTCCCATTCCACATCACCAGCACCGGGGGTGAGGGTTTCGGAAGGAGCTGCCTCCACGGGTATCCTGACGGGGTCCAGGCATCGGTCGCAAGGAACGGTTACCGTACCTTTCAGATAAAGATCTGCCTCTATCTTGTTCCGGCCATCTTTGACCACCCGGATATCCACGTCTACATCGGCGTCCAGGATTTCTGAATTGTCAAACTGTTGAAAGAACTCTAAACCTGCGTGAGAGTGAAACTTACGCTCTCCTGCAGCCCAATCGTTCAGGGGTATGAGTATGTTATTCATCTCCACAAAAACAGATTAAGGGGTGCAAAGATACAAATAAATTTCGGAAAATCAATCCTCCGTGGAGGAATTTCTCTTACGGTCCAGCGGATCCAACTGAATCTTGCGCATACGCATATGATTGGGCGTGATCTCTACCAGCTCATCTTCCTGGATGTATTCCAGGGCCTCTTCCAGAGAGAACTTGATGGCCGGAGGGAGCACTACCTTTTCGTCGGAACCGGATGCACGGACGTTGGTAAGCTTCTTGGTCTTGCAGATATTGATGTTGAGGTCGCGGTCACGGGTGTGCTCACCCACTACCTGACCTCCGTAAATCTCTTCACCGGGCTCCACAAAGAAGCGGCCGCGGTCCAGCAGCTTGTTCATAGAGTAAGCGATGGCCTCGCCGGTCTCCAGGGAAACCAGGGAACCGTTGGTACGCATCTCGATGTCTCCCTTGTAGGGCTGATAATCCTTGAAGCGGTGGGCTACCACAGCCTCACCCTGGGTGGCGGTAAGGAGGTTGGAACGCAGACCCATAAGGCCACGGGTAGGAATCTCAAACTCCAGCAGCGTCCGGTCTCCGCGGGGTTCCATACGGATAAGGGCACCCTTGCGGCGGGTAGAGAGCTCGATGGCGGCACCTACAAACTGCTCCGGAACCTCGATGGACAGTTCCTCGATGGGTTCGCAGCGCTGGCCGTTGATGGTCTTGTCCAGCACCTTGGGCTGACCCACCTGGAGCTCGAAGCCTTCGCGGCGCATAGTCTCAATGAGCACCGAGAGGTGCAGCACGCCACGGCCGTACACCACAAAGCTATCGGCATTGATACCGGGCTTGACGCGGAGGGCGAGGTTCTTCTCCAGTTCCTTCTCCAGACGGTCCTTGATGTGGCGGGATGTCACAAACTTACCGTCCTTGCCAAAGAAGGGCGAGTTGTTGATCATAAACAGCATACTCATAGTGGGCTCGTCCACGGCGATGGGCGGGAGAGCTTCGGGGTTCTCGATATCGGCAATGGTGTCACCAATCTCGAAGCCTTCGATACCCACCACGGCGCAGATGTCGCCGCACTGGACCTCGTCCACATTGGCCTTGCCCAGGCCTTCGAACACCATCAGCTGCTTGATCTTGCTCTTCTCTACAATATCGTAACGCTTGCACAGCGAGACGGGCATACCGGTCTTGAGGATACCGCGGGTGATGCGGCCCACGGCGATTCGGCCCACATAGGGGCTGTACTCCAGGGAGGACACCAGCATCTGGGGCGTTCCTTCCCTCATCTCGGGAGCGGGAATCTCTTCCAGGATGGTATCCAGAAGGGCGGTGATATCCTGGGTGGGCTGCTTCCAGTCCTTGGACATCCAGCCCTGCTTGGCGCTGCCGTAGATGGTCTTGAAGTCCAGCTGGTCCTCGTTGGCGCCCAGGTTGAACATCAGTTCAAACACTTCTTCCTGGACCTCGTCGGGGCGGCAGTTGGGCTTGTCCACCTTGTTGATAACCACAATGGGTTTCTTGCCCATATCGATGGCCTTGTTGAGCACAAAGCGGGTCTGGGGCATACAACCCTCAAAGGCGTCTACCAGCAGGAGCACGCCATCGGCCATATTGAGCACACGCTCTACCTCTCCACCGAAATCGGAGTGGCCGGGAGTATCAATGATATTGATTTTTACGCCTTTATACGTTACCGAAACGTTCTTGGCGAGAATGGTGATGCCACGCTCCCTCTCCAGGTCGTTGTTGTCCAGGATGAGGTTGCCCAGGTCTTCGGGCTTGCGCACCAGGTTGGCCTGGTAGATCATACGGTCCACCAGGGTGGTCTTACCGTGGTCTACGTGGGCAATGATGGCGATGTTTCTGATGTCCTGCATATTGCGTCTTTTCTATAGCTTCAAAAAATCCCGCAAAGATACATTATTTTCCCGAAAGAGACAACTTGTGCACGGTAGGAGTGATACCAATATTTTTTTTCATTTCGGCCTTCCAGGGGGTTGTAGGGCCGAAAAACTCCCGCGCCGACAGCCCCTTTTTGTAAAAAAGCTGCAATTATCCGTTTGGTTGCTTTCAAAAATCGGCCTTCCAAGGGCCTGTAAGGCCCAAAATGCAATTAAACGTTTCATTATTCGTTACACCGATAACTTTTCTCAGCTTTGCACAAAATTGAAGCGTTATGAAAAGACTGTTTCTCTTCCTTCTGCCGATTTGCTCGCTGGTGGCGTGCAACCAATCGGCCCTGCCGGAGATTAACTCCGGGAACTACCCAGATCCAACGCTGCAGCACGGGATGATTCAGTTGGGAAAGAAGTTGGACGACCCCTACACCGTGGCCAATATGCAACAGGCCCTGGCAAATGTGTACGGCACCAAGGCCGACCGCGTGGACATCACGGCTACCGACCTCTATGTAAGGTTCCTGCCCAAAAACAACGAGGAGTTTACAGCCCTGCAGCAGAGCGGGCTGTACCTGCTGGACCACCCTATGGACTATGAAATCCTGCGGGAAGGAGACTACTATCAGGACCCCGAGGTGGGAGACAACGCCATTACCTGGCAGTACGCCGTGGTGCCCCGGGACCAGAAGATTCCCGAAGGCATCCGCTACGAACTGCTGGACGAGGTGTACATCTCCGAACACGCGCCCACTACGCGCGCGGCGGACGACATTGACTGGGAAGCCGTGGAGCGGGAGGCCTTCCGCATTACCGGCAACGAGCGCCTTCTGGTCCAGAACTCCATCACCAAGGCCGAAGCCCAGACCCCCAGCGGCCGCATTACCATTGAAGACCCGCTGTTCAGCGGAGGCAAGCCCTTTGGCGTGGCCGGCGTAAAGGTGGTGGCCAACATATTTGTCAAGATCAACACCTGCTTCACGGACCGCGACGGCTACTACCAGATGACCAAGAAGTTCTCCGGAACGCCCCGCTACCGCCTGGTCTTCCAGAACGAGAAGGGCTTCAACATTGGCTTCAACTTCCTGCTGGTACCCGCCTCGGTGAGTACACTGGGCAAGGGGGAATCCAGCGGTATTGACCTCCACGTTACCCAGAAAAGCGAAGGCGCCCTGTTCCGCCGCTGCGTGGTTAACAACGCCGCCTACGACTATTACTCCCGCTGCACGGAGGACGACCTGGACATTACCCCGCCGCCCGGAGACCTCCGCATCTGGATCTTCCCCGACCTCAAGGATTCCAGCGCCAATATGCTGCACCACGGGGCTTTCATCAACCATACGCTTATCCAGACGTATGTTGGTGTATATCTCCCGCTCGTGAAGGTTTTCCTGCCGGACGTAACCATTGGCACCAAGGAAAAGACCTATGCGGAAATCTATGAGATTACCGTCCACGAACTGGCCCACACCAGCCATTTTGCACAGGTGGGCGTAGACTTCTGGACGCCTTACATAGACTATGTGATTCAGTCGTTCCTGACCGAGGGCGGCAAGGCCTACGGAAGCGGCAACGACGACAAAGCCTGCTACTGCGAGATTGGGGAAATGTGGGCCTTCTTTATGCAGGAGACCCTCAAGAAAGAGCGCTACGGCGGCACCATCAAGCAGTTTGGCAACACCTACTGGTTCAAGCCCGACATCTTTACCTATCTGTATGAGCGCGGAATCAGCCGCGGAGAACTGTTCCGGGCCCTCACCGGCGAAGTTACCTCAACCGACGACCTCAAGGAACAGCTCATTGCCCTTCTCCCGGACCGCGAAACCGTTATCAACCAAACCTTCCAGCATTATGGCAAGTAAACGAATTCTTCTGGCCCTGGGCCTGGTGGTCCTGTGCCTGAGCGCCCGGGCCCAGCAATGGGCCGTGCAGACCAACCTGGTGGACTATGCCAACTTTGGAACCCTGAACATTGAGGGAGGAGTGGCCTTTAGCCAGCACTGGTCGGCCACGGCGGTAGCCAAGCTCAACCCCTTCCATTTCAAGAAGAACGGGGAACCCGTCAACGCCCGCCAGCAGGTGGTGGGAGCCGGCGTGCGCTGGTGGCCCTGGCACGTGTACTCCGGCTGGTGGGCCGGCACGCGCCTGCAGTTTCAGGAATACAACCGCGGCGGCATCAAGAGCCCGCTCACGGACGAGGGAGACCGCCTGGGCATTGGTCTGTCGGGAGGCTACTCCTATATGATCAACCCTCACCTCAACGTGGACATTGGGATAGGATTCTGGGGCGGCTGGGACCGCTACACCACCTATTCCTGTCCCGTGTGCGGACTCGTCAAGGAAAAGGGAGACCGCGGCTTCATTCTTCCCAACGACCTCTTATTGGCTCTGGTCTATGTCTTCTAGAATGCTGCTGGCCGGCTTGCTGCTGGTGCTCTCCTGCTCCGTCAAGGAGAACCGGGAACTCTGCCCCTGCGCCCTGAGCATCGAGCTCCATCACCTGCCCGGTCCCGTTACCGTGCAGGTGGTGGCCGGCGAGCACAGAGCCTCCTACACCGCCCGAAACGATACCGTGATGCTGGTGGAGGCCCCTAAGGGCAAGATCCGTCTGCTGGCCGTATCGGGCGTGAAACTGGACCCGGAAGAAAACCTGGAAATCCCCTACGGCTACGAGTGCCCGCCCATCTACCTGTACTCAGAGCTGGTCAATACCCTCTGTGACTCTACCAGAGTGGCGGTGCAGCTGAACAAGCACTTCTGCACGCTGTCGCTCAGTTTTGACGGCCCCTCGGGATGGGGAGAACCCTACTGGGCCCAGATCCGGGGAGGCATAGACGGCCTGGACCGGGACGGACAGCCGGTAGAGGGAGACTTCTCCTGCCGGCTGGATGCCGGCTTTACCGCCCGCCTCCCCCGCCAGGAACCCGACCGCGAACTCTGGCTGGACATTACCTTGCCCGACCAGGTGGTCCGCTCCTTCCCCCTGGGCACCTATATGCTGGAATCGGGTTACGACTGGACCGCTCCGGATCTGGAGGATTTACCCCTCGAAATCCGCCTTTCCGTTACCGATCTCCTGGTCCGGAGCAACCTTTGGGAAAAAGTAATTCCGGTGCGGATGGATATCTGATATTTTTATTTGGAGTTTCAAAAAAAGTGCGTATATTTGCAGTCCCAAATTGATGCGCGGATGGCGGAATTGGTAGACGCGCTACTCTCAGGAGGTAGTGTCCGAAAGGACGTGTCAGTTCGACTCTGATTTCGCGCACGAAAAAAGGCTGGAAAATTTTCAGCCTTTTTTCATTTATATATACCTCTATTAGAAGTACGTTACAGTTTTCTGTTCTACGGCGCTCAGGAGCTTGTTGGCCAGGGAGGAAACACCAAAGCGGAAGAGGTTCTTGTTGAGCCATTCCTCTCCCAGGATGCTCTTGACAATGGTCCAGTAGCAGACGGCGTCCAGGGCCGAGGCAATGCCGCCGGCGGCCTTGAAGCCCACCTTCTTGCCGGTTCTCTCGTAGTACTTCTTGATGCACTCGCACATCACATAGGCAGCCAGCGGAGTGGCGTTCACCTTTACCTTTCCGGTAGAAGTCTTGATGAAATCGGCCCCGTTCTCCATAGCCAGGAAGGAGGCGTCGGCAATGTTTTCCGGCGTTACCAGCAGGCCCGTCTCCAGGATTACCTTGAGAACCACGGGACGGCCCAGTTCCTTGGCCACGCGGTCGATACACTCGCGGGAGGCCTTGATTTCTTCACCGGCCTTCTGGTAGTCTCCGGCCAGGAAGCTGTTGAGGGCCAGCACAATGTCAATTTCGTCGGCACCGCCACGCACGGCCAGTTCAATCTCGTGGAGCTTAACCTCCAGGAAACTCTGCGACGTGGGGAAGCAGCCGGCTACGGTGGTCACGTTCACCGGGACCTTGCGGGTAGAAGCCACTACGGAAGCAAAGTTGGGATACACGCAGATGGAGGCGGGCAGCGGCCAGCCGGGATAGTCACCGGCAAAGGCGTTGACCTTCTCCACCAGGTTCTTCACCCGCTCGGGCGTGTCTTCGTTGGCCAGGGTGGTCTGATCCATAATGCCAAAGCAGGCCTTGTACAGACTCTCGGAAGCCACCTCTTCCAGACCGGCGGCAATCACTTCCAGGCTACGCGCAATGGCCTCCTGGTTGGGCGTATAGCCGTATTTAGCGGAAATAGACATAATTTATCCTTTGATTTGAATTTGAAATCCTTCATCCAATAGAGGCTGCACCAGGGCGCGCATCTCCTCTACGGTATATTTTCCCAGCCCCTTCATAGGGGTCTCGCGGTCAATGGTGTACACCATAATCTCGCGGGGTTTGAGTTCTCTAACAATCTCCATCCAGCCCTGGACCCACTGGCCGCTTTCCCAGCCGGGACCGCGCAGGAACATAGTCTGCAGCACAAAGTCCCCTTCAAAACGGGCCAGCTGCTTAACCACATCGGCCACGTGATACTTCCCTTCCGGATGGTTGATGAGGGCCACCTGCTCATCCGTGGGAGCATCCAGCTTGAGGATGGGGTTGTCCACCTTCCGGAGCGCCTCAAACACGCCGGGGCGGTCAATGCGCGTGGCGTTGGACAGCACCGACACCTTGGCCTTGGGATAAAAGCGGTCCCGCAGTTCCAGCGTGAGGTCAATGATGGCCGGGAACTCGGGATTGAGCGTGGGCTCGCCGTCTCCGGAGAAGGTAATGGAATCGATGGGCGTACCGGCGGCAGAACATTCCACCAGCTTGGCTTCCAGGGCCCTCCGAACATCCAGGGCCGAAGGAAGAACGCGGTCTCCCAGTCCGTCCTTGTTCCAGCCGCACTCGCAGTAGATGCAGTCAAAGTTGCAGACCTTCCCTTCCTGCGGCAACAGATTGATGCCCAGGGAGCTCCCCAGCCGGCGGCTGAAAATGGGGCCGAAAACGGTAGCTTCCCTCATCATAGCAGGCGGGAGGTTGAGGCCTTGGTAAGCTTACCTTGGGCCAGGTTGTCAATGAACACGATGCCGGGCTTCTTGCCGGGCTCCAAAGTGCCCAGTTCCTCCTTGGCCAGGAAGCGGGCGCCGTTGCGGCAGGCCCAGGTAAGGAGTTCTCCCAGCGGCACGTCAAAAGCCTCCTGCAGGCAGAAAAGCTCGTCCAGCAGGCAGAGGTCGTCGTTGGAGGAGAGGGAATCCGTTCCCACGCAGATGGGAATACCCGACTCCTTCATAAGGCCGATGGGCGGCAGGGTGTTGTGAATGAACCGGTTGGAAAGGGGGCATACGGCCAGGAAAGGCTCCTTGAGGGCGGCGCGGGCCGCTTTGACGCCTTCGGCCGTGAGGGAGCACTCGTGCACCAGCAGCACGTGACCGGAAACCTGCAAGGGTACCCCGGCCGCCAGGCGGTCCAGGAAGTACTGCAGGGAAGAGGTCCCCGTAACGGGAGGAGTGGGGATGCCGTTGGCTATGCGGTTGTCCCACATGGGGCCGCGGCCGTACATCATCATCTCCTCTTCTTCGTCGGATTCTTCGCTGTGGAAGCTCAGGAATCCGCTCTTGAGACCCTCCACGGAAGAGGCGGTCACCAGCGCCGGGCTCATAGTGTAGCAGGAGTGCGGCGTGGGAGCGGCATCCAGGCCCATAGACCGGGCCTTGGCCTCCAGGGCCTTTACATCCCTGATGACGGCTTCCCAGCCGTTGGGATCGGCCCCGAAAACCTCCAGGAAGGTGCGGGTATACATTGGATGCTTTGCCTTGACGGCAAAGGAATCGTCGCAGTTGGAGATATCGGCCATGGCCACCACGCCCTCTCTGTACATCTTGTCCATAGCCTCCGTGAGTGCCTGGATCTTGTCTTCCAGAGAAGACGTGTCTCTAAGGGCGTTGATCTGGTCAATGAAACCGGCCATACCCGTTCCCTTGCGGAACATTCCCTTCATATAGGAAAGTTCCACGTGGCAGTGGGCATTGACCATACCCGGGCACAGGGCACCGTCCAGGACGGTCTCCCCTTCTTCGCACAGGCCGGTTCCCAGCACTACCCCGTTGTCGTCCACTTCCACATAGGCATTCTCCAAAGGAAGGGGCGAAGTAAGCGTATACAGGTATCGGGCAGCGTATCGGGTCATCTCAAACGTTTCAATTTATGGGGCTTGTAAGCCAGGGAATCCTTGTTGAACAGCACGGACAGGGTATCCAGGGCCGAAGAAGGCTGCGGCTGTCGGAAAGTATCGGGCCGAAGGTTGTAGATGCGCATAAAACCGGAGCGCCACGTTTCGGCCTTTATCTCTTCTGAGAGCAGCTTGGATTCATCCTTGAGACGGGCTTCCACCTTCTCCATCACCTTCTCCATACGGGAAGGGTCTTCCAGATAGTAGTTCAGGCTATAGAGGAAATCGTCCGTATCATAGCCGTACTGCTCAAAGATGCCTTCGTACACCAGGGTGGTGTCCGTTATTCTCTTGGAAACGGAATTGACCTTGATATACTGGTCCTGCAGCAGGATTCCATACATTATATCTTCCATATCACCGCGCGGAATGCGCTCCGGCCCCCTGTGACAGGAGACCGCCAGCACAAACGGCACAATGAGAAGAAGAAACTTTTTCATTAGCGCAGCGTGGCTCCCAGTTCGTTCTGCAGGGCGGTGAGCACGCGGTTCATAGTGCTTTCCACCTCGGTATCGGTGAGGGTACGCTCGGGATCCTGAAGTACAAAGTTAAGGGCATACTGCTTCTTGCCTTCGGGGATCTTTTCTCCGCGGTATACGTCAAAGAGGCTCACGCTCTTGATGAGCTTCTTGCCGGCGCGGAGGGCGCACTGACGGACGTCGGCGTAGGCAACGCCTTCGTTGAGCAGCAGAGCCAGGTCTCTGCGTACCTCCGGGAAGCGGGGCAGCTCCTTGAAGGAGAACTTGTCACGCTTGATGAGGGTGAACAGGACTTCCCAGTTGATCTCTGCGGCAAACACGGGCTGCTTGATGCCGAAGCGTTTGCACAGGGCGGGGTTCAGGGTGCCCAGGGTGGCCAGGAGCTTGGGCTCCTTGCCGGGCAGGCTGTAGGTTATACCCTCGGAGAAGAGGTCTGCGGGAGTGGCGCCGGTGGCCAGGCTGTTCACGTCAATGCGGTAGCGGGCCATCAGGGACTCCACGTAACCCTTGAGGAGGAAGAAGTTGGACTTCTGGGCGGGGTTGCGCCAGGCCTTGTCCGGCGTTCCGCTGATGAACAGCGAGAAGCAGCGGTGCTCCTCATAACCGGCCAGGGTGGTGCCGTCCGTCTCGGGCAGGCGCTGGTACACGGAGCCGTACTCGAAGAACTTGAGGGAAACGGCCTGACGGTTGAGGTTGTAGGCCACCACTTCCAGACCGTTGAGCAGTAGGGTCTGCCGCATCACGTTGAGGTCGGAGCTCAGCGGGTTCACAATGTGAACGCATTTCTCTGCCGGGAAGGTTTCCAGCTTGGTATAGTAGTCCTCCTTGGTGAGGGAGTTGTTCATAGTCTCTACAAATCCGTTGGCGGCCAGCCAGTTGGAAATGTTGTTGCGGGTGGCCTCGGGATCCGGCTGCTGCGAAGGATTCACGCTCATACGGAGGTTGCCGGGCAGCTCTATGTTATTGTAACCGTAGATGCGGAGGATTTCTTCCACCACGTCGCACTCACGGGTTACGTCTACCATATAGGTGGGGGCAGCCACCAGGGCGCCGCCGTCCCATTCCTTCACAAACTGGTAGTTGAGGCCCTGCAGAATCTTCTCGATGGTCTTCCAGCCAATTTCCTTGCCGATGAAATGCTCTATACGGGCATAATCCAGTTCAATCTGGGCACGGCCGATGGGCTGGGGATAAATCTCGCGAACCTTGCCCACCACCTTGCCGCCGGCGACCTCCAGGATGAGGAGGGCGGCGCGCTTGGCAGCATACAGGGCAGCCTCGGGGTCTGCTCCACGCTCGAAGCGGAAGCTGGCGTCGGTGCTCAGCTGCTGGCTCTTGGCGGTCTTGCGGATGCTCACGGGGTCAAAGTAAGCGCCCTCGATGAACACGTCCACGGTATTCTCGGTAACTCCGGAATCCTCGCCTCCAAACACACCTGCAATGCACATAGGGCCGTCCTGATTGGCAATGACCATATCGCAGGAAGCCAGTTTGCGGTCTACACCGTCCAGCGTGCGGATGACTTCTCCCTGGGCAGCACGGCGCACGATGACCTTGCCCTTGGTCTTGGCAGCGTCAAAGGTGTGCAGGGGCTGGCCCGTCTCAAAGAGCACGAAGTTGGAGATATCCACCACGTTGTTGATGGGTTTAAGGCCGATGGAAAGCAGCTTCTCCTGCAGCCACTCGGGGCTGGGACCCACCTTCACGCCCTTGACGGTGATACCCACGTAACGGGGAGCGCCCTCGTTGTCCAGCACCTCCACGGGGATGGACTCGCCCTCGCCTTCCTTGAAAGCGTCTACGGAAGGGATGCAGAGCTGGGCGGGAATGTCCTTGCTCTTGAGGTAGCCGTACAGGTCACGGGCTACACCGATATGGGAAGCCGCATCAATGCGGTTGGCGGTGATTTCGTATTCAATTACAGCCTCGTCCTTGAGCTGAAGATATTCCTTGGCGGGAGTGCCCACAACGGCATCTTCCGGCAGCACCATAATGCCGGCGTGGCTGGCGCCAATGCCCAGTTCATCTTCGGCGCAAATCATACCGAAGCTCTCCACTCCGCGGATCTTGGACTTCTTGATCTTGAAGTCTCCGGGGAGGACGGTTCCCAGCTGGGCGAAGAGCACCTTCTGGCCGGCAGCCACGTTGGGAGCGCCGCACACAACCTGCACGGGCTCGGGGGTGCCGTCGTTCACGGTGGTTACGTGAAGGTGGTCGCTGTCGGGATGAGGGTCGCAGGTAAGCACCTGGGCCACTACCACACCCTTGAGACCGCCGGGAATCACTTCCTGCATTTCCACGCTGTCCACTTCAATACCGATGGAAGTCATAGCCTCGGCCACCTGCTCGGGGGTGAGGTCACACTTCAGATACTCCTTAAGCCAATTGTAAGATAATTTCATTGTATATCTTCAAGTTTAAATAAATCTTCTACGAATTCTTTCTTGTCAAAGACCTTGAGGTCTTCCACGCCTTCTCCAATGCCCAGGAACTTGATGGGAAACTTGAACTGGTCCACAATGCCCACCACCACGCCGCCTTTGGCGCTGCCGTCCAGCTTGGTAACGGCCAGGGCGGTTACATCCGTGGCCTTGGAGAACTCCTTGGCCTGGATGAAGGCGTTCTGTCCGGTGGATGCGTCCAGCACCAGCAATACCTCGTGAGGGCCGTCCGGCACCACGCGGCGTACCACGTTGCGGATTTTGGTGAGCTCGTTCATCAGGTCCACGCGGTTGTGGAGACGTCCGGCGGTATCAATGAGCACCACATCGGCCCCTTTGGCCACGGCGCTCTTGACCGTATCAAAAGCCACGGAGGCAGGGTCTGCGCCCATAGGCTGCTTTACAATATCGGCCCCGGCTCTCTCTGCCCAGACGGCCAGCTGGTCCACGGCGGCGGCGCGGAACGTATCGGCCGCACCAATCACCACTTTCTTGCCCTGGGCCTTGAGCATAGCGGCCAGTTTGCCAATGGTGGTGGTTTTCCCTACTCCGTTCACACCCACCACAAGGATCACGTAAGGCTTCTTGGAAAAGTCAAAAGGCTGCACGGGGGCATCGTCTCCCATAAGGTTTGCCATCTCGTCCCTAATGAGGGCGGTGAGCTCCTCCATATCCACGTACTTGTCCTTCTCCACGCGGTCCTGGATGTTGTCCAGGAGCTTGAGCGTGGTATCCACGCCCATATCGGAAGAAAGCAGGGCCTCCTCCAGCGCATCCAGCACATCTTCGTCCACTTTGGACTTGCCCGTAATGGCCCTTCCCAGCTTCTGGAAGAAGTTGAGGTTGGTCTTTTTTACGCCGTTTTGAAAAATTCCCATTGCGTTACTTAATAACTTACAAAGATAACACTTTTCGGCACAGAAAACAATGAAAAAGCCACCCTTGAAGGGGTGGCTGATTTTATGCCAAATCTATGCCAGCTTCCTTGCAGGCGCGGCGCATTTCCGGCGGCCAGATGGCACTCTGGATTTCTCCAATGTGGGCCTTGCGGAGGAGGAACATACAAAGGCGGGACTGGCCTATACCGCCGCCTATGGTCTGCGGCAGTTTTCCTCCCAGCAGAAGCTTGTGGAAGTAGAGGTCTTCCTTCCAGAGCATATCCTTGAGTTCCAGCTGACGGTGCAGGGCCTCGGGATTCACGCGGATGCCCATACTGGAAATCTCAAAGGCACTGTCCAGCACCGGATTCCAGAGCAGGATATCTCCATTAAGGCCGAAATATCCGCCTTCCGTGGGGGTGCTCCAGTCGTCGTAGTCGGCTGCGCGGCCGTCGTGGGCCTTTCCGTCCGAGAGTTTGCCGCCGATGCCTATGATGAAGACGGCGCCGTACTCCTTGGCTATGGCGTTTTCACGCTCCTTGGCGGTTTTGCCGGGATAGCGCTGCAGGAGTTCTTCGGCCTGTATGAAATGAATCTCCTCCGGGAGCATAGGGGTAATCTGGGGGAACTCCACGTAGAGTTTGTTCTCCGTTACTTTGACGGCCTCGTAGATGCGGCGGACCGTCTGCTTGAGGAAGTCCAGGTTGCGCTGCTCGGGGGTCATCACCTTCTCCCAGTCCCACTGGTCCACGTAGATGGAGTGGATGTTGTCCAGGTCTTCGTCCGGACGCAGGGCGTTCATATCCGTATAGATGCCGCGGCCGGGGACTACTCCCAGTTCGGCCAGCTTGAGACGCTTCCATTTGGCCAGGGAATGCACCACCTCTGCGGGGGCATCCTGGAGGCTCTTTACAGGGAATTTAACCGGGCGCTCCACACCGTTAAGGTCGTCATTGAGGCCCTGCCCGGAGAGCACCATCATAGGTGCCGTCACTCGCAGCAGAGCCAGCTGGGCGCTCAGGTTTTCCTGGAACATATCTTTCACGGCCTTGATGGCCTTTTCCGTCTGCTCGACGCTACCAAGCAGGTTGCGGTAATTTTTGGGGATATACACTGACATAACTGTGCAAATATACAAATATTCACAAAAAAAGCCGCCCCATTGTAAAGAAATAGGGTGGCTTTTTTTTGTGTTAGAAACCCAGCGCCCGAAGGGCGCCCGGCCGGAGGCCGCGGGGGATAATAGGGGGCAGAGCCCCCTCAGATTATCAGAATTTTTTGCTATTTCTTGGCAAAAAATTCCTTTTCCTTACCCTCTTCCACCAGCTGCTCTACGAACACGTAGGCACCGGTCTTGGGGCTCTTTTCCATACGGATCACCTTCACCATGTGCTTTGCACCGGCTTTTGCATCGAAGGTTGCAACTGCTTTCTTTGCCATAGTCTAAACTGTTTATTTAATCTCACGGTGGAGGGTTACTTTCTTGAGGTACGGGTTGTACTTCATACGCTCCAGGCGGTCGGGGGTGTTCTTCTTGTTCTTGGTGGTGATGTAACGGGACATACCGGGAACACCGCTGGCCTTCTGCTCAGTGCACTCCAGGATGACCTGCACCCTGTTTCCTTTCTGTTTCTTTGCCATAGTTCTTAGGAATTAAAAGGGTTAAACAAGGTTCACGTATCCTTTCTCCTGAGCGGCCTTAAGAGTAGCGTCGAGACCATTCTTCTCGATGATACGCATACCCTTGGTGGTGACCTTCAGGGTGATGAAACGCTGTTCGGACTCGGACCAGAATTTCTTGGTCTTGAGGTTGAGGGAGAAGTCGCGCTTGGTGCGCAGCTTGGAATGGGCAACGTTGTTGCCAATCATTCTCTTCCTACCGGTTATCTGACAAACCTTTGACATAATATTTTACTTTTTTTATTGTTATACAAGTTTTAGGAAGCGTTTCCAGCGGATGCTCTTAGGGAATGCCTTGTTGGCATCGGTGGAAAGCCAGATGATGGACGGGGAACCCACAATGTGGTCTTCCGGTACGAATCCCCAGTAACGGGAATCCAGGGAGTTGTGGCGGTTATCGCCCATCATAAAGTAGTAGTCTTGCTTGAACGTGTATTCAGTAGCGGGTTCTCCGTTGATGACAATGCTGCCATCTTTGACCTCCAGGGTGTTGTGCTCATAATCACGGATGATGCGCTCATAGAAGGGCAGGTTATCCGCGTTGATGGGAACGGTGACACCCTTTTGGGGGATCCACAGCGGGCCGAAGAAGTCGCAGGTCCAGCGGGTCTTTCCGGTGAAGGGGAAGATGCCGGTATCCTGACCGGTTGCGGGGTAGTAATCCAGGTTGGGGGTTACATCCACCACAGTCTTGAGCTCTTTCACTTTCTCCAGCATTTCAGCGGTGAGCGGCATCGTGGGATAGCCGGGCAGGCGCGAATCGAAATACAGTTCGGAGAGGTTGAGGCCCAACTCCTCCAGCTTGAGCTGGTTGATACGGGAACCGTTGGTGATTACCTGATACGTGAACTGCCGTCCGGGATAGTCGGGTTCCTTTTCTCCGTTCACCCATACCATACCGTCTTTCACTACCAGCGTGTCTCCGGCAACGGCTACACAGCGTTTTACGTAGTGGTCCTTTTTATCGGCGGGACGGACGATGACAGGGCCGAACTGGGCAATGGTCTTTTCTCTTCCGTAGGTGCGAACCCAGGCGTAGTAGTCGTCTGCGGGACGCTGGGTGAGAACAGTATCACCATTGGGGAATCCAAAAACCACGATGTCTCCCCTCTTTACCTCACGGAATCCTTTGAGCCTGCGGTACGGGTTCTGGATAAGGGTGGAATAAGACTCTTTTCCAAAGGCCCGGTTGTGGGTGAAAGGAATGGTGAGGGGCGTCTGGGGGACGCGCGGTCCATAAGTAAGCTTGGATACGAAGAGGTGGTCTCCGGTATACAAGGTACTTTCCATGGACGAGGAAGGAATCTTAAAAGCCTGGAAGAAGAAAATATTGATGAAGGTTACCACAACCACGGCAAAGATGATGGCATCCAGCCAGTCCAGCCAAAAATTGTGTTTTTCTCCCGGGGCATACTCTTTTTTCCAAAAGAGCCACTTTACCTTCTTGGTAACAATAAGGTCGAAGATGATGCCGAGTCCGAGGAGGAACCAATAGTTTCCCAGCCAGATCACCCAAGCCAGATAGAGCACAGACCAGAATCCCAGTCTGACCCACTTGTTTTGGATGATTTCCTTCCAGCTCACGGGGCAATAACTACTTTACGGATTTAACAATAGCCTCAAAAGCCTTGGGGTTATTCATGGCAAGGTCTGCGAGAACTTTACGGTTAAGGCCGATGTTCTGCTTGGCGAGACGTCCCATAAGCTGGGAGTAGGTAAGACCGTGCTGACGGGCGGCGGCGTTGATACGCTGGATCCACAGGGAGCGGAATTCGCGCTTCTTGGCCTTGCGGTCGCGGTAGGCGTAGGTGAGACCTTTCTCGTAGGTGTTCTTAGCGACTGTCCAGACATTCTTGCGGGACAGGAAGTTGCCGCGAGTCTTGCTAAGAATCTTCTTGCGGCGTGCCCTGGAGGCAACAGAGTTAACTGATCTAGGCATAAATTTTTACTCTTTTTGGAGGCAGTGACCTATTAAATAACAAGGTGCTTTCGGACTGCGTTCCAGTTAAACAATAATTACATTACAAGAAGTTCCTTCACGCGAGCGATGTCCACCTTCTCCAGGATGGCGAAGTGATCCAGGTTGCGTTTCTGTTTCTTGGTCTTCTTGGTGAGGATGTGGCTGTGATAAGCGTGCTTCCTCTTGATCTTTCCCGATCCGGTAAGCGTAAAGCGCTTTTTGGCACCGGAGTTGGTTTTAAGCTTTGCCATTGTGTTAAACA
>JAEEGJ010013527.1_pt1 | contig 19750 bp, 19 predicted proteins | sample 8958761 | NCBI WGS metagenome assembly JAEEGJ01 (sample SAMN16246546, study PRJNA631951) | gut metagenome | biome: gut microbiome; feature: rumen; material: RS-attached | host: Bos | place: Iran: Karaj | collected 2018-10 | reverse complement strand
GCGGACTGGAGGAACTCCGAGAGTTCGAGAAATAAGGAATATCATACTTTGCATGTATGATTGTTAATAATAAGTTAGAAAAAGAAAGCAGCACCAGTCGTGATGACTCGTGCTGCATTATAAGAAAAGAACAATGAATATCAGATTAGAAACCCCTAAAGATTACCGTGAGGTGGAGAACCTTACGCGTGAGGCATTCTGGAATGTATATCGTCCTGGATGCACAGAGCATTACGTACTCAATCAGTATAGAACAAATCCCGACTTCATACCAGAACTGGACTTTGTGATGGAGGATTGTGATAAGATTATCGGCCATGTGATGTTCTCCAAAGCAGAGATTATGCTTGACGATGGAACGGTGTTCCCTTCGTGGACTTTCGGTCCCATCAGCATCCATCCCGACTACAAGCGCAAGGGCTACGGTTTGAGGTTGTTGAACTATGCGTTGGAGAAAGCTAAGGAGATGGGTATTGGTCTTCTGCAGATGGAAGGCAATATCGAGTTCTACAAACACGCAGGCTTCGACCTCGCCAGCAAGATGAAGATTCACTATCATGCAGAGCCTCGCGATGCAGAAGTGCCTTACTTTCTCGCCCAAGAACTGATTCCTGGCTACTGGGGCAATCGTGAAGGAACCTACTGCCCGCCCAAGGGCTATTTCGTAGCCGACGAGAATCCTGATGCTTTCGAGGCTTACGAGGCCACCTTCCCCCAGAAAGAGAAACTTCGCCTACCAGGACAATTAGGATACGAAGAATAAAAAGTATTATCAATTACAATCCCAGAAATTTGGATTATGTGGTCATTCTATGTATTTTTGCATCGTCAAAACCATTAATTACAAACAAGAAAAAAGTATGAAACAGAAATTTTGTCAGAGCTGCGGCATGCCACTCACAGAGGAGATCCTCGGCACGAATGCCGATGGAAGTAAGAATGAAGATTACTGCATGTACTGCTACAAGGACGGACAGTTCCTGCAGGATTGTACGATGGATGAGATGATTGAACATTGTGCTCAGTTTGTGAATGCTGTAAATGAAGGGTTGGAAAAACCTATTACCAAAGAGGAGTACATCGGCATGATGAAATCGTATTTCCCCCAGCTAAAGCGTTGGCGCCAAACGCTGGATGTCAGTAACGATGAGGTCATAAATGTCAACCCCGCGTTGGCAGGCGTTAAGGAACTCATTGCACAGATGGCCGACAAACAGCCCATCGCTTACATCTCGTCAGTAGACCAAGAAGGTTTTCCTTGGACCAAGGCCATGCTGAAGCCACGTAAACGCGAGGGTATAAAAACCTTCTACTTTACAACCAACACATTCTCTATACGTGTGGCTCAATACAAGGCTAACCCCAAGGCCAGTATCTATTTCTGTGATACTAAAGGCTTCAAAGGCATGATGTTGAGAGGCACGATGGAGGTACTGACGGATGCTAAGAGCAAGGAGATGATTTGGCGTGATGGCGACGAGCAGTACTACCCAGGTGGCGTGACTGACCCCAACTACTGCGTTCTGAAGTTCACCGCCACCGATGGTCGTTTCTATAGTGATTTCTATCCCCGTAGTTTTGTGATTGAGTAAATGATGAACAATAAAGCTTTTTCTGCTTTCATCGCGACGAACGGCATCAATGAGTTCTACATAGCAGGAGCCGATGCTACCGCCTGCGTAAAATCGACATGTTTCAACATGGCCAAAGCGGGCTTCACGGTACATGTCCTCTCCGACTGCATCACCAGCTACGACCTGAAAAAGCTCCCAGAGATGCTCGCCTATTACGAGAGCAAAGGTTGTGAGGTCAAAACGCTTGCCGATTATAAACAATGAAAGAGCAATTATGAAACAGGAAATCGATCCCAAGGACACCAACAGAGCCATCGCATTCGAGCTGTGGACGAAATCGCCCATGCCGATGGTGACACTCACGAAGACCTTCGACGTGACGAAGCTCTGTAAGGTGAGTCGGCGGCGCGGTATGAAGTTCAATATGCTGCTGTGCTGGTGCATCGGCAAGGCTGCATCAAAGATAGACGAGTTCTACATGCTGCCCAAGGACGGAAAGCTGTACAAATATGACCGCATGGCCATCAACGTGATAGCGGATAACGTCAAAGGCGGACTCAGTTTCTGCGACGTTGCCGTCAGCGATGATTTGGAGGCGTTTAATGCCAATTACTTGCATCTGACAGAGACCATCAGCCAGACCTGTCAGGATATTTTAGATGAAGAAGCCGTGATAGTCGGCACGTCGGCTGTCACAGGCACGGAGCTCGACAGCATTGTCAACCAATACAGCGGCATCTTCACCAATCCTTTTCTGGCCTGGGGCCGCTATCGCAAAAGGTGGCTGAAGACAACCCTGCCCATCTCCTTCCAGTTCCATCACGCCCAGATGGATGGCAAGCACGCCACCCGATTCTTGAAAGAACTGCAAAAGACAATCAATACGATATGACTCAGTTGCCGAACATCATAACTCTACTCAGGATTGCAGGCTCTATAAGTCTGCTCCTTTGTGATATGACGAGTGTGGCATATTGGGTAATCTATGGTCTCTGCGGCATCAGCGACATAGCTGACGGATGGCTGGCAAGAAGGCTAAAGTGTGTCACCAAGACGGGAGCATTGCTGGATAGTCTGGCAGACTTCTGCTTCGTAGCGTGTTGTGCCTGGAAGCTCCTGCCGATACTAGAACTGCCGCAATGGCTATGGCTGTGGGCAGGAGTAATAGTTGCGATTAAAGTTGTGAATCAAATATCTGCCCTCGTGATGTACGGGCATTGTTGCTTCCCTCACACTGCAGCGAATAAGGCAACAGGATTCCTGCTATTCATTGCTGTCCCAATGACCTTTTGGTCCGTTATCCCCCTCGCAATCGTCGGCACTGTTGCCACGTTTGCCGCCATACATGAGCATTATATTATAACGAATAAGAACAATCTATCTCATCTCTCGTTCCCGCCATTATTGCATGGTGCTACTGGCCAGGAGTAAAAAAGGAACAACGAAGTGTTAAATCCGTGTTAAAGTATTAATTTCTCTTGACTCGTCCCTAAGGTCATGCCTTATCTTTGCAGTCGCTTAGCAAATACATCGCGCGATATGAGTAAAAAAACAAGGTTAAAAATCGGAGAGTTCTCAGAGTTGATGCAAGTAACAGTTAAAACCTTGCGTCATTATGAGCAGAAGGGACTACTTGTGCCTGACGAGGTGGACGAGTGGACGGGCTATCGCTATTATAGCATCAACCAGATGCAACGGCTTAAGACCATACGCGACCTACAACGTCTTGGTTTCTCGTTGGATGAGATTAAGGACCTGTGCGATTCATATTCTCACACGCCAACCATCCGCCAGCTTACTGAGAAAATAAAGGAAACAGAGGCACAGCTAAAGGAACTGATAGCCCGTCGCAACCAACTGCTCGACTGGAGGAACGCTCGCAAAGAAATGAAGACAATGGAAAAGATTAGTATTCAGTCGCTGCCCGAAATCATCGTGGCAAGTCATCGTGAAGTAATCCCTAATTACGCCGCTATCGGCCCTATGTGTGTAGAGAAGATTGGTCCTGAAATGCAACGTTTAGGATGCAAGTGTCCGCCACCAGGTTACTGCTTCACCATCGAGCACAACAAGGAGTACACCCCCACTGACATCGACATCGAGTATTGCGAACAAGTGGAGGAAATGGGCGAAGACAGCGCCATCATCCAGTTCAAACGCCTGCCCGCCGTGCCAAAGGCACTCTGCATGAAGCACATTGGCCCTTACGAGCGCTTCTACGAGTCGTTCACTGAGGCCTTCCGTTATATTGAGGAGCAGGGCTATAAGGTGGTTGGGCAACATCGTACATGCTACATCGACGGAGCCTGGAACCAGGAAGACCCTGAGAAATGGCTGTCGGTGATTCAGATACCAATAGAGTAATAATCCGTCCTGATCGTCCCATATAGTTTGGGGCGGTCAGGACAAAATGAGTTATACAATGAAAGAAATGACGAACAATTCCCTGCAGATTGCCGCATGTGGATTATATTGCGGAGCATGCAAAAAGTTCCTCAATGGCAAATGTCCAGGATGCAAGGAAAACGAGAAAGCATCGTGGTGTAAAATCCGCAAATGTTGCCAAGAGAAAGGCTTTCACACTTGCGCCGAGTGCGACAAGGATGTGAAAGAATGTAAGATTCACAACAACTTTGTCGGCAAGATCTTTACTTTCCTGTTTAATAGCGACAGAGCCGCCTGCATCCGTTATATCCGCGAAAATGGAGAGGATGCCTTTGCGGAGAAGATGGCAAAAGATCAACAGATGACGATGAAATGGAAATAAGATTAGAATTAGCAACACAAAAGGACTTCGAGGCCATCATTGCCTTCTATGACGATGTAACGGAACGTACGCCAGAGATGGCCACATATGCCAGATGGAGCAAAGGCAAACACCCTACGATTGAAGGCATCAGAGCCTATATCGACGAGGGGAGCATGTACATTTACCATGAGCGAGGTGTCATCGTCGGTGCAATGGCAGTGACGATGTATCAGGGTGAGGATTATCACGCGATAGATTGGACACAGCAGGTGCCAGACGAAAAGGTGGCTGTGATTCATATCCTTGCCGTCAGTCCTGACAGCCAAGGCAAAGGCATCGGCTCGGAGATGGTTAACGAGGCTATCCGTATGGCAAAGAGTAAAGGCATGCAGACCATTCGTCTCGATGCCCTTGCTTCGAACACACCCGCCCACAAACTCTACGAACGTCTCGGCTTCGAGTATCGCGGCAAGCAGCACCTCTACGCCGAGAACACTGGTTGGACAGACTTCTATTTCTTTGAACTTAAACAATGAATGATATGAAAGAAAGATTCAAATTCAACACCGTAGGGCTTTTCACCCGCGACAACAAAGCGACTGTCGATTTCTACACAAAGATCTTCGGTTTCACTACAGATTGGGACGGCATTCAGCCTAACGTGGAGATGATGCTGGGCGACATGCGCATTATCCTCTTCCCGCGTGACGCTTTCGAGCAGATGGTCGCTCAGAAGTTCCAATATCCCGAGGGGTTCAATGGTACTGTAGAATTGGCATTCGACGTGCCCACCTTCGCTGATGTCGATAAGGAATACCAGCATGCGCTCAAGAATGGTGCCTCCTCCGTTCTTCCTCCCACAACAGAGCCTTGGGGCCAGCGTACCTGCTATGTGGCTGATCCTGATGGTAATCTGATAGAGATTGGGTCGTTTAACGAATAAATCTACGAAATATGTAAGATTTCATGACGCCCCCGAAGCATGTGAATTACCGTGCCAAGAAACTGTTTGGAGAGATGGGGCGCATCGTGGATGGTTCCGTCGCTTACATCGAAATCAACGGTGGCGGCCCGACGGAGTTGCACACCCACGAACATCGCTCGACTTTAGTCGCTTGCTACCATCGGGACGCAAGAATCACCTCTTCATCGTCACCGAGGGCGAAGCCCGCATCCAGTTAGGCGAAGAGACGGTCATCATCCACAAGGATGAAGCCTTACAAAAAGCATATGAACTTGGGCAAAACTTATGATTTCACCTCGCGTGGTGTGCCGGATTGCTAAATGAGAATACGATGCGTGTATGGTAAAGCTGCACTTTAACCTGCACCTAAGCTGGGCGCTTCAATCCCCATAGTTTGGCGCCACCTTTTGCTCAAAACCCGGTGCTTTTTGTCCAAAACCCCGCCGCTTATCATCAAGTGTAGGTTCAAGTGCAGGAAGTGCAGGTTCTAACGGACTGCGAACTTGCAGCTGACGCGGCGGCCGGCGTCGTCGGTGGCGCAGGCAATGTAGAAGCCGGCAGGCAGGTGGGCGACGCTGAGCGTGGCCTTGCCTGCGGAGAGGACTGTGGCGGACTGGCAGGCCAGACGGCCGTCGGTGGTGTAGATGTCAATCTGGGCCGTGGCGCTGTCGTCGCCCTTGACGATGAGCTGCTGCGAGCCGTAGCGCAGGCGGAAGTCGCCGTCGGAGGCCAGCAGGGCGTCGACGCCGACGATGCCGCCAGACTGCTGCGCCACCTCCTGCATGTAGCTGGTCAGGATGTTGGCGCGGGCGATGGTGGGCACGTTGGTGGTGTAGACGGTGGATGCGCCGTCGGGATAGCGTGCTACGGTCTGGTTGCCGTCGTGGGCACCGTAGTAGAAGTGGTCAACCCAGCTGCGGTCGGCAGCCACGAGCGCCAGCACGCCGCCCTCGGCACCGATCTTGAACGACGCGTGGAGCCCCTGCGAGGTGGTCTCGAGCTTGTCGCACCAGACGAGGAGGTAGCCGTGGGGGGGAATCAGGGCGTTGGTGGTGATCTGATACTTGTCGGGCTTGCTGAGGTCGTCGGTGAGGTACATGCCCTTGACGTCGATTTCCTCGCCGGTGGTGTTGTAGAGCTCTATCCAGTCGTTCTTCTTCTGGTATTCGTTGATGAAGATGCTGTTGGCGCCGCTGACCTCGTTGATGCGTACGGGCGTGATGCCTGCCGACAGGCGCTCCTGCGCGTTGAGCTGGCGGTAGTTGGCGGTGAGGATGACGTTCTCGCCCTTGGGCAGCTGGATTTCCGGCTCGCGTGAGTAGGTGGCCGACATGTCGCTGCTGACGGTCATGGCCAGCTCGGCATCCCAGTAGAGGTCGGAGGAGTTGCCGCTGTTGTTGTGCAGCTCGACGGCGATGCTGTTGTTTCCTCTGTGAAAGAGCTTGGGGTCGAGTGCCATCGTTGCCTCGTCGGGATTGTCGGGGGCATACGACTGGGCGAAGGCGTTGAAGCCGACGCTGCCCGATGGCATGTTGTAGCGCCCGGCCTCGATGCCGTTGACGTATACGATGACGCCGTCGTCGACGGTGAAGTTAAGGGTGAAGAGGTCGGCCGCGGCGGGTGCCTGGTCGAGCTTGACAGTGGTGCGGAAGTAGGCCGTGGGGCGCTTGTTGTTGCTGTCGGAGCCGTAGTCGAGGGTTGTTGCCAGGCCGTCCTTGCCGTAGCCGAAGGGGGCTTTGCCTTTGCTCCAGTTGGCGGCGGGGAAGCTGGCGGCGGTCCAGTTCTTGCCGTCGAGCGAGCCCTGGTCGTAATAGTCCCACGAACTGCCCTTGGGCATGGCGGGGCGGCTGCCGCCGGTGGTGAGCCAGCCCTCGAACTCGTAGCCGGCGGGGGCGACGGCCTTGAGCGTGGCGGGGGCGAAGAGGTTGCCCTGGAACCGCCCTGTTGGCACCTGAGTGCCGTTGATGAGCAGCTGTGCGCCAGGGGCGTTGCTGCTCAGGGTGACGTTCTGTGGGGTCTGGTCGTCGAGGCCCATCTTCCAGAAGCGGCGTAGTGCCGAGGTGGCGGTCCTGAGCCGCGACGACAGCGAGGAGCGTATGCTGGTGGCCGTGCTGGTGGCCGAGCCGCTGTTGAGGGCCATGGCGTTATTGGCACGGTTCAAGAGCATGTTGATGATCGACGTGGAGCGGCTGGCCTCGAACACGCTGCCGCCCATGATGCAGTAGGCATCGATGAACTTGCGGCGGAACTCGTCGTTCTGCATCATATTCCAGAAGAGGGTGACGATGCGAATCTGGTCCCAGCGGCGGCCGAGCTCGGTGGGGTAGAGCTGGTCGAAGTAGTAGTACTCCTTGTTGATGAAGTTGTTGAACGGGTCGTTGGTGCCGAAGGTGCCGTCGAGGTCGTAGAGTATGAAGCGGAAGCGGCCGCCGTCCCTGAGCCGGAAGGCCTTGACGTTGTTTTGTGGCCAGTCGGTGCTGCCTAGGTAGAACTCGGTGGCCATGTAGTTGATGTAGTTGTCGATGTCGAGCAGGCGGCATATCTCGCTGTAGGTCTCGCTGTTGGCGGCGTCGGGCGATAGCACGTCGACGAGCTCCTCGAAGGCGTCGGGGGTGCCGCACTTCTGGACATAGCCTGAGTCGGGCGACATCTCGAACTGGTCGATCTCGTCGTCGTCCCATCCGTAGTTGGCATAGACGTAGTGCTTGTTGTTAGGCTCGCGCACGTTCATGACGCCGATGTAGCGGCCGTTGATGAACTCATGGACGGGCTGGTAGCTCTGGCAGTCGATGTTGAGGCCCGAGGTCTCGACGATGTACTGCAGGGCGGGGTCCTTGAAGCGGCACTGGGTGTCGTTGCCGCCGTTGCGCACCTGGAGGGTGCGGTTGCGGATGTAGGGCTTCTGCTCGAAGAAGGGGTAGGGCAGGTTCTTGTCGCCGCCCATCTCCTTGGTGCCCTTCAGCTTGAAGGAGTGGGGAGTCCAGGCTCGGCTCCAGCCGCCGCACATCTCGAGGTCGACGTCCTGGTTGAGCACCATCTCGTTGTTCGGGTCGATATACGAGAAGTTGACAGGGCGCTCCCAGTCCATGTTCCAGTTGCAGGGCGTCGACTGGCCGTTGCCGGGACGCCCGTTGTGGCCTTTCTGCATGACGCCTATGGAGTCGTCGTAGAGGAAGCGGCGGTCGCTGACCACCGAGAGGACGGGCAGCATGTAGGGCTTGTTGCGATAGATATAGGAGCGGGTGGTGACGCGCGAGGGCAGCAGACCGTCGGCGAAGAGGCGGAAGCGGTAGTTGACATTCTTGTCGCTGATGGTGAACTGCCCTGACTGGCTGGTCTCGCCGTTGTCCATCGTGGGTAGCGAGCCGTCGGTGGTGAAGCGCAGGGTGCAGCCGGGGGGAATGCCGACGTTGATGGTCAGCATGCCCTCGTAGAGCTGCGAGGGCTGGTCGACGACGGGCGCGCTGAGCTGCTGCTCGGCAAAGGCGCTGCGGCTGTTGCTGGCTCCGGGCGACGCCATGGCAGTGAGTCCCCAGCGGTCGCCGCCGTCGGTGGTGCGGGCATAGCTGACGCGCTCGATGCTCTTGGGGTAGGACTGACTGAGGAGCAATCGGCCGGAGGTGTCGCTCAGGTAGATGGTGCCTCCGTCGACATCGAGCTTGAACGAGGCGTTCTTGGGCTCAATGCCGTTGCTGTCGAACCAGATGACGCGGAAGCCCCCTGCCTGCAGGCTGCCTACCGACTCGGGTATGCGCCACTTCTTCAGGCTCGACTCGTCGTCGCTCAGGTAGAGGCCCGCCAGGGGGATGTTCTCGGAGGTGGGGTTGTAGAGCTCCATCCAACCGTCGAAGTTGAAGGCCGGACTGATGTATTCGTCGACGTTGGCTGCCATGATCTCGTTGATGACGAGCTGCTGGGGGCCGGACGTCGCGCGCTTCCGTGAGGCAGAAGCCGACGTGGCCGTTATCAGTGCAACCGTTGCTATAGCTAATGTCTTTAACTTCATAACTTACTGATAATAAAAAAAGCTCCAGATCAACTCTGAAGCTCTTTTCGTGTTCTGTAGTCGATAGGGGAATCGAACCCCTATGCCAAGATTGAGAATCTTGTATCCTAACCATTAGATGAATCGACCATCCAAGCAACCATAGAGAACCCCTGCGGAAGGAGGGGGATTCGAACCCCCGGTACGGGAACCCGTACGGCAGTTTAGCAAACTGCTGGTTTCAGCCACTCACCCATCCTTCCGGATTTCATTAGCTGCAAACCGTGGGGTTATCTCCTTGATTGCGGGTGCAAAGGTACGAAGTTTTTTTGATTCCTCCAAATGTTTTTGCAACTTTTTTCTCCCGACTCGCAAAAATTTTGCAGAAAGGCCGCTCCACCTTATTTAATATATAAGGGGAAGCGGCCCTTGTCTCCTTATTAATTTTACTTCTCCGGAATCTGCTTGAGGATGGCGAGCAGGTGGTCCCAGACCATCTGGACGGTCGGAATGTGCAGACGCTCGTCGGGCGTGTGGACGAAGCGCAGGGTGGGGCCGAAGCTCACCATGTCGAGGTTGGGATAGCGCTCGGAGAACAGGCCGCACTCCAGTCCGGCGTGGATGCCGCGGACGACGGGCTGCTTGCCGAACAGCTGCTTGTAGGTGGCGACGACAATCTCAGTGAGCTTGGAGTCGGCACGCATCTTCCAGGCGGGATAGCCGTCGCTGCTGACGGCCTTCGCACCGGCCAGCTCGAACGTGGCCTGGATGGTGGCACACATGTTGTCGAGGTTCGACATGACGTTGGAGCGCTGGCTCGACAGGATGTCGATGGTGGTGTCGGTGGAGTGGATGCTGGCAATGTTGCTCGACGTCTCGACCATGCCGCCGAGGGCCTCGTCCTGGCAGATGGCGTAGATGCCGTTGTCGACGGCCTGAATGGCCCACACGAAGTTGCGGGCTACCTGCGGTTCGATAACCGTCTGTGCCTCAGCGCTCTCCATGAGCCACTGCATCTGGGTGTCGGTGACGTGGAACTCGTCCTCGACCTCGGCACTGAACACGTTCCAGTCGGCGCGCACGTTCTCCTTCACGTCGTTGGGAACGGCGATGATGAACTCACCGTCGCGGGGAATGGCGTTGTGGAGCTTGCCCGAGTTGAACTGGGCCAGGCGCACGTTGTCGTAGCGGCGCATGGTCTGGAAGAGGAAGCGGCCCAGCACCTTGATGGCATTGGCGCGCTTCTTGTTGATGTCGTCGCCGGAGTGTCCGCCGATGAGACCCTTCAGCTGGCCGCGCAGGAAGAACGAGCCAGCGGGAGCCTCCTCGCGCTGGAAGGTGAACTGTGCCTGGGTGTTGCGGCCGCCGGCACACGAGACGAAGATCTCGCCCTCGTCCTCGGAGTCGAGGTTGATGAGGTAGTCGCCCGTCATGAAGCCGGCCTTCATGCCCTCGGCACCCGTCAGTCCGGTCTCCTCGTCGCGGGTAAAGACGCACTCGACGGGGCCGTGCTCGATGTCGCTGCTGTCGAGGATGGCCAGCTCGATGGCGCAGCCGATGCCGTCGTCGGCACCGAGGGTGGTGCCCTCAGCCGTCAGCCACTCGCCGTCGATATAGGTCTTGATGGGGTCGCGGTCGAAGTCGAACTCCACGTCGACGAGCTTGTCGCACACCATGTCCATGTGGCTCTGCAGGATGACCGTCTTCAGGTGCTCGTAGCCCTTGGTGGCGGGCTTGCGTATGATGACGTTGCCCGTCTCGTCGACCTTGGTCTCCAGTCCGCGGCTCTCGCCCCAGTTCTTTAAGTACTCAATCATTTTCTCCTCGCGCTTCGAAGGGCGGGGAATCTCGTTGATCTTCGCAAACTGCTCGAAGACAACGGCAGGTTTCAGTTCGTTTTTTTTCATCTTAGCTTCAGGTTATATAAATAAATGTTGTTGTTGCTAACAGAACTTGATGTCGGCAATGACCTGACTGCCGACGTGGTCATTGAGGCGGCCGACGAACTCCTGGCGCCGCATGGCGAGGTCGGCCCTGAGTGCGGGGACGCTCAGATGGACATAGAGCGTCTGGTTGAGGATGTAGGCGTTCAGCGTGTACTGGCTGACGGCGGGGCCTGCCACCTCGGGCCATGCCTCGACGAGCCGCTTCTGGAGAAGTGGCATTTCCAACCCTTGCTGCCGCAGGTTGCGGAGTATAAGGTCCTTGATTTCTTTAACGTCTCTGCGAAACAATGCTGTAGTTATTTACGATTTACGATTTTCTATTTTCGATTTACGATTTTCTATTTTGGATTTTCTATTTACTGCTGATTTCTCCGTCGTCGACGTGGAAGATCTTGTAGTCGTTCGACGAGGCCGACAGAATCTTGTCGAGGTGCTCGCGGTTGGTGTCGGTGATGAATATCTGGCCGAAATCATCGCCGGAGACCAGACTGACAATCTGTTCGACGCGCCGGGCGTCCAGCTTGTCGAAGATGTCGTCGAGCAGAAGCAGGGGAGCCGTCTGCTTGGAACGCCTGATAAGTTCGAACTGAGCCAGCTTCAGGGCAATGACGAACGTCTTCTGCTGACCCTGCGAGCCCTCACGCTTCATGGGGTGGCCGTCGAGCATGATTTCCAGGTCGTCGCGGTGGACGCCGTGCAGGGAGTAGCCGATGGCACGGTCTTTCCAGCGGTCGCGCTGAATGACCTCGAGCAGCGGGCCGCGCTGGCAGTGGCTCACGTAGCGGAGCGACACCTGCTCGCGGCCGCCCGAGATGCGCTGGTAGTACTGCTGGAACAGCGGCGCCAGCGCCTCGGCGAAGTCGTTTCGGCGGCGGTAGATCTCCTCGCCCGCAGCAGCCATCTGCTCTTCGAAGATGCTCATCATCTCGGCATCAGGCTCCTCTTCCTGTTTGAGCAGGGTGTTGCGCTGCTGCAGGGCTTTGTTGTAGCGGTTGAGGAAGTCCATGTAGAGGCGGTCGAGCTGGGCGATGACCACGTCCATCAGCCGGCGCCGCTCCTCGCTGCCTCCTTCTATTAAATAGGTGTCGGCAGGCGATATCAGCACGATGGGAATCAGTCCGATGTGCTCCGACAGCTTGCGGTACTCCTTCTTGTCGCGCTTGAAGTGCTTCTTCTGCCCGCGCTTCATGCCGCAGGTGACGGTGATGGGCTGGCTGTCCTGATAGGCCGCCTCGAGCATGAGGAAATCCTGTCCGTGGCGGATGACCTGCGAGTCGACGGGATTGGAGGCCGAGTGGCAGAAAGAGAGATAGTAAACCGCGTCGAGCACATTGGTCTTTCCTGCACCATTATGCCCGATGAAACAATTCGTCTTTGGCGACAATTCCAGCGTCGTCTCGGCGATGTTCTTGTAATTGATAATCGACAGCTTTTCGAGAATCACGCTGCAAAGTTACGAATTTAGCGGTAAAAAACGAAAAAATTCCTAATTATTACACCTTAATTCATAAATTCTTTGTAACTTTGCCCCGCAATTTTCATAGAGTAGTAAAAAAATATTCAAATAATGGCAAAACAAAACAATCAGAAGAGCGCTCAGACCCCTATGGAGGAGACGCTCAACAAGCATGAGGCTTTCTTCCTCAAGTATCAGAAACAAATCATCGCAGCCGTGGTTGCCCTCGTGGTGATCATCGGCGGTTGGTCGCTCTATCAGACCTATGTAGCCGGTCCTAAGGCCGTGAAGGCAAACACCGCACTGGCCAAGGGTCAGGAGTATTTCGCTAACGCCCGCTTCGACCAGGCCCTGATGGGTGACAGCACGGGATTCCCCGGCTTTGTCAAGCTGGCCGCTGAACTGGGTGGCGACGCCGGTAACCTGGCCAACCTCTATGCCGGACTGAGCTACGCCCAGCTGAACAAGTGGCAGGAGGCTGCCAACTATATTGAGAAGTTCGACGGCTGTGACGACCAGATGATTTCGCCTGCTGTCACCGGTGCTCTGGGTAATGTGTATGCCCACCTCAACCAGCTCGACAAGGCTGTCAGCCTGCTGAAGAAGGCTGCCGATGCTGCCGACAACAACTCGCTGTCACCCACCTTCCTGATTCAGGCCGGTGAAATCCTGGAGAGCCAGGGCAAGAAGGACGAGGCCTTGAAGCTCTATCAGACCATCAAGGACAAGTACTTCAACTCGATGGCCTACCAGACCATTGACGCTTACATTGAACGTGCCTCTGCAAAGTAATGGCAACAAAGAATCTGTCGGAATATAATACCGCAAGTGTCCCCGACGCGTCGAACATGATTTTCGGCATCGTCGTGGCCGAGTGGAACCCCGAAATCACCGGAGCACTGCTCGAAGGCTGCGTCAGCACGCTTGAACGTCATGGCGCTCTGCCCGAGAATATCCACGTGAAGACCGTCCCCGGTTCGTTCGAACTCATCTACGGTGCTCACCAGATGACGCTTAACGACGGTTATGACGCCGTCATCGTCCTGGGTAGTGTCATACGCGGCGAAACGCCTCACTTCGACTACATCTGTCAGGGTGTCACTCAGGGTATTGCCCGCCTGAACGCTACCAACAACATTCCCGTGGTCTACGGACTGCTTACCACCAACGACCTGCAGCAGGCCAAGGACCGTGCAGGCGGCCGGCTGGGCAACAAAGGCGACGAGTGTGCCGTGGTGGCCATCAAGATGGCAAAGTTCTGACGCTTTATCTGACAAGCTTCTCCAACTCTTTTTCAGAGGCTTGCGGAACAACGCTCCTCAGCTTGGAAAGTACCTTTGCGTACGATTCGGCTGGGGAGCGTTGGCATTGGCAGCTGTCCCTGCCGTAAAGAGCCTCGGGCGTGGTCAGCAGTGACCAGCCCCAGCCGTATTCGCGGTTGTGGCGGTCGAGGGGGTAGACAAAGTCCTCGGTGACGATGTGGCAGCCCATCTGCAGGCGGGTGATGTAGGAGTCGAACCGGCTGCGCATCTTCGGCCCGGAGAATCCGCAGGCAGTCCTCAGCTCGCGGGTGATGAGGCTGCCCTGTTCGCGCAGTGTGCTCAGGATGGCCTCTTCAATGGTGCCCTCGGCGGGGACGGGGTGAACGCTGCGGCGGTAGTTGCAGAAGTCGGGCCACCACTCGCGGCTGATGAATCCCGCCTTGCCGGCAAAGAACTTGCCGTAGACGCAGTTTCCATCAGTCACTATAGGGCCTTTCCATTTCCACAGAGGCCAGTCCCAGCCGCCGTCGGGCATGACCACGTAGCGGCAGTCGTCGTCGACAATCTCCTCGGCCGAGAATCCCCTGATGCCACTGTAGAGAAGGGGCAGGAACCCCACCTGCTGGATATGCGCCATCAACTCGGCACAACTATGTATTTCGGTGTCTCTCATACGCTTTCTGCTTGTTTTGGTGCAAAATTACTAAAAACTTTCAATAATCGTTTGGCTGTTTCACGCTTTTTCATTATTTTTGCAAAGAAAAGAACAAAACCCATTAGCAGAATGAAATTTATTTCGTGGAATGTCAACGGACTTCGCGCTTGCGAGGGCAAGGGCTTCAGTGATGTATTCAGGCAGCTTGATGCTGACTTCTTCTGTCTGCAGGAGACAAAGATGCAAGCCGGCCAGCTGGACCTTCAGTTTGAGGGCTACCAGTCGTTTTGGAACTATGCCGACAAGAAGGGCTACTCTGGTACGGCCATCTACACCCGCCACCAGCCGCTCAGCGTCGGCTATGGCATCGGCGTCGACGAGCACGACCACGAAGGGCGCGTCATCACGGTCGAGACGGAGGACTTCTTCCTTGTGACGGCCTATGTGCCTAACTCACAGGACGAGCTGAAACGCCTGGACTACCGCATGCGCTGGGAAGACGACTTCCTGGCCTATCTGCAGAAGCTCGATGAGAGGAAACCCGTCATCGTCTGCGGCGACCTGAATGTGGCCCACGAGGAAATCGACATCAAGAACCCCAAGACCAACCGCCGCAATGCCGGCTTCACCGACGAGGAGCGCCAGAAGTTCAGCCGCCTGTTAGACAGCGGCTTCACCGACACTTTCCGTTGGAAGTATCCTGAGCAGGTGACTTATTCGTGGTGGTCGTACCGGTTCCAGGCACGTCAGAAGAACGCCGGCTGGCGCATCGACTACTTCGTCGTCAGCAACCGCCTGCGCGACCGCATCAAGGATGCAAAGATTCACACCGACATCCTTGGCAGCGACCACTGTCCGGTGGAATTAGAGCTGCTGTAGACGGGCGATGTACTTGCCGAGGATATCAAACTCGAGGTTGACAACCGTCCCGATGTTGATGTCCTGGAAGTTGGTGTGCTCCATTGTATAGGGAATGATGGCCACCTGGAAAGAGTCGCGGGTGGGATTGCAGACGGTCAGCGAGACGCCGTTGACGGTGACTGAGCCCTTGTCGACGGTGAAGTATCCGTTGCGCGCCTTCTCGGCATCGAAGTCGTAGCTGAAGGTGAAGTAGGTGCTGCCGCCGGCATCCTCCTTGGCTATGCAGCGTGCCGTCTGGTCGACATGACCCTGCACGATGTGGCCGTCGAGTCGTCCGTTCATCAGCATCGAGCGCTCCACATTTACCTTGTAGCCCACTTTGAGCAGCCCTAAGTTCGAGCGGTCGAGCGTTTCCTTCATGGCGGTGACGACGTAGTTGTTGCCCACGATGCGGACTACGGTCAGGCAGACACCATTGTGGGCGACGCTCTGGTCAATCTTCAGTTCGCCGGTAAACGAACAGGTCAGCGTAAAGTCAATATTCTCGCGGTCGTGGCTTATGGCAACGACGGTTGCAAATTCTTCGATGATTCCAGAAAACATGATGTGATTTACGATTTACGGATTTTCTATTTTCGATTTACTACTATTCAGGAAGGGGAGAAAAAAGAAGGGTCGTACCGATGATTTGGTGAAAACTCCTGTTTCACACGATGTGGGCGCTCTCCGTCGTTGTAATCCACCGGCTTTTGCAAGCTCCCCTATACAGGGTAATAACATGGCCCGCCATTGACAAGAGAAGACATCCCGGTTTTTGTTTTTTTTAATGTAGAGTATCCCGATCTATCAGGTACGACCCGTATTGTTGTCTTTTTATTTGTTTGCAAAGGTACGAAAAAAAATAGAAACGGCAAGGGCTGACGGCAATTATTTTTATCAGACGGCTGTTTTTTTCTTAGTATCCTTTGTTCTGGTGTATTTTGTTGTTGAGCGTGACCACGTCGCCGGGAATGGGGAAAACGGTCGTGTGGCCGTCACTCTCGTCGATGGCGTCAGGCCCAGTGTAGAGAGAACGGTACTTCCCGAAGCGAATCAGGTCCTGTCGCCGCCAGCCCTCCCAGCACAGCTCGAGCATGCGCTCGTCGAGCAGGCTCTCGAGTGTGCATGGTTTTAAGCTTACAGCAGCACGTTTTCTGACCAGGTCGAATTCTGCCTGACCGCTCTCCCCGAGTCGCTCCTTGGCCTCAGCCCGCATCAGCAGCACGTCGGCAAATCGGAAGAGCACGATGTCGTTGTCCATCAGCTTGCCGTCCTTGGTGTTGTTCACGTCGACAACGTATTTGCGCATCCTGGCTCCGGCAGTCTCTATGTATGGCGAGTTGCTCAGGTCCAGTTCGACGGCTTCAGGCACGTATTTAAGAACTTTGCCCGTCCGGTCGGTAATGAAATCGCCGTCAGTGTCGACTAGATAGTCGCTGTAGAAGTTGTGATAGAAGCGTATGTCGGGCACTTCGTCGAAATAGCCGAAAATCTCCAGTGTCCGCCTTGTGGCACATGTACCGTTCTCGCCTGTGAAGCCGAGACCTGCTGCGTGGCGGTAGTGCAGTGAGCGGTAAATGTTCTGCTGCTGGTTCGAATACAGGTTCTTGTCCATCGGGATTACAAAGATATTCTCGCGCGAACGCTCGTTGTTCGACTCGAAATTGTTGTCATAGAATCCTTCCAGCTGGAAGCCGCAAAGCTCAATCTCGTCGCAATACTCGATGCAGCTTATGTAATACTTGTTGCTGGTGCGGCCCGTGTAGACAGGAGCATTGAGCATGAGCTTGGCCAGGACAAACAGACTGACGGGCTGGGTGATATGACCGTAGAAGATCCCGTGCTCGACGCTGTTGACAGGGGGCAGGTCGTGGAGTGTAGACTCCAGTTCGCCGACGATGAAGTCGAACACGGCGGCGCGCTCCGACGACTGTACGTCGTTCATCGACACCGTCGTCGACACAACCAGCGGCACATCGCCGAAGAGGTCGATGAGATACCAGTAGAAGATAGCCCTCAGGGCGCGTACCTCTGCCTGCCATTGAATCAGGTATTCGCCGGCCAGCTCCTCATGCTCCTCCAGTTTCTCAAGCGAGTTGTTGCACAGTGTGATGACCTTGTAGAGGTATTTCCACGAGTTGCCCAGCAGCTCGTGGCCTGGATTCCATGAGTGCTTATACATGGCCTGCCAGAGTCCGCCGTCGTACCAGTCGATGCCGCGGGTGGGCAGCATGGCCTCGTCCGATCCGAAGGTCTGCAGGTCGTAGACGCCTCGGCAGGTGCCTTGAAGTCCCTGTCCGTCGGTGTTGCCGCCTATATAATTATATAAGGTGGCGACGGTGTTCTGGTAGAGCGATTCCAACGTGGTGTAGGCCTCATCTTCAGGTATCTGGTCTTTGGGCTCCTCGTCAAGCGAGCAGCCTATCAGCAATAGTGTGCTGATGCTGTAAAATAGGTAGCGCTTCATAGTCGGTCAGAATTTTAAGCTTATTGCCATTGAATAGGAACGGTATACGGGGAACGAATTCTTGTCGTCGACGCCCAGTGTGGAGTTCACAACACTGGAGTTGATCATGGGCGTCAGTCCTGAATAGCCTGTTATGGTGGCCAGGTTGTTGACAGCAGCCGATAAGCGTAGCTGCTGAATATACTTGGACTTGATGGGAACGTTCCAGCCCAGATTGACGTAGTCGATGTTCAGGTAGTCGCCCCGTTCCAGCCAGTAGTCGCTGATGGTCTGGTCCTTGATGTTCTGAGCAGGGGCTTCCTTCATGACGTTGTAGTTGGGCAGCATCCGCATGTTCATGTAGGTGAGTGCTGTCCCGTTGAAAATCTTGTGTCCGAAGGCACCGTTCATCTGCACGCTGATGTCCCAATGGCGGTAGCGCAGGGCGACGTTCGAGCCGAGTTTCATCTTCGGCGTGGCCTGTCCGCAAATCTGCTTCTCGCTGCTGACGTCGTAGCGGTAGCTGCCGTCGGCCTGCTTGATGAGCCCGTTGCAGTGGGGCAGGTAGAACATGCCCAGCTGCTCGCCCACAATCTGCATGGTGATGTCGCTGCCGCCGTGGAATCCGGCTCCCGCTACCGATGCTATGCCCTTCATCTTCCCGGTTGTGAGGTATTGGCCGTTGAAGTCGCCGTCGAGCGACACCAGCTTGTTGCGCTCGAAGGCCATGTTCACGTTGATGTTCAGCTCAGTGTCGCGTGTCTGCAGCGGCGTGATGCCGAAGCCTATCTCAAGGCCTTGATTCTGCATCTTGCCGATGTTGGCCAGCAGCTTGTCGTAAGGGTAGGGGGGCACAGGCACGTCGTACATATAGAGCATGTCGCTGGTCCACGACTTGTAGGCATCGATGGTCAGCATGATGCGCTGCTTCCAGAACCCAAGGTCAAGACCGACATTCAATGTGCGCTTTACTTCCCACTTCAGGTCGGGATTGGCGTTGCGTATGATGCCGAGCGTGGCAACCACCGTACCGTCGACGTTCACCACGCCGTTGGGCTGAATCAGCTGCATGGAGTTATAGGAGTTGATGCCGCCTAAGTTGCCGCTACGTCCGTAGCCAGCACGTACCTTCATCAGACTGAGCCATGTCAGGGGCTTCATCCACTTCTCGTCGCTGACAATCCATGCTGCCGCTGCCGAGGGGAAGAATCCCCAGTGGTTGTTGCGGCCCACCTTCGACGAACCGTCGAGGCGGGCATTCATCGTCAGCGAATAGCGGTCCTTGATGGTGTATTTGCCGCGTAGCATGAACGACTCCAAGTGAGCATCCTCGCGATAGGAGTCGATGCCTTCCCACGGGCTGACGGCGCCTGCCGAGATATTCTCGTAGCCGTAGGCGTCGGTTGTAAAACTCGTTGTCGTCACGTTGAAGCCCTTCATCAGCTGACTTTGTCTCTCGGCCATCGCCAGCAGGCTGATGTGCTGCGACGACGTGATGTCGAACCGCTTGTCAATCGTCACGTTGCCCAATATGCTCTCGTTTCGCATATTGGCCCGGTAAGCCTCGCCGTGACTCCAAACGTAGGTTGGGTAGTAATGGGCATTGTTGCCCATGTAGTAGGAATAGCTGCCGAAGGCTGTCAGGGTCACACCATAGCCCACGTCAACCTTCGCCTTGAGGTGGGCGTTGAAGTGGGCGTTTTCCTCGTCCTCCTGCATGTCGATCAGAGCCGTCGGATTGCTGATCCACAAAGCTTCGGGCACCGTCTCGTATTCTCCGTCGCTGTTGCGGCCTGCCGGAAGGGTGGGGTTA
>JAEEGJ010013525.1_pt1 | contig 19752 bp, 10 predicted proteins | sample 8958761 | NCBI WGS metagenome assembly JAEEGJ01 (sample SAMN16246546, study PRJNA631951) | gut metagenome | biome: gut microbiome; feature: rumen; material: RS-attached | host: Bos | place: Iran: Karaj | collected 2018-10 | reverse complement strand
TTCGGAAATTTTTTTACAAATGTCCATTCAAAATAACCTCTCAAAATGCAAAATCTTGTGTTTTGGCACTCACTTATTATACTAAATAAAGATTTTTCAGGCAACATTAATTCATGGGATAAACTGCCCTGATTTTGAGTACAAATATTTCACAAATACTTCATTTGTATATTTTTACCGAGTTTGGTAATATATCCTTGAATACAATTTATTCGAGGCTGTTATGGACAAATACTTATACGAAGATACCCGTTTAACACTTGTAAGACGGGCCAGAAATTTTGCGGTGGCATGCCTTTCATGCTCCATAATTCTGTTTCCGGCACCCTTCATTTCTTTGGGGCTTGGCTTTTTTGCCATTCTTTTTGCTTTTCTCTCCAAAGGATACCGTCCCAAAATGGACAAAGAAGCGGTTACCGCCGTTAAATTTGCCGTTGCCGGAATAGTAATCAGCGGTTTTATCCTGTTTTCCGCATATTACAGACTTGCAACGGACACCGAATACAGAAACACCGTAATCACCACCATAGACAAAGCTTACGGCGACCAGTACAAGGCCTTATACGGCACCGGTCCTTCCGAATTAATTAATCAATGGTTCGGAGGTGGCGCCGATGAATAACAAAAAATCCGCAAAAGAACTGATTCTTAATGCCCGCGGCCAGCTCGTAGGCCGCTACGGTCAGGCGATTCTGGTAATCGTAATTGTAGGGATAATCAATTATTTTCTCGGTTCCTTTGCCGACTACGCATATACCGGTTCTTTTGGTTCTTTCCTTTTCAGGCTTTTGATACTTGTAATTATCGATCTGCTGCTGGGAGTTTTGTTCTTTGGACAGGACCGATACTTTTTGAATCTGGTGCGAGGAGTGCAGGGACTGTCTCCCGCAGATTTGTTCTACGGCATTAAGAACAACGCGGACAAGGCAATAGGGCTTCAGGCTGTTTTTACCCTGGCTTCCGCTTTAGTGGCTGTACCGGATGCTTACTTTACCTTCTTTGTTGTGAAGGATGAGTTTGATTATCTTCTGGTATCTTCCGTCTTCAGGCTCATATCTTTGGTACTCCTCTTTGTGGTGCGTCTGTTCTTTGGCTTAAGTTTTTGTATCCTTGCAGACCATCCGGAATACGGAGTTCTTGAGATTTTAAAAGAAAGCAACAGACTTATGACAGGAAACCGTCTTCGTCTGGTATCCGTTGCCCTTCGCATGATACCCTTAATATTGCTGGGATTTCTTGCTTTTGGCATCGGCATTCTTTGGCCCGCCGTATTATACTCAGTTGCCACTAAGAACTTATATCTCGACATTATCGGCGAAGAACCTTTCAATCCGCTTGCGGACAAAGAACCTGAGCCGGAACCTGAGCCCAATCCAAAATCTTTGTTGTTAAAATAATATTTAAGCACATTAAAATGCCCCATACCTTGCGGTACGGGGCATCTTCTTTTGCCTTGATGGTTATGAGAGTTTGAAGAAGTCGATGGCTTCGGTCATTTCCTTGTTCACATCGCTCATGTCGGAAGTGGAGTGCTGTGTATCCATGCAGGCGTCTGTAACGGTCTGACAGGATGCAGCAACTTCCTGTGCGGAAGCTCCCAGCTCTTCGGAAATAGCCCCAAGCTCTGTAGTGGCGTTTGTAACTTCGGCCTTAATGGTCTCAAGTTTCTCAGCCATCTTCTGGATGGTATCAATCTCGGTAACGGATGCTTCAACAGACTCTGAAAGAACTTTGAATTTCTCTCTTGCAGTCTCGATATCCGTCTGTTCCTTGGTGATAACTTCAAATACTCTGTTGGAAATATCCACGGTTCCGTTGGAAAGAGCCACAACGTTTTCGATGGTTTCCTTGATTTCTTTTGCTGACTCTGCCGAAGAATCGGCAAGTGTACGAATTTCTTCCGCAACTACTGCGAATCCGCGGCCGGCCTCACCTGCTCTTGCAGCCTCGATGGAAGCGTTAAGAGAAAGAAGGTTGGTCTGAGCTGCGATGGACTCGATAGCCTGTACGGCGCTCTCTATCTTGGAGATTGCTTCGTTGGTCTCAGAAATCTTGGAAGAGATATCCTGAATAGCTCCGACGGATTCAATAGAGCCCTTATGTACGGAATCCATGCAAGCGGTTGCTTCGTTGTTGGCACCCTTAATAGCCTCGGAATCCTCAAAGAGGTTCTTAACGTTGGTGTTAAGGATTTCAATGTCGTTGCCAAGCTCGATGGCCTTTTCTGCCAGTGTCTGAGCGTTTTCAGCCACACTCTGGGATGTGGTGGCAACTTCGTTGATAGCTGTATTAATCTGGGATACGGACTCAACGTTGTCCTTGGTCATGGAGTCAACGCTTCCGATTGCAGAATTAAGCTTATTGGCGGAATTCTTAACCGCACCCATTGAATTGTTAAGTGCACCCTTCAAAATCTGGAATGCATTTAAGATGCTTACGGTTTCTTTTACAGTTGACTTTGCCTTGCATTCAACCGTAACATCACCGGTACTGAGTTCTTCAAGAGCCTTTGATACGGTGTTAAGAGGAGCCGCTACAGCTCTGCCCACTACAAATGCTATTGCAAAGAGAACTATGATACTTACAGCACTTACTATAATCGTGGTAATTCTTGAAGAATTGATACCTGCCATGATTTCTTTTTCATCGGCAGTAAGAACTGCAATGTAGTGCTCCTGGTCGCCTACGTAGTAAGCCGCATATTTATTGGCGCCCTTAAATACGTATTTGATACAGCCGGGTTCGGGATGCTTGCCTGCTTCAAGGTCGGCTACAAGCTGCTTAACAGCTGCGTTTTCAACAGGATTACCGATCTTAGACTCATCGGGGTGATGAAGCATGGTTCCCTTGTTGTCCACGAAGTAAATGTAAGCTGTCTTAAGTCCCAGTCCCGAAACATCGGAAATCTGTGTAGCCACATCGTTAACGAATGTACCGCCGCCCACAAAACCTATAGGCTGTCCGTTTACCATAACCGGATAATACATAGACTGTGTAAGCATTCCGGATGCAGGTGAGGTAATAATACCTGTGTTATATACACCGTTCGCATTAAGTATGCTGTTTCTTAATGATGCAAGGCTGTCGCCCTCTCTCAATATCTTGCCTATAACGGGAGGAGCCTGGTGTGTTAACACCTTTGTGTTCCAGTCTGCAATATAAATGCCTTCCCAGCCCGACAGTTTTGCAAAGAAATCGTTTGTATACTGCATTGCCTTTGCAACGATTTCCGGATCGTCCGGATTCTGAAGCACCTCAAGAACTATGGGTGCAGAAGAAAAAGCTTTTAATGTCTCCTTTGCCGTCTCGGTGGCGTAGTCAAAGGATTTGCCGGTTGCCTCAATAATGGTTACCAGCGAATTATTGGTTGTTTTGTTCAATTCTTTTGTACTCTTGCTGATGATTATACCCGCTACCACTACGGTTGCAAGCAACATCGGAACAAGGGCAAAAAGAATCAGCGTAACTCTCATACTGATAGCTCCGCCGTTTTTCTTGGTTTTGACACTCTTAGTTGCCATTTTCTATAACCCTCCTTATGCATATTAAATGCCAATACCAATGTTATCATCCCAAAATTAAATAAAAGTTAATGACACATGTACCATAATTTCGTGATTTCATCCTACCCCCCGCACTCCAAATATCGGGGCTGCCAAGGTCACCCCACGGACACGTTCGCACTCTGTTCTTTGGCGTAACGGACACATAAGCGGCTTGAAGGACACCCGCTAAGTGCCGACGCGTCGAAAAGGTCCGTGGGGTGACCTTGGCAGCCCCGATAAGTTTGTGGTGCGGGCGCATTATCATTTAAATCGGCTATCGGTAGGGAATAAAGGCTCGGGCAGGGTCAAACTGAATAGTACCCCCGGCGTAGGTCAAAAGCGCAGATATAAAAAGCCGTAGACTTCGCTCGTGAAGTTCAAGCGGGAGCGTGTCGGCGGCATGGTTTATAGCCGACTGAACAAAACGATCGTAAAACTTTCTTTATCGGAGACTTGACTAGCCGGGGGTACTATTCAGTTTGGCCCTGCCCGAGCCTAAGGGGGAAAAAAAGAAACGCGACCTATTTGGCCGCGTTGTTCCATTTGAGGTATTCGTTGATGAAGAGGTCAAGGTCGCCGTCGAGAACTGCCGAGGCATTGGCGTTTTCGGCGTTGGTGCGGTGGTCTTTGACCATGGTGTAGGGCTGAAGGACGTAGGAACGTATCTGGGAGCCCCAGCCGATTTCTTTGACTTCGCCGCGGATGTCGGAGAGTTTCTCGGCGTTTGCTTCCTTTTTGAGAAGGTAAAGTTTGGCTTTCAACATCTGCATGGCTTTGTCTTTATTCTGATACTGGCTTCGCTCGTTCTGGCACTGTACCACGATTCCGGTGGGAAGGTGGGTGATACGGATGGCTGAGGAGGTTTTATTGACCTTCTGTCCGCCGGCGCCACTGGAGCGGAAGACATCGATTCGCATATCTTCGTCGGGAATTTCGATATCCAGATCTTCTTCAATGTCGGGCATTACGTCGAGGGAGACAAAAGAAGTCTGGCGTTTGCCCTGGGCGTTGAAGGGGGAGATGCGCACAAGTCTGTGGACGCCTTTCTCGGACTTCATGTAGCCGTAGGCGTTAAGACCGTTAATCTGGAAGGTAACGTTCTTGATGCCGGCTTCGTCGCCTTCTAGAAGGTCGAGGACTTCAATGGAAAAGCCCTTTCTTTCGGCCCAGCGGGTGTACATACGATAGAGCATGCCTGCCCAGTCGCAGGACTCGGTGCCGCCGGCACCTGCATTGAGACGAAGGATGGCGTTACATTTGTCGTATTCGTCGCTCAGGAGATTGGATATTCTTAAGTCTTCGAACTGCTTAATGAAGTCGTCAAGTTCCGCACGAACTTCATCGGGATAGGACTCGTCGGTTTCGTCTTCGCCCATTTCAATGAGGGTTAAGATGTCTTCGAACCGGCCTTTAAGGCCTTTGACGGTGTCGCTGATGCCCTGGAGAGACTTAAGCTCGATGGTAAGCTTATTGGCTTTGTCGGGATTGTCCCAAAAGCCCGGTGCTTCCATTTCCATTTGGAGTTCTTCTATTCTTTTTTCATTGTCTTCAAGGTGTAAGGACTTGGCAAGCTCCTCAAGGGGCTCCTCGTAGCTTAACACCTCGGTTTTTAAGTTATCAAGTAATATCAAAACTAACCTCTTAGATATAAGGCTTTAGGCATTTCTGCCACAGCACTGTTTGTATTTTTTGCCTGAACCGCAGGGGCAGGGATCGTTGGGGTAAACCTTGGCTTCCATCTTCTTGACGGGTGCTTTGGACAAAGAATCGTCTTTGTTGGTGCCGGTAATCTTAACGGTCTGCTCACGCTCCATGGAGTTGCCTACACGGATACGCATAAGCATGGTAATGGTCTGCTCTTTGATGCTGTCGGTCATTTCCTCGAACATCGCATAAGCTTCGCTCTTGTACTCCTGGACGGGGTCCTTCTGAGCGTAGGCTACAAGGCCGATACCGTCACGAAGCTGTACCATGTCGTCGATGTGAACCATCCACTTGCTGTCGATGGCTTTCAAAAGAACAATACGCTCAAGTTCACGGATAATCTCAACCTGAGGGAATTCGGCTTCTTTGGACTCGTATAATTTAACGGCTTCACCCTTTAACTGCTGCTCAAGTTCGTTCTTCTTGGTGCCCTTAACGCGCTCGGGAGTGATGAGCTCTAAGGGTATGATGGGCAAAAGAATCTGATTGAGCTCGGTGAAGTCCCATTCTTCTTTCTTCTGGTCTTCGCCTATTACGTGATTGACTGCGCTTTCGACGATGTCGGTAATCATCTTGTAGATTACTTCACGCATGCTTTCGCCTTCGAGTACGCGACGACGCTCGCCGTAGATAATCTCACGCTGCTCGTTCATAACCTGGTCGTACTCAAGGAGTCGCTTACGGGTGTCAAAGTTACGAAGCTCTATCTTCTTCTGGGCCTTCTCGATGGCGCTGGAGACGAGCTTGTGACGTATCTCCTGACCGTGTTCAATGCCCATGGACTGGAACATGGTCTTGTATCTGTCGGAACCGAAGAGTCTCATAAGGTCGTCTTCCAAGGAAATATAGAACTTGGAAATACCGGGGTCTCCCTGACGACCGGAACGTCCGCGCAACTGATTGTCGATACGACGGGACTCGTGACGCTCGGTACCTATAACTTTAAGACCGCCTGCGGCTCTGGACTGTTCGTCAAGCTTAATATCGGTACCACGACCTGCCATGTTGGTGGCAATGGTAACGGCGCCGAACTGACCGGCGTTGGCTACGATTTCAGCTTCCATTTCATGGAACTTCGCATTGAGGACTGTATGAGGAATGCCCTTCTTCTTAAGGAGTCTTGAAAGTTCTTCGGAAGCCTCGATGGTAACGGTACCGACCAGGATAGGCTGACCGGTCTTGTGAGTCTCCACGATGTCGTTAACAATAGCCTCAAGCTTCTCTTCTCTGGTAATGTATACGGAATCGTCAAGGTCTTTTCTGGCGATGGGCCTGTTGGTGGGAATTTCCACAACGTCCATGCCGTAGATATCCTTAAATTCCTGTTCCTCCGTCATGGCAGTACCTGTCATGCCGGCTTTCTTGTCATATTTGTTAAAGAAGTTCTGGAAGGTGATGGTGGCAAGGGTCTTGGATTCACGCTTAATCTTAACGTTTTCTTTGGCCTCGATTGCCTGATGAAGACCGTCGGAGTAACGACGTCCGGGCATGATACGTCCGGTAAACTCATCTATGATAACGATTTCTCCGTCCTTAACGATGTAGTCTTTGTCCTTGGTCATAAGGTTATTGGCCTTAAGGGCGGTGATGATGCAATGCTGAATCTCAACATTGTCGGAATCTGCAGGGTTGTCGATGTGGAAGAAACGCTCGGCTTCCTTGACACCGTGCTCGGTAAGGGTAATAATCTTGTCTTTTTCATTGACGATAAAGTCACCGGTTTCTTCCTGAACGTTACCAAGAATCAGGTCGAGCTTGCCCACTTCCTCAATGTCTTTACCTCTGTGGAGCTGTTTGGCAAGCATGTCGGCCATGGAGTAGATGCTGGTGGACTTGGTGCCCTGACCTGAAATGATAAGAGGGGTACGGGCTTCATCGATTAAGATGGAGTCTACTTCGTCGATGATGGCATAGTGAAGGCCGCGAAGAACAAGGTCTTTTTCGTAAGTAGCCATGTTGTCTCTTAAGTAGTCGAAACCGATTTCATTGTTGGTAACATAGGTGATATCGCAGGCGTATGCAGCCTTTTTCTCCTCGGGAGACTGATCGTGAAGAGAACAGCCTACGGTTAAGCCTAAGAATTTGTGGACGGCGCCCATCCAGTCGGCGTCACGCTTGGCAAGGTATTCATTGACTGTAACTACGTGAACGCCCTTGCCTTCAAGAGCATTTAAATATACGGGAAGGATGTCTGTCTGGGTCTTACCTTCACCTGTTTTCATCTCGGCGATTCTGCTCTGATGCAAAATGATACCGCCGATAATCTGCACTCTGAAGTGCTCGGTCTGAATAACACGTCTGGTGGCTTCTCTGGCCAGGGCAAATGCCTCTACCAGCAAATCGTCAAGCGTCTCACCGTTTTGAAGACGCTGTTTGAATTCCTTGGTCTTATTGGGAAAATCCTCGTCGCGAAGTTCCATCATCTTGGGTCTTAAGGCCTCGATGGCATCCACTAAAGGAGTAATCTTCTTAATCTGTCTTTCACTGTAAGTGCCGATAACTTTATCAAGTAACTTCATTACAACTATCCTTTCGGGCATTTAGTGCATAAAACGCCAATGTTTATTCTAACAGATAATCCCATGCTCTTCAACAAAAGAAAGTAACGGTTTTGTTAAAAAAGTGTGAACAAACTGTAACTATAAAGAAACCCCGAAAGCAATTAAGCCTTCGGGGTCATAAATCCTTGTGAAATTAGTATTCGCAAGCCTTTTCTTCGCCTGTGATGACTCTTAAGCCGCCCTGGCAAAGAGCAAGGAGTTCGTCCTCACCGGGATAAACGGTGAAGGGAGCAATCCAGCCTGCTTTTTCCTTGATGGCATCGCAGGTGGTCTTGCCGTAAGCGATACCGCCGGTAAGGATAATCTGGTCAACCTTGCCTTCAAGAACGGTTGCCATAGCACCGATGTCCTTGGCTACCTGATAGTGGAATGCCTTGAATACTGCGGTTGCGGTAGGGTCGCCTTCTTTGGCCTTGGCTTCAACGATTCTTGCGTCGTTGGTGTTAAGGTATGCGTTGAAACCGCCGTTACCTACGAGTTTCTTGTAAACTTCCTTCTCGGAGTATTTGCCTGAGAAGCACATCTTTACAAGGTCGCCTGCGGGAACGCCGCCTGCACGCTCGGGTGAAAAAGCACCTTCGCCGTCAAGAGCATTGTTAACGTCCACAATCTTGCCGCCCTTATGAGCACCAACGGAAACACCGCCGCCCATGTGAACTACGATGAGGTTTAAGTCTTCGTATTTCTTGCCAACTTCCTTGGCATATCTTTTGGCAACAGCCTTCTGGTTAAGAGCATGGAATACGGAACGTCTGGGAAGCTCGGGCACACCTGAGAATCTTGCGATGTCTGCAAGCTCGTCAACTACTACGGGGTCAACGATAAAAGAAGGAATTCCTAAAGAATCACCGATTTCTCTTGCAAGTACGCCGCCGAGGTTGGATGCGTGCTGGCCCTGCTTGCCTACGATAAGGTCTTCAAGGAGTGCGTTGGAAACCTTGTAGGTACCGCCGGGGATGGGCTTTAACATACCGCCGCGGCCTACGATGAAGTCAAGCTGCTTTAAGTCGAATTTCTTTTCCTTTAAGATGTTTAAAATAACTTCCTTACGGAAATCCTTCTGCTCGTAAATGGAACCGTACTGAGCAATCTCTTCGGTGCTGTGGCGAAGAGTCTCGTCAAATAAAAGGGTTTCATCGCTGAAAACACCGATTTTGGTGGATGTGGAACCGGGATTGATAATCAAACTGATATAAGCCATTTTATTTCTCCTTCTTCATGGATTCTGCAACTACTGCCGCAAGAGCGATGGAATTAAGCTTAACTTCCATTGTGTCGGAACGGGATGTAAGAATTACGGGTGCCTTGGTGCCTGTAAGGATGTTTCCGTTCTTGCAGGGAATCATATGAACCATGGTCTTGTAAACAAGGTTTCCTGCGTGGATATCGGGGAATACAAGGATGTTGGCATCTCCGGCAACTTTTCTTCCGAGAGCGCCCTTTTCTTCTGCAGCTTCTTTGTAAAGAGCGATGTCCATGGAAAGAGGTCCCTCAACCACACAGTCCTTAATCTCACCGGCGTCCTGCATACGGGAAAGTTCTGCGGCATCAACGGTGCAGGCCATCTTCTCATTAACGGTCTCAAGAGCGGCAAGTACTGCAACCTTGGAATCGGTCACACCGCAGGCCTTTGCCACATCAACGGTGTATTCAATCATGCATTTCTTATCCTCAAGAGTGGGATAAGGAATAAACGCAACGTCGGTAAGGAATAGGAGTCTGTCGATGCCGGGAAGTTCAAACACGCATACGTGAGAAAGAGGTTTGCCGGTACGAAGTCCCACTTCTTTGTCAAGAACGCTCTTTAAGAACTTGCCGGTAGGAAGAAGGCCCTTCATGTACATGTCGGCTTTTCCATCGTGAACAAGCTTAACCGCTGCAAGCGCGGCTTCCATATTATCCTTCTTGTCTATAATTTCGTAAGAAGAAAGGTCCATGTTAATATCCTTTGCGATGGCGCGAATCTTGTCCTCGTCGCCTACAAGGATTGCATTGGCTATATTCTTCTCCTTGGCTGCTTTAACCGCTTCAAGGACCGGGGCATCCTCGGCGCAGGCAACCGCAAGTGTCTTGGTGGGTAAATTTGTAACTTTGCTGATAATGTCATCAAACTTAACTCTCATTTGTTCCTCCTGAAAACATATTCTTTTAACGGGCTTACCCGAAAATAATCATCGTTAAAATAATAACACTCGGTCAAAAAAAAGTCCATAGAAAAAGGGGGCCGACTGACCCCCTTTAAGTAACAGTTTTAATTTTTGAGCGCGCTTAACTTCTCGGCATTCTCTATCATTCTGGTAACAACTTCCTGAACGCTTTCCACTATATGTTCGTTTTGCTCGGTAGCCTCGCAGGTAGTGGTGGAGTGAGCCGATACTTCTTCGGTGATGGCGGAAATGGTCTGGATGCTTTCCACAATCTCCTGGTTGGCGGATGCAAGCTTGGATACTACGCCGGTAAGATTCTGGGAATCCGTACGAATATCTCTGATGCTGTCCACAATCTTGGAAAAGCTTTCGGCGGTAACCGCTGCGGATTCGTTCTGAACATTATTGCTCTCAACCAAAGAATTGATGGCGGTTACAACCTCGCCCATTTCTTTGGATATTCCGTCGATAAGTTCGCTGATGTTGCCTGTAGCCGTCTGAGTCTGACCCGCAAGGTTGGAAATTTCGGTAGCAACTACCGCAAATCCTCTTCCCGCTTCACCTGCTCTTGCAGCCTCAATGGATGCGTTAAGTGCAAGAAGACTGGTCTGGCTGGCAACGCTCTTAATAAGAGCTACTATGGTCTCCATCTGAGCGGTGGATGCCTTCAGTTCCTCAACTTCCTTCATAACGGCAGTGCCCGCATCTCCGGAAATCTTGGCCTGATCCATAAGTTTCTCAATGTTGTTGCGGCCTTCTCTGGCTGCCTCAACGGTAACGTCAACGTTACTTCCGATGTTGTTGGAAGCTTCGGTAACTTTGTCTATCTGAGTCTGAATCTCTTCAGTCTTAACAAGCTGGTTCTGAATGCTCTCGGCTGAGTCCGAGGTGCCGGTCTGAACTTCCTGCATGGAAGCAAGAGTCTCTTCGCTGGAAGCGGTTAACTGGGTCATCTTGTCGGATACAACGCTTACGTCTGAAATAAGTGCTTCGGAAACCTTCATGACGTTGTCCAAAAGATGAGTGGTCTTCTCGCCCGCCTCGTCTATGGTCCGGATTCTTTCGTCGTTGACACTGCAAGTGATTCTGTTACAGATAATTGAATAGGCGCTGACAAAAAGCATGGCTGCGACTTCAATCTCCGTAGCTGCTATTCCGTAGTTCTTAAGTGTAATAATAAAAGCATGAAGCAATGCTATAACGGCAACACCGCCGGCAATTCTTATGGAAAATCCAAAGTTGTTAAAAAGGGTAACCACGAAAACCATGGGAATCGCATATACAAATACGGACTGTTCCGGACTGGTAAAGCAGCTTACCGCATAAAAGATTCCGTATCCTATGCCCATAATGTCTTTGACATACTCGCTGTCATTGACTCTTGTATAAAGAATCCAGCAGGCTATTACCGGAATTAAATCCAGGGCCGCAATTACCAAAAACAGACCGAGAGTCTTGGAGCCTTTCAAAAGTTCCAGCAGATATGCCAAAAGAAGCACAACCGAAATGACGGTATAAAGAATCGTTGCGGTTTTATTGACTTTTGCTTTTTCCGTATTGATGTTGTTCATAAATAATCCTCCATAAGAATGAAATTGACCCACAATACGGAATTATTATAGCACAAATTGTCCGAATATTCTACATTTTCAGGTTAATAACCAGTTAATATTTTGTTATCCGACGGTTGTGTCTTTTTTTGTCTGAATTCAGTGAAATTTTATTTTTTCTTTGTACCCGAGAATATGCCTGCGGCTATGGCTGCCACACAAGGTACGGTCATTATGATGCCCACGCTTCCGCTTATGGCCATAATAAGCTCGATTGCCACAAAGTCGGTGTTAAGAAGCTGATTTAAGCTGACTCCGTAGGAATATATCAGCACCATCATGTTAAGAGAACTTCCCGCATATGCCAGTACAAGGGTGTTGGCCATGGTGCCCATGGCATCGCGACCGATGTTAAGTCCCGACTTAAAAAGCTTCGCAAAGCCTATCCCCGGGTTCAAGGAAGCTATTTCCGACACAGCCGAAGAAACCGACATGGACACGTCCATTACCGCTCCGATGGCTGAAATCAGTATGGCTGAGGTAAACAGCCCCCTTAGCTTAATAGGGTAGGACGAAAGAAGAAGCAAAAGCGCCTCCGCCTCATCCGTCTGGTATATGGTAAGTGAACCTATTCTTGTGGCAAGTTCTCCCAAAAGTGCCGCAAATAGTACGCCGCACATGGTTCCCAGCACTGCTGCCGCAGTCTTACGTGTAAGGTCGCCTATAAGCACAAAAGAAAAGCATGTTGTTACCGCAAGTATCGCCACCGTAACCCATATAGGGCTGAAGCCTTTAAAGGCAAGCGGTATCAGGATAAACACTATCGCCACGAAGGTGTAAGCAAGTCCCAGGAACGCCATGGCTCCTTTTTTGCCCCCTACCAGGGTCAGTATCAAAAGAAACAGCACCACAAGGCCCAGTATTAAAGGTGTGCGGTTGTAATTGTAAATACTTACGGAATAAACTCCTTCTCCCGTGGTATCTATTCTCACGCTGACCTTGTCATTCTCATGCACGTCAACGTTGTAGATGGCGCTTAAATAATTTTTGACAAAGCAGATATCTCCCTCGTATCTTCCGGAAAGAATCTTAAGCTTAAGGTCCATGCTGCCTTTTTTAACATTATCGGTTTTGGCATCGATAACGGTATTGTCACTTATAACCTCAAGGACACGGGCGGTCTCGTATTCGGTACCAACTCCGTCTTTAAATTCAAATTTCGGCTTGTCTTTATTTAAAAAGAAAATGAGGAGACAGTTTATTGCAAGAAATACTATTGCCGCCGCTGCCTTTACGAGGAGACTTTTTTTCATGATGCCTCTTTCTACCCAAATGGCTCACGTTTCCGTGAGCCACCTGGTTTATGTGTTATTTTATTTTACCACAAGTTTAGTACGTGATATGGTGTAGGAATTGCCGTAAATGTCAATTACCTTACAGAATACTTCCAATCCGTCTCTGGTAACATTGGCATGTCTTACATAAGTGTCGGTGTAATCGCCTGCCTTATGAATCTTGCCGTCTCCGCCGCATTCAACGGGAAGATAGGTGTACCAGCGGTATGTAGCGATGGCATCCGGAGTAAGAACGATTTCTCCGTCCTTTTCCATGTATGCTTCCGCAAATACCTTAAATTCAATTCTCTTGCCGTTCTTGGCTACGATTTCATCACCTACGAGGTTAACGCCGTAAACCTTGGCATTGGTAACGGTTGCAACGTCTGACTTAACCTTATTGCCGTAAGCATCGGTAATGAGACAGTATGCCTGAAGTCCGTCGGTTGAATCGGCGGTGTGTCTCATAAATGTGTCGGTATACATACCTGCTTTATGGAACTTGCCGTCTCCGTCAGGTTTCTTGTAGTACCAGCTGTAGGTAAGTCCGTCGCCTTCTGCCTCAACCTTGATTTCAAAACGTTTGCCGGGTTTTTCGCCGATAACGTCTGCAGGCTGTTTAACTATCTTAAGTTCCTTGGGCTGTACTTCAGTAACTGTAATTTCGTCACAGTTTCTTACTCTCAAAACGGGCACGGAAACATCGGAGCTTCCTTCGGGATGCATGTAAAGCACGCCGACTGCGCTTACTGTTGCGCCTTCTTTAACCGTTTCTGCCAGATTGTTCTCACCTGTGGTGCCGCTGTAGATGTAACCGTCGATGAAGATTGCAGCTTCTTTGCCGGTTGAATCCATGAGCCAGAACTCGCTTAATGCGCCGTTCTCCACAAGTACTCTTGTAACCTTACCTTCGGTCTTAACAAGCTTACCGCCGTGAACGTCGTAGTTCATGGCTTCTTCTGTAGAAAGAACCGTAGGATCCACAAGCTTCTTCTCATCGGGAAGAACCTTAGCGGAAATAACCTTTAATTCAAGGTCGCCCTGGTAGGATGAAACGAAGCCTACGATGCGAACCTTGGTACCAAGTTCAAGACCTGCCTCAGCGTAAGGGAAGATATCGATACCTGCGGTTTCGTCCTGAATGTAAATGGTGTCAAAGAAAGTGTTGTATTCATTGGCTGTTCCTGCGGTTACATAGCCTTCTACGCAGAATACGTCGCCGGTGTTACCCTGTCTTGCTGCGGCGATGGTACTTACTTCAAGCGAAACTTCGCTGCCTTCGAGGATATTTTCAACTATTGTTGCGTTTGCGTAAGGAAGTGAATCGTTGTTGTCGATTTCTGCCTTAACTTCAAAGTCAGAACAGAATACACCGCCTGCCACGAAGATGTCGCCGCCTGCTTTGGTCTTCTGGTGTGCAAGGAAGGTTACATCACCCATGTTGTCATTCCTGATGTTGGCAGTTCCGTCTGCATTGTAAAGCTTGTTGCCGTTGTCGTCCTTGCAGTCTACGGAGTATGTGGTGTCAAAGCCCCAAACGAGCTTCTCAGCCGCATAAACAACGTCGTTCTCTACTGCGCCGCTTACATCGATGGAGCAGCCTGAGTACTGGCTGTATACCTGGAACTTGTCGGGATCTGCATCCTTGGAGTAAACACCCTTAAGGAAAGGAGATTCCATGTTGAAGTTTTCAGGGTAGAGTCTGTAAGTCTGTCCGCCGTTGTGTGTATCATCCATTACTTCGTCGGAATTGATACGGATGGTGGAGCCGATGCCCTCAAGGAGTGCATTGGTCTGTACGCCTGCCTGGTAGTTGTTGTAATCGGCGATACCGCAGATGATTACGCTTCCGCCGTTTGCAACGAATTCTTTTACCGACTCGATAAACTCAGGCTCGAAGGTCTTGTGGTCGTAAAGAGGAGGATTGTTCTTGGTATCCTTAAGTCCGGGTGAAGAAATAACAAGAAGCTTCGCTCCGGCTAAGTCTGATGCGCTAACGGAATCCTTAATGAGGCTTGCACGAAGGTTGTGCTTAGCACACATGGAGATAAGGTTGTTAACGTTGTTCATGTAGTAACCTGCAACGTAGTCATTGGAGTGGGAAGCGTCGATAAGAACTTCGCCTACCATCTCGGGTGCCGCATAGTTAACAGTAAGCTTGCCGGTATAGAGCTTGTCTGCTCCTGCGAGCTTAGCAGTTGCGTTTACGATGTAGGTAATCTTACCTGCATTGCCGTGTACGTAATTGAATGTTACGGATGCTGTGGAGTTGGACTTAACGGCTGCTACGGATGCAAGTGCTTCGCCTGTAAGTGTTCCTACTCTGGTAAGTGTTCCTTCAGCATCGAGAATATCAATGGTAATCTCGGATACTTCAAGGTCTGATGTTTCGTTGTTAAAGAAATCGATGTTGATGTCGATGTTCTCGCCCTTAACGGGAAGAGTGGTCTCTGTGGATACGGAGTTAATGCCGCATGCTTCCACTTCGCCTACCCATACGGGTGCGGTAACTGCGATATCTTTGTCGCCTTCTGTAATCTTGATGTAGTAGTAAGAGTAAGTGGAAGGAAGCTTAAATGTAACAGTGTCTTCCGAGCCGCTTACAGTCTTGGAAGCTACGGAAAGACCGCCGTTTACGATAACTTCAACGGTACCGATGCTTTCTTTGTCGGGGTCGCTTACTTCTACTTTAAGTTCTACTTCTTCGCCTACGTCTTCTTTGTCAAGAATGGTACCTACTATGTGGCCGTCGAGGGTGTAATAAATGCTTAAGTTATTATCCTCGGTAGCATACATTCTGCGGTCCTTCATGGCCTGATAGATTTCTTCTTCGGTATTGGCACTTGCAAGGACTACGCTTCTTGCGGTGTTGGCATCACCCCAGAGACCTTTGTGGTTGTCCTGGTTGTTGGTGGGTGCGATGTGCCAGCCTTTATCAAGGGCACGGGTGTAGTACTCGTATGAAGGGAAGTAACCGCTGGAGCCGATGGCGCCTTCGCCGTTACCTACTTCGATTAAGTTAATAAGTTCATCTCTTGCGGGTGTGTAGTATGCAAAATCCTGGAAATCACCGAAGGTGGTACCGGGGTGGTTGAACATACTGATGGAATCGGGCACAGTCTCAAGAGCTGAATAGTAATTGCTGAGTGCTGTTGAATATGTGGTGAACTGCTTCTGGGTACGGCTCTGGAAACCGGGTGTGTTGTAGGTATTCATGTGGCCGAGACCGTTGGACCAGGTCATCTCATATCCGTAGAGACAGGTAAATGTCTCTGAGGAGTACTTCTTGGCAAGGGAATGTCCGAGTGTCCATTCGTCTGTTTCGGAAGTATCCACGTTTGTATCAATCTTACTCTCGGATTCGTGGTCGAGAGAGTTGGAGTGGTCGGTAACCGCAAGGAAATCGAGGTTAGCAACCTGTGTAGCATGAGCAAATGCTTCTTCACAGCTTCCGGCACCGTCGGAGAACTGGGTGTGTGAGTGAAGCTGTCCAAAGTAAATGTTGTACTTTTCATTGGTCTTTTCGGTAAAGTTAAGAGTCTTAACTTCGCTGTCGAGACATCCTTCTTTGACAGACTTAACGTACATCTGGCAAGGAAGCTCTGTAATCTTAACGGGCTCGGTATACTTAATCCAGACTTCACTGTCGGAGAATCTGTAAAGAATATCTGCGCCTTCGGTAAGAGCGGTAAGTCTTACCTTTTCGTTTAATACGATTGCGCCGCCGTTGGGCTTGGCGGTAACACCTTCGCACTTAAGCTGGGTGTAGTAATTAACGGTAACAATACTGTCTGTAAGAGTACCGTTGGAAGAATATGTCTTAACAACTGCGGGAAGAGTGTCAAGTACAGGCTTAGCGTCTGCATTGTACTCTGAGTACTCGCTGCCGTTGATGCTGTAGAGGATCTTGGCATCGGCTGTTGCGGTTGTCATGGAAAGCTCTGTGTTCAAAGCAACACTGCCTGCCTTAGGAGCCACTTTTACATATCCGCAAAGATCGGTAGAAACTATCGGAGATCCGGTAAATACTACAGAATCAATTCTTGTGTTTCCGCCGCTCTGAACTGCTTTGCCGTTGATAGCTGTGTCCGAAGGAACTAATCTCACATATAAATCTTTAGCATTCTCTGCGCCTTCAGGCACATCAAAAGAATACTCGATGTATAATCCGGACTCATAAACCTTGGCAACGCCGTCAGTCAAAGTATAATCGTATTTAAACTCTTCTCCGGTATTGTAGTTCTTATTTGTGTACTTAGCTGTTCCTGTTGTGAAATCATTGAAGTCCACACCATTTACGGAATACTTAAGTGTATATGCTCCGGGAGTTGTTCCGCTTCCGCGAAGTCTGAATGATAAGTTCATCTTTCCATATCCGAAAGAAGAAAGCTTAAACTGCATGTAATCATTGCTGCCTGAACCAATGCCTTTGCCGCCCATGTAGTAGTTTGTACCGTTCTGGGTGGTTCCGGTAGTGAAAGGAGTTATTGCAGCACCGTTTACAACTGCAACGAATTCTTTTTCAGTATCAAGGAAGTCATTGCTTTCGATAAGGTCGGCATAAACCAGCTTCTGATCATTGTCATAAGGACCGCCGCCGCCCCACTGAGCAACCTTTAATACGGTATCTGTATCAACCTTATAGGTTGTATCTACGGAGTAGAAGTTGGTAAGATAATCGCTCTTATACTTCTCGTTGTAGCCGTATGTGGTGAAATCTTTATATTTGGAGTTCCACTCGATGTACTGATGTCTTAAGCCTTCTGCTGTGGAAGCTGCAACCTTAACGAGCCAGCCGCCTTCTTCTTTTTCAAGAATCCAGGTAGCGCCTGCGTCAAGAGCATCCTGATAGAAAAGGGTACCGCCCTTATCGGTGGATGCGAGGTACTTATTATTGTCAACATTAAGGAATGCTACGCCGTCCTCGGTAATAACAACCTTGTGAACTGCAGCATCGGAAGGAATTACTACCTTGTCTCCGTCCTTGGTAACAGGGGTGCCGCCCAGGTATTTGCTCGAAACAACGGTTGCATTAAGAGCAGTATCAGCGGTAACGATTGCCACTGTGTCACCGTCCTTGAATGGAAGGGTGTCGTCGATGGGATCGATAGGGTCTGTGCCTGTTACAGGGTAGAAGTTTGCAAGATAAGCATCTTTGTACTTCTCGTTATATCCGTATGTGGTAAAGTCATTTTTGCCGGAATACCACTCAATGTACTGAGGTCTTGAGGCATCCTTGGAAGCTACACTCTTAATAAGCCAGCCGCCTTCAGCCTGTTCAAGAATCCAAAGTGCACCTGAATTTAATTCATCCTGATAGAAAAGGGTATTGCCCTTTTCAGTGGTTGCAAGGTACTTATTAGTAGCAACATCAACGAAAGCAACGCCTTCTTGGGTCACAACAACTTTGAGCGCTGTTGCGTCGGAAGGAAGAACGACAGTGTCGCCGTCCTTGGTAACGGGTGTGCCGCCGAGGTATTTGTCAGATACAACCGTAGCGTTAAGGGCTGTGTCTGCAACTACGATAGCTACTACGTCGCCGTCCTTGAAAGGAAGAACTTCTTCTTCCTGCTCATTGCCGGATACATCGTCGTTACCGGAAATATCAATAACCTCTGCTTCAACCTTAATCTCAAAAGAAGAAACTGCGCTGTCGGTATAGCCTTCTGCCTGAGCGAAAGCCTTGATAACGGTATCTTCGTTGATTACGATAGGAGCCTCGTATACAGAGAAATTGTCTGTATCGTTAACGTTATAGTAAATAACTGCGCCTTCGGTATCACATGCCAAAGAAACAGTCTCACCGGCCTTAACGGTTGTAACACCGTCAACCACGTATACGTCTGAGCATACGGGTGTGGGAGGAACGATTACTCCGCCGGTTTTAACACCGTCAAATACGATGTTGTTGATACCCATGGTACCGCCGCCTGCGATAGCATCGCCTCTTGCGGAAAGAGAGTCTTCGGTAACTCTTAATCTTAACTTAAAGCTGTGTCCGCTTAAAACGGAGGTCTCCGAAGGATCCAGGGTAAATGTTTCGGTTACGTTTTTGGCCTTTTCGGGAAGATTTGTGCTCACATATTTAAGAGGAGCAAACTCTTCTGAGCCATCAAGCGCATACTCGAACACGAAGTCACGGGGACCGGTCTGAGTAACACGGTTGCTGAAGCTCAAGCCGATGCTCTCATATTCGGAAGCATTGATGTTAAACTCCCAATATGATACTCCCGGCTGAATGTTGTCAGCTGAGATGTGTCCGGCTGAAAAGCCTTTGTAATTGGCACCGTTTAGAGTTAATCCTACTTCGGAAAAACCAACGGGGCTTTCGGCAGGAGCAGTGTCTGCAGTCGCAGTAAAGGACGCAATGACCTCTCTCGCCGGGGCATCGTCAGCGTATGCATTTAAACTTACGTTACCGAAAACGCTCGTAAAAAGCATAAAAGCCGCCATTAACAATGCCAGTCTTTTCTTCCTTGCTTTTTTCATTTTTTTCTCCCTTAATCATGTATTTTTCCGCTTCATGCGGATGATTAACGTTTGTAGTGTGTGGAAAGAAATTATTGAGATTTTCAGAAAATAAAGAAAAAATATCCCCTATACCATTCCATTTCACCGTAAAAAAATACTACCATAAAAGCCCCTTTTAAACAATGCAGTTATGTCTACCCAAGTCTAACATTTTCGTTATATTTCGAATTTTGGTTCACATAATTGTTTGACTGAATTGGTCATTATACAGAATCCCCACGCCCCCGGGTGCAGATAGTTGGCCGCCGGACCTTTTCGACGCGTCGGCACTTAGCGGGTGTCCCTCAAGCCGCTTACGTGTCCGTTACGCCAAAGAACAGAGTGCGAACGTGTCCGGAGGGAAACTATCTGCACCCGGGGGTGTGGGGATGTCGGATAAT
>JAEEGJ010013524.1_pt1 | contig 19752 bp, 11 predicted proteins | sample 8958761 | NCBI WGS metagenome assembly JAEEGJ01 (sample SAMN16246546, study PRJNA631951) | gut metagenome | biome: gut microbiome; feature: rumen; material: RS-attached | host: Bos | place: Iran: Karaj | collected 2018-10 | reverse complement strand
TCAGCACCAGTCAGGTTGATGGAATTGGGCTGCTCGGTGGTGTGGTCGATGGCATTGATGGCCAGCGTCAGGCTCTCGCCGGGCTCTACGGGCACGCTCCTGCCGGTACCGGGAATCATGTAGCAGGCCTGTACCGAGAAGTGGGTGGACATGATGTCGGGGGTATAGTCCTCCTTGGTGGTAGTGAGGAAGGCCGATTCCAGGACAGCGATGCTGTCGGCATACAGGGTAACGTCCGAGTTGTTGGTGATGATGATGTACTGGTCACCGCTGTAGGACTTGCCCTCGGACGTCGACGTGCCCGTGAAGAAAATCTCGCTGATGACAAAACCGCCCTGTGCAGTGAACGTCGAGACGGTCATCTTCATTGACGTGGCAGTGGTGCTGAGCACTACGTTTTCCGAGCTGACCTCAAAGTCCTTCTGGCCGGCAACGCCGTTCAGGGTGAAGTCGAGGTGGCCGTTTACGGCGATGTTATAGGTACCGGCCTCCAGGTTTTCGAGCATGATCTTGTAGTCGTTGCCATCCTTCACGAAAAAGGATCCCTCGACCGTGTAAGCCTGCTTCGTCTGGACGTTGGTCAACGTGGCGACGGCATTGGTGAGCACGGTGTTCTCGAGGTTGGCGGGAATTTCGAGGGTGACCGTTGCGGTGGGGATAACGGGGATGGGGTCATCGCTCGAGCAAGAGGTCAGACACATGGCTGCGGTGAGCATCAGCATGATGCTTTTCAAGATTAACTTTTTCATTCTTCTGTTTGTTTTTGATTTTTAAATGTTGAATTGATATTTGTTATTAAAATGTGATTCCGATAGAACTTTGCAGTAGCGTGCTGTGCTGCTTGGTGGAGCACAGGACCACGGCGCCTCCCAGCTGGGCAAACAGGCCGTAACGTGACTCCTTCCAGGCCAGGTCGGCCCGCACCTTAGCGCCCAGCTCGGTGTAGTGGGCGGTGGCATAATCCTGCTTGTGCTGCATCAGTTGGATGAACCGTGGCTCCATGTTGGCAAGGGGCATGGTCAGTTTGTCGCTCAGGTTGTGGTAATGGGCCGCCTGGGCATCCACGGTCAGCAGCAGTTTGCCCGAAGGACGGAAAAAGCCTTGCCCCTGTAGCCTGCCGTAGACGTGGCCGGCATCCATCTGGCGGTGGGGATAGACGTATTTCTCGCTAGTCGAGCGGTAACCGGCTGTGAGGGCGGCGTGCCACTTGGCGGTGCCATAGAGGGCTCCTGCCTGGGCATCGATCTGATGGCTCTTGTACATCGTCAGGCAGGCGATGACGGGGAAGTAACGGGCATCGGAGGTGCCGCCCACGTGCTCGTTGCCCGTGCCGCGGGTGTAATCGGCATGTCCCCACAGGACTATCGAGCGGCCTCGGCCCGATACATGCTTCCAGCCTATGGTGGCTCCCAGGTGTTCGCGGTAGAGGTCGGTGAGCGGCATGGAGTTGTACTCGGCCAGGCGGCGGTGATAGCGATGCTCGTCAAGCGCCAGGTCGCCGTACAGTCCGTTGTCCGCCAGGGGCGAGGCGTGTAGCAGCACGGCCACGCCGCCGCCATCGTAGTACAGGCTGCGCTTGTCGCCCGAGAAACGGCTGTATTCGGTACCCAGGCCGGTCATCTGGTACTCGGGGATAACGCCCTCCTCGCGGTAAAACGCCACGCTGTTGGTCTGCTTGTAGATGTTCGCCTCGAAAGCGGCTCCCAGTCGATAATTCCTCAATTCGTAGCCACCACCCAGACGCAGTGTCAAATCAGTGACGATGCCCCTCATGCGCGGGTCATGGTTGCGATATTCCTGTTCGGCCCTGACCAGCATTTCGCCGCCCAGGAGCCATCGGTTGAGGCGTGTCGCATATCCGCCGGCAATGGCGTATCGCTCGCGGTGCGTGTCGCCGCCGGCAGTGTCGGCCAGGATATAGGGCTGCAGCAGGTCGTAGTCGCTAGTGGAGTTCCACTTGACGCCGTGCTGCTTGCCGGTCGTGTAGGACGCAGTGCCCCACACAGCGGTGCGGTTACCGAGGCGCAGGTGGGTGTTTACCTTGATGTAGGGCAGGGTGTAGCCTGTGCCTTTTTCCAGGACAAAGGCCTGTGACTGCCGCTCGAGGTCGATGCCCAGTGCCAACTGCGAGAACGAGGTGCGGTATTCTGCCCCGTGCAGGGCGGGATTACGTAGCCCCTCGAGCATCGGCAGTTGCCCCAGCGTCGTGTGCTCGACAAGTGCCGAGTCGGCGTTGGAGGCCACCGCTGCCATGAGTGCAGCCACATACAGGGTAATCAATAGATATGGGCGTTTCATGTCAGTCGAGGAAGATGGTTTTGAGGGTGATTTCGTTCAGGTCCCGATGGACCATTTCGGCATAGTCGCTCTGGCAGCGGAACTGGCGTACACGGGTCTTGCCGTCGGGCATTTGGCATGTTGCCGCCCCCTCGATATCAATCTGATAGGCGCCACGCAGCAACTCGACGGCCACAGTGGAACCCACAAAGTCGGCGCTGGTCACCGTCTGACGCGTGTTCACGTTGGTCAGTTTGACCTGGGCCTGGATGCGCGTGATGGTCACCTCGTCGCCAGCCGCCACGGTAATGCGTGCGGTGGTGAAGATGTCGTCCTCGACCGGGGCACAGGCCGTGAGCGCCATGGCCAGTATCATGAGGGTGATATATAGGATATTGTTTCTCATATCTTGATGTTCATTTCTAGTCCGAAGTAGGGGGTTACATGGCGGCGGATGGTCGTGCCGCGGCTGTCGTAGTCGGGCGTGTAGTCCCACAGTTTGTTACAGAACATGGCCACGTTGAGCCGGTCATCAAAGAGTTTCTTGGTCACCTTCATGTTCAGGTTCATGGCAAACGGGACGCGGTCCTTCTCAAACTGCGATGCTGAGTAGTCCCTGACGAGCCAGCGCAGGTACAGGTCATCGGCGTCGCTGTCCTGCCAGTCGTGGATGGTGCCGTCGGGGGCGATGTACTGCACGGGGTAGTTGCTCACCTCCTTGCGCTGTGACGTGGTGAACCACAGGCATTGTGCCGAGATGGAGAAGCCCAGTTTGAGCCGCGGCACGTCGGTGTCAAGGGTGAAATTGGTGTTGAACGATTCCCTGACCGAGCCGTCGTCGTTGGCATACAGACCCACATACTGAATCTGACGGTTATCAATGACCTGGCTGGGACGGTAGGAATCGACGATGGAGTTGTTGTAGGTGGTGCGGAAGTAGGCGCCGTTGATGGTCAGGCGCGTGAGCACGACGGGGAATCGCCGGGTCTCGATGGTGTACTCGATACCCTCTTTCAGCGTCATGCTGCCGTTGGTGTAGTTGCCGTAGCCCGCCAGCTCGTTGATGACGGTGTAGGGAAGGTCCTCCAGCGCTGGCTGTGACGTCAGGGCTTTGGGATCGATGCCCGATGCGTCATATTGCTTGTACTGGTAGGTCTGATAATAGGCCTGGCTGCGGAATCCCGAGGTCATCTTCTCCCTGAAAGCCGTGACGGTCAATCGGTTGCCGCCGATGTTGATGTCCAGCGACACTTCCTTCTTCAGGTTGCGGGCAGGCTCCAGGGCGGTGTTGCGGGGATTGACGATATAGGTCATCAGGTTGATGCGGCGGTAGTCGGGATTGTCATGATAGTAGTTCAGTTGGATGAAATCGATGTACAGCAGGTCGGGAAACAGTTGCTCCATGGTGGGCGTCTTGGTGTGCTGCCCGATGCCGGCAGCGATACGCACAAACGTAGGCTGCCCGAACACCCGCAGTTGCGGGAGGTTGTAGCCCACATTGACGCGCGGGTCGAGGTAGGCCTTGCCGTGCATGGTGTAGGCCTTGTCCAGGTTCAGCATCGTGGTGGCGCGGATGCCGGCTGCCAGTTCTAGGGCGCCGATGGGCGTCGGCCACTTGAGGCTCTCCTCGGCGTAGGCCGACAGGCGGTGGTTGGCCGGGATTTCCTTGAGCGAGCGGCTACGCGACGACATGCCGGGGTACACCGGGGTGTGGGGGTCGAACACCTGCCCGCGGCCCAGGTTCTTGTCCAGGTTCCAGTCGGCACCCAACAGCAGGGTGTTGGACACGGTGTTGTTGGGAATCTGCAGACGCGCGTTCAGTTTGACGTAGGCGTTCACGGGTTTGCCGTCCACCTCATGGTGGCCGGTGTATTTAAAAGGTAGGATGTAGGCGTCGTTTTCGCCTTCTTCCTTCGATAGCGGGGCGACGGTCATCCGCGACAGTTGCGTCAGGCGGGTGCGCTCAATCAGGTCGTTCTCGACCGCAGCCGAGAACGTCAGGTCGGCCGATTTGAGCCACGAGCGCTGCTTCGACTGGTACTGCAGTGCCGTGAGCAGGGCATAGCGGCGATAACTCGAGCGGTAGGAGTCCTCAGCGCTGTAGGTCTGGTCGATGTCCTCTTTCTCGTTGTCGAGCGAACTCGAGAAGTCGAGGTTGGAGGTGAATGTCAGTTGGTGGCCTTTGCGCTCCCAGCGCTTGCGCAGGCGGGCCGATACCGTCACACGCTTATAGTTCTCCAGATTGTTGCGCGGGTCGGCCTTGGCATCGAGGTAATCGGCGCTCACGTTCAAGGTCAGGCGGCGCTGGGCCCATTCCAGGTCCTTGGCGGCATACAGCAGTTTGGAGCCCATGTCGGCCTTGAGGCGGAACTTCAAGTCGTGGCCGCCCCGACGGCGCTCGATTTTCACCAGTCCGCTGGTCAGGTCGCCGTATTCCACCGACGGGATGCCGCGCACGATTTCCACGCTCTCGATGTCATCGGTCGAGATGCCGCGCATGTCCACGCCGGCATTGGTGTTGTCACGGGTAGTGGCCATGAGGTCCCATGCTCCGGCCAGGTACTGCATGTTGGCATTGGTCGAGATGGGAGCGCCGTCGATGACGAAGCTGGTGCCCAGCGACGAGGTGGCGTAGTTGCTGCTGCCGATGGCAATCTCACGGATGTGGATGTTGTTGGGGGCGCTCAGCGACGGGTCATGGCTGCGGCCGCCGGGCAGCAGTTCCAGCAGATCGGCAAAACTCGAGGGCTGCAGGTGCTCCATCGCGTGTTTCTCGATGCGCGACGACGTGGTCAGACCCCGGTTCTCCTGGGCGGTGACGACTACCTCGCCCAGCACGCTCACAGCGGCCTGCAGCAGGTAACGGCCGTCGCTGTTGGGAACGGTCACCAGTGTCTTGTAGCCAATCGACGAAATCTTCAGCCGGGCATCATTGTTTTTAGGTATGGTGAAACTGCCGTCGGCTTGGGTGACGGTGAGCGCCTTGTTCGTCGCCGCGTCGCCGATGGTGGCCCCGATGACGGGCTCGAGCGTCTCGGCATCGAGCACGATGCCTCTGATGACCGCCTGGGCACCAGCCACTTGCGCAACGATGACGGCAAGGCTTAGTAAGATGGTTCTTATTGTCTGCATTTCAGTGATTTTGGAGTATAAAATTACTCCTAATCGGTAGGCTGCACAATACCTAAAAATGAGGTGCTCCACTGATGCCCAGTCAGGATTTTTCATTACCTTTGCTGCCTAAAGAAACCAAAATATTGAACAGATGAAGAAATTATTGTTATTGCTGGCGGCGCTCGCGCTCATGGTGTCGCCCGCAGAAGCCTGCACGAGCATCCTCGTGGGAAAACGGGCGAGTGTTGACGGTTCGGTGATGTGTACCTACAACATCGACTCCTGGGGCGCATGCCACAAGATGTACCGCTACGAGGCGGGGAAGCATCCCGCCGGGACGATGCGCAAAATCTATGACCGCGACTCGCGCGTCTATCATGGCGAGATTCCCGAGGCCCCCGAGGCCTATCTGGTCACGGGCAATATCAACGAGTGGCAGGTGGCGATTGGCGAGACGACCTTTGAGGGACGTGCCGAACTGATTGACCGCGAGGGCACCATCGACTACGGTTCGCTCATGGACCTGGGGCTGCAACGGGCCCGCACGGCGCGTGAGGCCATCAAGGTGATGACCTCGCTGGCCGAGGAGTATGGTTTCTGCAGTTCGGGAGAGTCGTTCACCGTGTGCGATCCCGACGAGGCGTGGATTCTGGAGATGTCGGGCTGTGGGCCGGGCAGCCGCAGCGTGGTGTGGATGGCCGTGCGTGTGCCTGACAACGCCGTGATGGCCCATGCCAACCAGAGCCGCATCCGCCGCGTGAACCTCAAGGACAAGGCCAACGTGATGATTTCGCCCAACTGCATCAAGTTTGCCCGCGAACGCGGCTACTTCAAGGGTAAGGACAGCGAGTTCAGTTTCTGTGACGCCTACAACCCGCCCACCTTCGGCGGCCGTCGGCTGGGCGACTCGCGCGTGTGGGCCATCTACCGCCATCTGACGTCGGGCATGGACCGTTATCTGCCTTACATCGAGGGCAAACTGCCCATGAGCGAGGTGGAGCCCTTGCCCATGTGGATTATCCCCGACAAGCCGCTCAGCGTGGGCGACGTGATTGCCTGCCTGCGTGACCGCTTCGAGGGCACCCCGTTTGCCATGGACGATGACCCCGGTGCCGGCATTTACGACAGTCCGTTCCGTCCGCAGCCGTCGCGCTACGAGGACGAGGGCACGACGATGTTCCACGAGCGTTCGGTGGCCACGACGCACACCGCCTTCACCTGGGTGTGCCAGTTGCGCGGATTCATGCCACGCGAGGTGGGCGGCGTCATCTGGTGGGGCAACGACGACAGCGGCATGGTGGCTTATACGCCCGTCTATTGCTGCGCCAGCCGCGTGCCGCACTGCTACAACGACGATAAGGCCGACGCTTACACCTTCAGCGACGAGAGCGCTTATTGGGTGTGCAACTGGGTGAGCAATATGGTCTATCCGCGCTGGAGCCTGCTTTATCCCGAGTTGCAGCAGGTGCGTGACTCACTGCAGGCGAGTTACTTCGCACACCAGGGCGAGGTCGAGGCACGAGCCCTCGAGTTGATGAAAAGTGACCGTGGCGCAGCCCTCGACCTGCTGACCGATTACGGCTGCGAGGTGGGCGACAGGATGGTGAAACGTTGGCGCGAGATGGCCTACCACATGATTGTGAAGTATAACGACGGCGTCATCCGTCAGGAGGAGAACGGCCAGTACCTGCGCAACTCCAGCGGTTTCCGTCCCCGCCTCACGCGTCCCGGCATGAGCGACAAGGTGCGCCGCCGCATCCACCAGTCCACCGGCACCCGCTACGAAGTCCCCCCAACCGACTCCCTCGACGCCTCCTACATGTTGTATCGTCCTGAAATAGTTTGACAAAAATGTCAGATAAAATCAGGACTAAAATGAGAACAGTAAGACGAAGAACGGATTATGAGATTTTGGAGATACTCAAGGAGTATTGTGAGACCGAAATCAGTGGAAAAGAGCTGCAGAGAAAATATTATCTGAGCAGCAGTAGCCAATTGTCGTATTGGTTTCGTAAATTTGTGGACCCGAAAATCAGAAAATCAATTCACATGAAGGGTCGCAAACTAGATGCCAGCCAGCTCAGCATGAGCGATGAGTCCCTGGAGCAGGAGAACGAGCGCCTGCGCAAGGAACTTGAACGGGAGCGCTTGCGGTCGGAGGCCCTGAACATCATGATAGACATTGCCGAGAAAGAGCTGGGCATATCGATCAGAAAAAAATCAGGAGCCAAGCAGTGAGTCGCCTCCGCCAGAGCCATCCGCATGAAAGCGTAGATGGCCTGTGCGGTCTGTTTGGCTATACAAGGCAGACCTACCATTATCATCTGAATAAGGCCAGTGAGCGCAAGTTGCAGGAAGACGTGGTTCTCAGCCTGGTGCATGACATACGCTCCCGCCATCCGCGCATAGGGACGCGCAAACTTAAAATCATGCTTGAGCGTGACCACGGTGTCGATGTGGGACGTGACAGGCTGTTCGAGATGCTCGACCGCAACGGTCTGCTCCTTCGGCGCCGCATCCGCCATAGGCGGACGACCTTCTCGGGGCATGGCCTGAGAACATATCCCGACTGCGTCAAGGAGCTCGTGGTGAGCCGTCCCGATGAGGTCTGGGTGACAGACATCACCTACCTTTTCGTGGAGGGCAGGAGTTACTACGTGTTCCTGATGACCGACCTCTATTCAAGGTTCGTTGTGGGGTGGACCGTCAGTGACAACATGCGTGCAGATAATGCCCTGGACGTGCTCAGACAGGCGTTCAACAACAGGAATCCCGACTATCGGCACTTGCCTGTCATACACCACTCGGACAGGGGCAGCCAGTACTGCTCATACAGGTATGTCTCGCTGCTGGACAAGCATGGAAGCATCATCTCCATGACCGAGACAGGGGACCCGAGGGACAATCCCGTGGCCGAAAGAATCAACGGCATCATCAAGAACGAGTACCTGTATCCTCTGCAGGTCAGAGCTGCCGGTCTCAAGCACAGGGTCTATCAGGCCATCAGAAGCTACAACTGCGAAAGACCGCACTTGAGCCTGGGCGGCTTCACACCCGAACACGTCTATCGTACAGGATGCCCGGTCAACAGATTGTGGAAAAATTACTATCCACATTACCAGGATGTCAATGCTTTTGACTAACTTTGCCACGCACCAACAATGGCGGCGACGCTTTAGACCGTCAAAAAAAGCCTGTGGGGGCATCGAGCCCCCAACAGACTTTAGCACCAACAATGACGGCTCAGCATTACCCGTCTTGATAGGAAAATAAAGAAAAATCTGTCAAAAAATTTTAGGACGAGTCAGTACGGCCACGCCAAGGCGAGGCCCTACAGCGCGGATGCCAATTTGATAAATTCGTTTAATTCGTAGACATCAAAACCGTGCGGATGCCATCCATCCAATCCGTCTAATCCGCCGACCATAAAAAACTTAGCGGCTTGGCGTCTTTGCGTGAGAGTGCGTGAGGCGGCGGTAGAAGGTGATGCCCAGCAGGGGCACGGCGGTGCCGACGATGGTGTACAGCACCCAGAATAGGTCGGTCGTGCTGTGCTCATGGATGACCATGTGGCAGCCAATCTGGCCCCAGTCGAGGCCGTAGTACCAGATTTTGAGGGCCGATACCAGCTTGAACGAGATGATGTGGAACACGTAGATGTACAGCGTGTTGTTGCCGCAATAGACCATGAAGCGCTTCACCACGCCGTCGTGGCGGTCGAGCCAGGAGGCGAGGTGGTGGACCATGAGGAAACCGATGGCTCCCGTCACGGGCAGCGTGAACACCGTGCGCAGCTCGGTCTTGAGCGCCATGCCCTGCCAGCCCTGATAGGCCCCGAAGACCAGAAATGCGGCATAGAGCAGCGTGAGCGCCCAGTGCTCACGGATGCGGCTCTCGTGGCGGCGGTAAATCACGCCCAGGCTGAAGAACAGCACGCCCCAGCAGTCGCGGATGCCGCCCTGCACGAGGGTGGCGATGGTCAGGTGCTCGGCGACCTTGAACCACGAGAACCCGAAGGCGAGCAGCGCAATCACGATGGGCACCGTGTCGTGGTTGAGCCAGCGGTGACGGTTATAGAGCAGCAGGTACAGCACCAGGAACACGATGCTGGCCACCAGCAGGGCCCTGAAGAACCAGAACGCACCGGCCAGGAACTCGTCGTAGCCGCCCATCGAGCAGATGATGTGCACCAGCCGCTGCCAGAACTGGTGCCAGTTGTAGGGGTGGGTGACACCGCCGGCCCAGTTGCCGTAGTGCTCGTTCATCAGCCCGATTTTGAAAAATAGGTTGTGCAGCACCAGGAAGAACACGCTCCACTTGACAAAGGGCACATACAGGCCCTGGAACCGCTTTTTGCAGAAGCTCCACGGGTCCTGCAGGTACTTCTTGTCAAAGAAGTAGCCCGCAGCGATGAAGAACACGGGCATGTGGAACAGGTAGATGAAGGTCACCAGCAGGGTGGGGCCCTCGGCATGGCCGGCGCACATCAGGATGATGGCTACGGCCTTGCAGATCGACAGGGTGGTGTTGTTGCGTTTCATCGGCATCATTGGGGGTGTTATTTGTCGGCAAGGAGTGTGGTCAGGGGCACGAAGGTATAGCCCCGGCTGCGCAGCGTCTTCAGCAACGCGGGCAGGCGGTCGTAGAATTTCTCGGGCCGGCGTTCGTCGGTCCCCAGGTGGATCATCAGCAGGTGGCCGTTGAGGGTGTGCTCGCGCTCACAGCGCATGATGCGGTCCCACAGCCAGCGGTTGTCGCGGTAGGGGTTGCCGCCGGTGATGCCGGGGTAGGTGTAGTCCATGCTGCTCGAGGTGCCGGGCGTGAAGTTGACGAGCTGCAGGCCCATCTCGCGCGCCCAGGCGGCAACGGTGGCGTTGTGCCACTCGTAGGGCGGGATGAAGTAGGGTGCCTGCTGGGGCGTGATGCCGTAGTGCGCCAGCCGCTGATAGGCCTTGACGATGTCGTCGCGGAACTGTTCACGCGTCACCTGCAGCGAGTCGCGCTTCTCCCACGCGCAGTACAGCAGGTGCCCGTCGCTGTGGGTGCCCACGTAGTGCCCGCCGTCCACCAGGCGCTGCACCACGTCGGGGTATAGCTCCAGAAAACGGCCGGTGAAGAAGAAGGCCCCCTTGATGCCCTGCTTGTCGAGGGTGGAGATGATGCGGTCGGCGCCGTCGGCACGGTCATCGGCGGTGAACACGAGGCACAGCTGCTTCTTGCCCGTGTCGCCGCGCACGATGGCTCCCTGGTCCCACGTGAACTGGCCGCTGGCGCTCTTGCCCTCGGTCTCATAGTAGGAGAACGGGAAGGTCAGCGAGGCGGTGCCGTCCATGGTGGGCTCGTTGGTGCTGTAGTCGTGGGTGTTGTCGTGATAGACGACGTCGCCGGGCTGGAACAGGTCGTAGGTGTTGCCCTCGATGTTGAGCATGTCGTCCGAGAGGTTCACCCCCTTGAGGCTGTTGAAGATGGTGGCATACACGGGGCCGTCCACCAGGCCGCCCGTGGGCATGCCGACGCGTTCCATCACATAGTTGCTGTGGGTGGCATGCGGATAGGTGCCGCCGCGGGGCAGCTCCACAATCATGCTCGTGCCCCACGGGTTGCAGCCCAGCAGCCAGTCGCGCAGCGCCGCCTCCATGTCCATGTACTGGCGGTCGCCGGTGAGCTGGCGGTACAGGATGCACTGGGTGAGCAGCGCCGTGGTCAGGTTGTTGCTGCACCAGATGCCGGGCACGCCCCACAGGAAGGGGTGCTGCGTAGCCTGGGCACGCGCTTTGACGCGCTCGAGGCCCGCCTTGATGTTGCGGATGAACTCGTCACGCAGCCGCTGGTTGCCGCGGGCTTGCTGCGCCACGCGGATGTGCCCCATGTTCATGAAGGGGTACCACTGGTAGTGGCGCGCGCTGTCAGCGCCCATCCACGGTGTGACGGGTTCGCGGCGCCCGTATTCCACCGCCTGCGTCAGGTACTGCGCGTCGCCGGTCATGGCGTAGAGCTCGATGGCGCCCAGCTCCATGTCATCCACCCAGTTGTCCTCCTCGTAGATGTAGGGCGAGACCACGCTCACCGTCTGGGTGTTGCCGGGCTTGTCGAGGCCCACCTGATAGGCGTCGGCGGCCTTGGCGCGGATGCGGGCGGCAAACTCGGGGTAGTAGGGCTCCAGCACCGCGGCGCCCAGGGCAAAGTCGCTGGCAAACTTGCCTGCCGTGCTGGCGGCGCCCATGGTGGCATTCATGAACTTGCCGCGCTGTTGCGGCTTGCCGTCGATGTAATAGACGGGCCGCCCGTTGTTCGGGCCCCAGCCGTAGTCCGCCGGGTCGTCCTTGGGCAGCTTCATGCCGATGTGGTCGCGGTCGTCGGCAATCTGGTTGTAGAGTTCGCCCTTGCTGGGGTTCATCTTGTCGAGCCACGTCAGGCCCCAGTAGATCTCGTCGATGATGTCGGGGATGCCGTTGGCGCCTTTCAGGCCGTTGGCCTGGTAGTGGTCGCCGAAGGCCCCCGGGCATTGCTGCCAGGCCAGCATCATCTGGTAGATGGCGTTGGCGCTCGTCGAGGTGTACTGCAGCAGGTCGGCGGCATCATGCCACCCGCCGCGCACGTCAATCCATTGCCCCTCCTTGTCGGGGTGGTAGCGCACATAGGCATCCTTGACGTGGCAGCTGTCGCGCTGGAACGGGTTGTAGCCGCACCGCTGCTGCCGCATGTAGTTGAGCACAAAGTCGGCCGTGCCGTCCCACACGCGGTTGTTGATGGGGAACACCGGCGACTCCGCGCCCGCGGCCACGATGCGGTAGGCCCCCTCGACGTTGAATGCGCTGAAATCCAGCCGCCAGGTCGCCTGCATCTGCCCCAGCGGTCCCGTCTCGCGCACCGCACTCGTGCGGTAAACGGTCTTGCCGGTGTAGGCGTCCACCAGTTGGAACTCGGTCACGGCCACCTTGTCCTCGCTCATGAGGACAGCCACCTTGATGGCATCGGGCAGGTAGCCCAGTTGGTTGATGCGTATCCAGCTCCCGGCACGGGCCGCCATGGCCACCAGAGCGAGCAGGATGAGTATAGTCAGTCGTCGGTTCATCATTCACAGGTTTCTCGGGTCAAGGGCAGCACCATCGCCACCCGCCACAAAGTTACAAAAAGTTTTGGTTTTAGCGGGCATCCGCCCATCTGGTCAAACAACACATACAACTATGAACAACCCAAACAACCTCCATTTTTTGCATCCGCATTGTAGGGCCTCGCCTTGGCGTGGCCGCACCTCCTGCCTCACGCCAAGCCGCCAAGATTTTGGATTTGAAGACAAGAAAGACAAATAAGGACAATATCTATTGTATTGATAAAGAAAACATTGTATTTATTGTATTTATTGTTTTCAAAACATAGCGTGGGGGGCAGGGGCGCGGATGCCAAAAAGAAAAGTTGTTTAGTTGTTCCGTGTTGTTCATGTTGTTTGAGGGGGCAGTGCGGGCTGGATTAGGAATTTTTCTTTAATTTTGCGGGCACTTAGAGAGATGATGGCTGCAGTGCGCAAATATGGGATTTGGCTGATGCTGGCGGTGGCCTTGCTGGCCGTCGCGTGCCCCGTGCGGGCCGCTGGGGACGCCTACCTGCGGGGCGATGTCGACCTCGACGGCAGGGTAGAGGCGTCCGATATGATGGCCCTGATAGAGTATTACCTCAACGGCCACTGGACGGTTGACCCGGCCGGGGGCGAGCCCTGCGACAGCGCCGCCATTGAGCCCAATGCCCAGGCTTGCCAGCGCAATGCCGACACCGACCTCGACGGCGTGATTACCATGCAGGACCTCGCCGATCTCATCGACTTCCTGCTCCACGACGAGTGGCCCGTCACCCCCGAGGAGCACCAGGTGTTCACCCTGCTGCACCTGAGCGACAGCCATGGCTTTGCCGCAGGGCTGGAGCAGGCCCTGGTGGAGCTGGACGGCGACTCGGCCATCGACGCGATGCTGTTCACGGGCGACTGGACGGGCCATGCCATCTACAACAACACCGTGAAGCAGCGCTGCTATGCCGTCACCACCCCCGAGGTGGACAGCGCCTTCAACGCCATCAAGCGCAGCCATGGCGACAAACTCCTCATGCTCACGGGCAACCACGACTCCTATGACAACAACCCCAGCCTCACCTGCAACGGCAGCCAGCAGCGCGCCACCGACATGATCAAGGGCTGGATGACCGAGGGCGTCGTCACCTGGGGTGACACCACGGGCGTGGCGTCATACTGGCACAAGGACTACCTCCTGGCCGACGGCAACCGGCTGCGCATCGTCGCGCTCGACCAGTACGAGACCACCGCCGTCGGCAAACCCTCCAAGAAGTTCACCTATCGTCCCATCTACTCCCAGGCCCAGGTCGATTGGCTGGTGCAGCGCTTGCGGGAACTGTCCCCCGACGACTACCTCATCATTGCCCTGCACGAGCCCGCCTATCAGGACGACAGCGCCATCGCGGGCCTGAAACCCACCCTCAGCGAGGACTCCACCCACTACCTCGACGAGCCCGAGCGCCTCTTCGTGTCGGAGCGTCTCACCACCTTCAACTACCGGGGCGACACCAGCGCCGTCAGCGTCAACCTGCTGCCCCGCATCATGGACGCCTACCTGCATGGCTACAACCTCACCGACAGCGCCGGCGGCACGGTCTATTACCAGAACCTCAACACCGCGCATACCCTGATTCCCGTCGTTGCCGACTTTGAGGGCCACACGCCCTGCCATTTCCTGTTCTACCTCGGCGGGCACCGCCATTGCGACATCTGCACCCCGCTGCCCGAGCCCTTCAGCGACCAGCTGATGATACACGTCACCGCTGCCGACTGGACCGTCACCGCCAGCACCGACGACGACCTGCTCAGCCATGCCCAGGAGAGCACCAAGGCCTACCCCGTCAAGAACGACGTCAACGTCAAGGCCTGTGAGAGCGACCCCGACTACCGCATCAACAAGATGACGCTCGACTTCGGTGCCCGCCTCATCACCATCGACCGCATCGGCGCCCAGCACACCGCAGGCGGCCGCCTCCGCACCACCATCGTCTTTCCTTTCTAGGCTTTAGGCTTTAGGTTTTAGGTGTTAGGTTTTAGGTTTTAGGCTTTAGGTTTTAGGTGGCATCCGCCCACCAGGTCAAACAACACATACAACACATACAACTGTGAACAACCCAAACAACCTCCATTTTTTAGCATCCGCCCACTTTCACCGCTCGCTACGTTTTGAAAACAATAAGAGCAAATAATTGATTATTTTATTATCTCCAAAAAATGTTGTAACTTTGGAGGTCGCAATTAACTTCGATAAACCGATAAACCTATAAACAATATGAAGACGACCCTTCTCCCACACTGGCTGCGTCGCTTGGCGCTCCTGCTGCTGTTTGTGATTCCCGCCGCTTTACCTGCCTGGGCCGACACCCGAGCCGACGTCAACGGTGACGGCGAGGTCACCGTCGCTGACTTGAACGCTGTCATCGATGTCATCTTGAGAGGCAACGGCAACCACTATGCCGCCGACGTCAACAACGACGGCGAAATCACCATCGCCGATATCGACATCATCATCGACACCATCCTGCATTCGGCGCAGATTCCTGAGGACGTACACATTTATGGCGACACCCCGGGCTCGGAAGGGAATGTGTGGCTAGTTACCGATGATATTGTGGTCATCACTTGCCCGATAGGCCAAGAGCCTAAGGTAGGTGATATCATTGTTAGCGGTGTTACCGAATTTGCGCCCGTGGGTTTTCTGAGGCGAGTTGAAGAAGTGCAGACCTCTTTTGGACAATGCATCGTGACAACCACCAATGCCTCACTCGAGGAGGTGCTGCCCGACGGCGACTACCACATTGATATCCCGCTGATATTGCCTGGACAAGAATCGACTCTCTATAGTACGGCTGATGCACCGTCTAGGGTTAAATTTTCAACCGAATTCAAAGGCACGGTAAAACTAGGCTGGGTAGGTGATGTCCCAAATATCAAATTTGACATCTGGCCCTTGACAATGACTCCTGAAGAAGAACATAAAAAAGAAAATGAGGTGCTCAATGGTCAAGTTGACACATCTTACCCACTTCAATTTATAGCAAAACTCAAACCCTCGTTGGAACTGTTATTTTACTGTAAAGTAAAGGGCAGAAAAATACAGCGTCTGGAACTTGGTGGTGGTATGGACATCACATCAGAACTTCTTATGAAAGCCACTCTAGAAAAAGAATTTAATTATGAAGGGGTTAAAGGAAAGAAACTACCGGGCTCAATCAATTTAACACCTATCACTGTGATGGTGGGACCAGTCCCCGTTGTTTTCACTCCCAAATTGAATTTTTATCTAGGTGCTAGTCTCAAGGGTGAAATGTATATGCAGTTCAAGTTGATGTCGGCATCTGCATCGGGCAATTTCTCCTATATATATACACGGGAGCCAGACCCCGTAACTGGTCAGAGACACAACTTCTACCATGATTTCAAGGCCAGCACCCTTGGCGACGGCGATATGGAGAAACGCTTTCAGAAATGGCTTGCCCCCAAAGTGGGGCTTAAGGGTTCTGCTAAATGCTCGCTTTCAGCAATACCCAATGTCAGTTTATATAATGCAAACGATATTTTTAATGTAGACGTTTCTCTCAGTCCTTGGGTAAAAGCAGATGGAAACATTTCCCTTGTTCTCGACGCGAACAATTTATCAGAATTGGACTATGAGGACAAGGTCGGTTTAACCTGTGGTGCTGACATCGGTACTGCAGCTCAATTCAAACTGTTTGGGAAAAAGGAAACATGCCAGAAAATCTTCACCATCTTCGAAACCGAATTGATGGTACCTTTTGCCCTCACACCCCGTTTTGAACGACTGCGTGTGACACCCAATGTAGATCCTATCCCTGCAACCTCGCGTGCCATCGGTTTTGGCGCATACATGACTAAGCCCAAAATCCAACTGCTACCCGATGAGGATTACGGATTTGCATACGGTCCCAAGGATGACCCAAATAGGACAGCAACTTGGACCTTTATCAGTCTCAAGGAGGAATACGACCCTGAGTTTATCGAAGATCAGAATAAGCCGCAATATATTCAGACCGCTATCGACCCTGCTTTAGTCGAGCCAAGTGTACCTTACAGGGTGTCTCCCTACGTGCAATTCTTCGGGCACGTTATCTATAAGAAAGGCGAAAACTTCATGGTGGTAGACAGTGTGCCATGCATCACGGTTACTGATGATGAAGTCGATTTCGGTGATGTACTTGTCGGTTCCTACCCCACTCATACGCTTGAGATTGTCAATGAATCTGCTTGGCCACAGACCGTGAAGGTCGAGGTGACCTCACCATTCGCGATAGGTTACAACGGGAACAGTTTGTCTAGTCAGACCTATGATGTGCCTGGCAATTCATCAAGTTCTGTGACGTTAATATTTTCGGCATATAGAGAAGGTGATTACCATGGCACAGTAACTTTCACGAGCACGGCCATTGAGGGTGGCTCAATTGTCGTTCCTTTGCACGGTTGTGCCATGACAGGGAATCCCATCATTGACGTAAGTCCTTCAGAAATTCATTTCGGCGAGGTGCCCGTGGGGCAAACCAAAGTGGAAAGTATGACTGTTACCAATATTGGCCACGGTATTCTGAAATTCTCTCTCAGTGATACTTCTGGTGATGTTTTCTCAATTACTGAGAGCGGGCAGGAATTCTCTCTTAATGCAGGTGAGAGTAAGGCGTTTGACGTGATTTTTATTCCAAAAGAATCTGACAATATTTACGGTACGTTTGTGAGTGTTTTCTCCAATGCGGAGAATGGAACTAAAAGTGTCGCTATAGATGGAAAAGGTGTGAATCCTATTGAACCTCAGCATGAATACGTTGATCTGGGACTTCCTAGCGGCACGCTGTGGGCGACGTGTAACATCGGAGCCAGCAGGCCAGAGGGGTATGGGGACTATTTTTCCTGGGGTGAAACCGCTCCCAAACAGTCCTATGCCAAAGAACACTATAAGTGGTGGCGACTTGAAAGTTGCGGCGATTATTATACGAAATACTATGTTTCTTATAGTTGGTATGCGTCATGTGCTACGGTGGACAATAAGTGGGAATTGGACTTTGAAGACGATGCCGCCTATGTGAACTGGGGACCTTCATGGCGCATGCCGTCTGGATCGGAGCGGGATGAACTGCGGACGATGTGTTCCTGGCAGTGGACAACGAGTAACGGCGTAAACGGTTTTCTTGTTAAAGGGCCCAATGGGAATACGTTGTTTTTGCCCGCAGCTGGCCGCAGCTGGGACGATACGTTCCATAATGTAGGTTCGGAAGGTTTCTATTGGTCGCGTACACTTTACACTAACAATTGTCATTCTGCTATTTGCATGGGATTTCACTCAAATAACGCTAACTGGTATAATAGCACTTCCCGCACATATGGCATGCCAGTCCGTCCTGTGTTCGTCTTGCAGAATTAGTCCCCCTGACACGAAAACACGTGTCGCTTGTCAGGAAGTCGGCCAGCAGGGCGATGTGGCCCGACGTGCGCTCGTCGTCGACAAACGTGCCGCGCCTGAAGGCCACCTCGGCCATGTAGGCTGCCTTGAGCAGGTCGAAGGCCTGCTGCCGTGTGCACGGGAACTTAAAACGGTCCCTCGTAGTCTTTTGCGCAAGTAGCCGCTGTGTCAGTGATGTCACGTTTAGTGTTATATCGGGTCTCATGGTCTTTGTGCTTTGATTGGGTGCGCACCTTGATGCGCAGCGTGTTTAACAGGTGCTTGTAACTCCAGTCCTCCTCGTCGGCAAACTCCCACTCGTTGAGCACCTCGCCCACGAGGGCCTGGTACTCTCCCGGGTCGATGTGCAGCGACATGCAAGCCTGTTCGGTCCGCAGGTCATTGTTCAACACCTCTTGCCTGAATTGTTCGCGCGCCTGCGCGCTGTCAACAACATCAACAGCAATAATATTATTTTTTTTATTTTTTTCTTCTATAGGGGGTGTGGGGGGAAGGTCTTCTTTTTTGCTTTTTTTTGTCCTAACCCACGGCAAACCCCTGTCGCCGTCAGCGTCGGCCTCCTCCGTTTCGTCCGTCCTGTTCGAGCGCGGGCGTCCGCCCTTGGCGCCGTTCACGCGGTTGCGCTCATGGCGCTCCATGCTGCAGAGAATCGGCTCGCTCAGCAGCGCGAAGGCCAGCCTCAGCCCCGTCGAGTTCAGGTGTTCCGTCGGGTCCTCGCCGTTCATCAGCGCCGCCAGCGCCCTCATCAGGCGCGCCAACTCGCTGCCTTTCAGCGTCTGCGTCACCTTCGCCCACAACGCCGGGTCCAGTTGTGCATTAATCGTATTCTTCATGGTTCTTATTGGTTTTAATGAGGTTTCACTTCGGTTTACTATGGTTTTTTTGTCTCTTCGCCCGCAAAAGTACCGCCCCACCCATCCCCCGTCAACACCAAAAAGCACAACCCACAAAAAAAGTCCCACACCACGGCAGGACCCCAAACATCCCTCAAAACATCTTCTAATGAGTTGCATAAAAGTCTGTAATGGTAACTGGAGAATGTTGTCATTCTTTTTCTTAAGTTTTTCTTTTTCCCAAAAATTAGAAGCCCATATTATTATAATTAGTATTTTTGTGGGTTATCTATATTGTTATGCTTCTATGATTGATCAAGAATCACAAGTTGATGATGAAGAACTATAACCATTCTCTCATTATTGCATCATACTGAAATAGTACGACAAAGTTAAAGAGTTAGGGCAAAATGAGAATTGCTTTATCTTTTGTTTTAGATGGGTCCTTTGTATGGGGAGTTGTTTGTATATTTGTTGTGAGTTAGAAAATCAAATGTAGGGAATGCCAAATGGAATACGATCAAAATTTCATAATGCAGAAGCAGGTTGACTGGTCATTGTTAAATGATGGGTTTACAATACCTGTGGCCGTTACGCCTTTATTGGGTGCATGGGATGAATCATTGTTAACGCATGGACAAACTAAAAAAATAAGGGTTCTTATCGGTGGCGAATTCTATGATGCACTGCTAAAAAACCAGAATTTCAATCTATCCAATCACGCTGGACATAAAGATATTATCCAAATTAGGTATAGTAGGAATTCCCCTTTAGCGATAAAATTGCGTGCGATTTTCAAGAAGTCATATGATTATTACTATGCCAGGAGGCTTATGCAAGGGAATACTCGGCGAAGGATACCTCTTCCTGTCGATTTTAAAGAATATATCCGTTTGTATCTAACGTCATCACAAGATGTGATATATCTAGACTTTTGTTCGGATGGCGAGTTTCTTCAATTGGCTGATACACTGAGTTCTATACCTGAAGAAGTATATGAGGTCGGTGATGATGAC
>JAEEGJ010013522.1_pt1 | contig 19753 bp, 15 predicted proteins | sample 8958761 | NCBI WGS metagenome assembly JAEEGJ01 (sample SAMN16246546, study PRJNA631951) | gut metagenome | biome: gut microbiome; feature: rumen; material: RS-attached | host: Bos | place: Iran: Karaj | collected 2018-10 | reverse complement strand
ACCTGTCGTTCCGCTTGAAGAGTGGATGCGCACAATTTCTTCCTCTGGCACAGTTGCAAGACCAAGAGGATAAGCGTCGCGCAAGTCCTGCTTAGAGCAGAAAGGCACCAGCTTTTCAAAATCTTCCTGAGTTTTAATATCTTCCGGTTCTACGTTCTTAAAGCGCTCTGTATAAAAAGGGTTCCCGCAAGCCTTAACGCGGCGAATCTGAGCGCGGATCTGTTCGAGTTGTGTTTCTGTAAGTTTCATAATATTGCTCCTTTATAATGCGGTCCCTGAGCTTGTCGAAGGGCCTCTATGTTGTCGTTTCTATATACAGTAACACAGAAGAATAGATGTGTCAAGTTGTTTCTACAAAAAGAAACAAAAAAAATAAGGAGGGGGCGGCCCCCTGCGCTCCAAAGTCCTCGGGCACGCCCTCCGGTCTTTTCCGCTACCCCCAATGCGGGGGTTGCACCCCCACAACGCCCCCGCGACAACGCCTTTTTACAGTAAAATCGCCCAAAAAGCATAAATTCCTCCATATAATCACTCAAATTTATGCTTTTAACAACAGATCTCCATCGTTTTTCAGGGAAAACCTGTCTTTTATTGGAAAAAATCCCCTTTTTTCGTCTATTCAAGAGGGAAAAACAGCCAAAAAAGGCCAAAACCTGATGCAACTATGCCTTTTTGAACTCCAGAAGCATAAATTACATTCCAAAACACCCTGAATTTATGCTTTTTTGGCTTTTTTTTGCGAAAATTCACATTTTTTTTGATGTTTCTATTGACAGAAACAAATAATCTATGTTACTATTCGCAGTAACAAGAGACGATACTGTTAATAGTAACGCGCGACGAGAACAGATATCATCTTGTATTTTAATGTGGTAAAGCTAAAAAATGCTTTCGCATTTTTTTTAACGCTTTGCTATTAATCACCGGCCGCCAGCGGCCTTACTCAGGAGAAAAAAATGGAAAAACGAGAATTAAAACAAACCGAAAAAAAAGGTATTAATCTTCAGGATCTGCTTCTTACTGCAGTTCTTTTGGCTGCTGGTGCAGTATTAAAGTTTTTTGTTGGAGCTTTCATCAACATTGCTGGTATGAAGCCTAACTTTGTAATTGCTATGTACTGTATGGCAATTGCTCTTATCAGACCAAAGTTCTACTACAGTTTGATAATTGGTATTCTTGCTGGTGCAATCTGCCAGTTCTTCCCAGGCACACCATATTTGAACTTTGCTTCAGAAGCAGCCGGCGCCCTTGCAATGGGACTTCTTATTTACATCCCTGCAAAATCAAAGGGATTGAAAGTTGCTTTGACAGCAGTAATTACATTCATCAGTACTGTAATTTCTGGTGGACTTTACACTGTTCTTTTGTTCGTAGTTATCAACTCTGATAAATCAGCTCTTGTTGCTTATATTCCTATCGTTCTTGGAACTGCAACACTTAATGCAATCATTGTTGGTGCACTTTACGTACCTCTTATGAAAGCCTTGAAAAAGCCAATCATTGAAGAAGCAGAAGAAACAGAAACAAAGGCAGAATAATCACACAGGACTAGAGAAATGATACAAATACAGGAACTGACTTTTAAGTATACAGGCAGCAAACATAACGCACTGGAAAACATCACACTCGAAATTGAAAAAGGCGGATTTGTGGGCATCATCGGGGAATCTGGAGCGGGAAAGACGACACTCTGCAACTGTATAAACGGGCTTATTCCACACCACTACACCGGCGATTTTTATGGCAGTGTAAAAGTAGATGGCGACGACACCTTTGATGTTGATGCGGGAAAGCTTGCTCTTAAAGTTGGTTCTGTATTTCAGGATATTGAAAGTCAGCTCACAGGATATTTTGTAGAAGACGAAATCCTCTTTGGGTTGGAAAACTTTGGCATTCCTGCAGATCAGATTGAAAAAAGAATTGTTTCTGCCCTGGAAACCCTTGGCATAAGCGAGCTTCGTCACAGAGAAATTTCTACACTCAGTGGCGGACAAAAACAAAAGGTTGTATTTGCAGCAATCCTTGCATTAGAGCCACAAATCTTAGTTCTTGATGAACCAACAGGCGAACTTGATCCAGCCTCTTCTGTACAGATTTTTGCGCTGCTCAAAAAACTCAATGAAGAAAAAGGAATTACAATTGTAATTGCCGAACAAAAAATCATGCTCCTTTGCGAGTTTGTAAAAAAGCTCATTGTACTTGAAAAAGGAACATGCGTTCACTACGGCGAAATCCGCAGCACACTCACACATCAAAAAGAAATGGAAGAAGCCGGAATCAACTGTCCGCGTGTTCTTACACTCACCGGCAAAATGGAAAAAGAAAACCTTCTGCCCGCTGATTGCACCGGCGAAGGACGCATTTGTCTTAATGCGAATGAAGCGGCACAGATTGTAAAAAAGGCAATGGGAACAAAGGCCCTTCATACTGCGGTTGCAGAGCCTGTCGAAGCACAGAAATCTTCCGACACCGTTCTCTCCTTCCAGAACGTCAGCTTTTCTTACAACGAAACTGCAAACGTTAAAAACTTAAACGTAAATATTCACAAAGGCGACTTTACTGCAATCATCGGATCTAATGGTGCAGGAAAATCAACCTTCTCAAAACTTTGTAACGGACTATTAAAACCAAGCGCAGGCGACGTACTCGTGCTTGATAAAAATACAAAAAAAGAAAAAGTAAGCAACCTTGCAAAACACATCGGATTTTTGTTTCAGAATCCGGACCGCCAGATTTGCTGCGGAACTGTTCGCGAAGAAATAGCATTCAGTCTACGCAACAATAAAGTCCCGGAATCCGAAATAAAAACCCGGGTAGAAAATACAATCAAAGAGTTTGGTTTCAACCCAGACACAGAACCATTTAACATGAGTCGTGGACAGCGCCAGAGACTTTGTCTTGCATGTCTCATCGCTTTGAACCCGGAAATCTTAATTCTTGATGAACCAACAACAGGCCTTGATTACCGCGAGTGTATGGAAGTAATGGAAAAAATCAGACAGCTCAACGAAAACGGAACAACTGTAATTATGGTTTGCCACGATATGGAAGTTGTTCTTGACTTTGCAAAAAAGATTATTGTAATGAACCGCGGCGAGATTCTTGGCGAAGGCCCAACCCGCAAAGTTCTTTCAGACGACACGCTCTTAAATAAAGCACGCCTTCTCCCACCACAGATTGCACAGGTTGCAAAACTGCTTGGTTCAGGCTTTGAAGGCATTTTCACAGACGACGAACTTATTGCACGAATTAAAGAAACAAAGGAGGCAAAATAATGAAAGGCTTTTTAGATTACTTACCAGGCAGCTCTGTTCTGCACAAAATGCATCCGCTTGTAAAAATCTTTGTTTCAATCTTAATTTGTGCAGCTTCCTTCTGTTCATCAAATTATTATTACCTTGCAGGAATCATCCTGTTTAATATTCTTATGGGCCTTGTTGGAAACGGAAAAGACCGCAACGGATTACTCGGCCGCACCTTTGGAATCCTCAAAGGCCTTATCAAAATGTCAATCTTCCTTTTTATTCTTCAGCTGCTTGTAATAAGAAAAGGCGAACCAGTTTTCATGATTGGTTCTTTTGCCCTCACAGACATCGCCTTTCAAAAGGCCATTCTCCTTGTTCTGCGCCTTATGGGAGCAACCCTGCCTCTTTCTATTTTGATTTCTGTTACAAACCTCAACGATCTTTCAAATACACTTGTAAAATATCTTCATATTCCATATAAATATGCATTTACCTTTACAAGTGCAATCCGCTTTATCCCAATTTTTTCAACAGAAATGAGCGGAATCATAGAAAGTCAGCAGGCCCGCGGCGTAGATTTTGAAGTAAAAAATCCTTTCAAAAAGCTTGGAATGATTTTACCACTTTGTTTCCCACTACTCATTTCTTCTGTTCGAAAAATTGAATCTACTGCAACAGCCGCAGAACTCCGGGGATTTTACTTCCGCACACGAAAAAGCTGCAGCAAATCATATAAAATTCATTTCCGAGACATTGTTTTTGTGATCCTTGGAGCCGGAATCCTTGCCGCAGCCATTATTTTATAAAAATACAATGCAAATGAACTATTTAAAAAAATGAAGAAATGCAGTATAATTAAAGTTAATTTTTATGCAGCAGAATGATTTTGAACAGGTAGATCTCAGTACCTTTTTTGACGAACAGAGCCAGAGCCCTGAACGAAACGAAAAGGCCGAGATGCTGACTACAAAGCAAAAGCAACTCATTCAGGAAGTAATGCCTCTGATAAAACAGGTGAACCCCGAAAAGGCAGCAAGTTTTCAGGAGCGTCTTGATGCTTTAGAGTCGCTTGCACAATCTGTTGCAAAATTCCCGTCGCTGCTTGAACGACACGAACTTATCGGCGGAACACGCACCCCTACTTCCTTAATAGATTCTCTTATAGATCACCAGGATGCGGGCGACTCAACACTTCAGCTTCCGTCAAAAGCAATGCTTGGAAAAGGCCTCCTTGTTGCAAAAATGCACACCTTCTCAAGCTTTGCAAAATATACACATCACATTCCGGAACTCAAATCTTATTCAAAAGCCTTTGATACAGAAACAGTAACTTCAATGTATTCCCTGCTTATCGAAGACGTATACTTAAATCTAATCCGCGATACATCACAGCCAATGGACTACCGCCGCGAATGGGCCCTGTCTCTCCTGCTTCTCTGGGAGCACTGGAACGATCAGGGAAGTGCCCAGGTAGCACCCGTATTGGAATCGGTATGGATGGCACGCCGACGCCTTGCTCCAGCCTTTGGAACAATGATGGGAACAAGCGAACTCCTGCTCATTTCTATGCAGATGGACGACCAGTGGATTGCATTCATCAAACAAAAGATGGGAGACCAGGGAGTTTCGCAGGCCATGGAGGAATTCCTTTTTGGCATTTCCTACGAACAGATTAATACACTGCGAACAATCCTTAAAGAAAAAGGCATCCCAGCAATTGGCCGTGATGAAGTTTCAAAGTTCCTTGGCGAACACGTAAAATCGGATGCCGGACTTGATTACCGCGACTTCTACGCAAAATATACAGTCAGACGAGATAACGCCCGTTCCCGTACAAGACTCAAATTAAACGGGCCTCACAAAACTCTGGAAGATTACTTCATTCAATTTGTAACAGAGCAGAACAAGGAGAAGCAAAAAAATGACACCTTCGCAAAATCAAAATAATGATGAAAAACAGGATCAGCAGAATAAAAAAATCCCATATCATTTTGGTGAAAAACTCCGCAGCGTACGCGAACACAAAGGCTATACTTTAAAAGTAGTTGCACAAAAAGCCGGAGTAAGTGAAAGTCTTGTTTCTCAAATTGAAAGAAATCACGTTTCTCCTGCAATTGATACACTGCTCGCCCTTGCAGATGTTCTTGATATCAACCTTGAATTTCTTTTTGAAGAATACAGAAAGGAACGCCCTGTAACAGTTATCCGTTCAGATGAGCGCCCTTCTATGTTTGAAGACGACATTATTTACGAAGAACTCGCCCGCCCTGCAGATTCTGCAAAGGACTGTTCTTTTGAATCATACATGCTCAAAATTCCAGCAGGCTCACATACACACCGTGGTTCTTACGGACACATCGGCCGCGAGTTTGGAATTATCGTAAAAGGAAAAGCCCGCCTGACATATGGAACACGCGAATACATCCTTGAAGAAGGCGACAGTGTTTCATATTCTTCTGCAGCCCCTCACCTTGTAGAAAATGTAGGCGACACCGAACTCACAGCCATCTGGGTAGTGTCACCAGCCCAGCGATTTATTGAAAAATAAATATTGCATATTTATGCATTTTGGTGTATAAATATGCAACGAATCATTGCAAAAGCAAAAATTTACCAATGGGGGTAAAAATCACATGACTTCAAAAAATTCAGATGCAGCTCTTTTAAAGAGACTCGAAAAACTTGCCGTTCACAATGATCCGATCAATCCAGAATTATACAAAACTTATGACGTAAAACGCGGATTAAGAAATGCTAACGGCACTGGTGTTCTTGTTGGACTCACCCGTATAGGTGATGTTGTTGGTTACGAAATGAAAGATGGACAGAAAATTGCCATCCCAGGCCGCCTTGTTTACCGCGGATACAATGTAGAAGATTTAATTCACGACGCCGAAAAAAATAAACAGTTTGGATATGAACAGTGCGCATACCTTCTTTTGTTCGGAGAACTCCCTACACAGGAAAAACTCGACACTTTCAAACAGTATCTTGGTGAATGCCGCTCTCTCCCGGAACACTTTACAGAAGATATGATTATGAAGGCTCCTTCGAGCGATATTATGAATAAGATTGCCCGCGGAGTTTTAGCAAGCTATTCTTATGATGATGATCCGGAAGATCGCAGTGTTGGAAATGTTGTAAAACAGTGTATCCAGCTCATTGCACGCTTCTCTACTCTTGCTGCTTACGGATATCAGGCAAAGCGCCGCTATTATGATAACAAGAGTATGTTCATTCATAATCCAAAGGCAGAGCTTTCTACAGCAGAAAACTTCCTCCGCCTTATCCGTTCAGACAAAACATATTCTCGTCTTGAAGCAGAAACTCTTGACCTTGCACTTATCCTTCACGCAGAGCATGGTGGTGGTAACAACTCTTCTTTAACAGTTCACGTTGTTTCTTCTGCCGACACAGATACATATTCTGCAATGGCCGCTGCTGTTGGTTCTCTTAAAGGACGCCGCCATGGTGGTGCAAACATCAAGGTTATGGAAATGATGGATGACATCAAGGCAAACGTAAAAGACTGGACAAGCGAAAAAGAAGTAGGCAACTACCTCATGAAGATTGCACGCAAAGAAGCAGGCGACCGTTCAGGTCTCATCTACGGAATGGGCCACGCAATTTATACAATCAATGACCCTCGTGAAGTTCTGCTCAAAGCAAAAGCAAAGAAGCTTGCAAAAGAAAAAGGCGAAGAGTTCCAGAAGGAGCTTGCCCTTTACGATCTCATCGAAAAGCTTTCACCTGCAATCATTCAGGAAGTTCACAACTCAGACAAAAAAATCTGTGCCAACGTCGATATGTATTCGGGCCTTGTTTACAGCATGCTCAACATTCCTCGCGAATTGTTCACACCAATTTTTGCAATCTCTCGTATTGCAGGATGGTCTGCACACCGTATTGAGGAAATCGTTAGTGGTGGTCGTATTTATCGTCCTGCATACAAAAACGTTTCTACAGAGCGTCCTTACGTGCCTATTCAGGAAAGAAAGAAGTAATTTATCGTCTATTACGCCTGCTATTAGCAATAAGTAACAATCTCAAGAACGATCCAATAGCCGTCAACGCAGACGCTACATATGTCAACGCTGCAGCACTCAAAACTTTACGTGCTCCGCGAATTTCTTCTTTAGAAACAAGTGTATTTGTTTCTTTAAGAATCTTTAGCGCACGACGAGAAGCGTTGAATTCTACAGGAAGTGTAATAATATAAAAAAGCATAGAAGCGCCAAAAAGTAAAAGACCAATATCTGTAATAAGCTGAAAAATCGGGATGTACTGTTCAAGACTCGCAACGGCACCAAGAATAATACCAAGAATTGCAAGAGTTGGTCCAAAGCGAGAACCAAAGTTTGCAACAGGAACAAGCATGCGTCGGAACACAAGCGGACCATAGCCTACATTATGCTGAATGGCGTGACCAGTCTCATGTGCCGCAACTCCAACAGCCGCAATAGAACGACTTGCAAAGGTTGAATCACTCAAACTCAATACCTTAGTTTTTGGATTATAATTATCAGTAAGCTTTCCACCAATATGAGCAATGCGAACATCTGTAATGCCGTTTGCCTTAAGAAGGATTTGAGCAGCCTGGGCGCCTGAAACACCGCGCGAAGCCATTACCTTGTCAAATTTTGCATAACGAGATTTTACCAAAGCCGACGCGAGAAGGCTCAAGAGCGCTGCAGGTAAAACTAAAAGAACATAATAAACATCTATTCCACCAAGGTACATATTTTAACTCCTCTTTCTATTCTACCACAAAACCCCGAATAAAGGTATAATAAAATTATGGAACGAATAGACAAACTTTTGGCACATGAAGGATACGGGTCTCGCAAAGAAATCAGAAAAATTCTGCACAAGTGCGAAGTGCTTATAAATGGCAACCGCGTTACAGACCCCGGGACTCAGTTTGATGTAGACAAAGATACCCTCACCATCGACGGAGAGCCGATAGATTTTCACAAGCACGTCTATCTTATGATGAATAAACCTCAGGATGCCGTCTGTTCCACAAAAGAAGGAGAAAAGCAGACAGTATTTGATCTTTTAGATGACAGCTTACGTACACCATATTTCATAGACAAGCTTCATATAATCGGCCGCCTGGACATAGATACAGAAGGCCTCCTGCTGTTCACAACAGATGGCGAACTTACACACAGGCTCATCTCACCAAAAACACATGTAAGTAAAACATATTACTGCGAGCTTGAACACGAAGAATCAGAAGAACATCAGACCCAGATTACACAACAATTTAAAGACGGTATAGAAATTGAACCAGAACACAATGAAGCAGGCTTTACCGCCCAACCCGCCTTTATCAAATGGCAGGCCGCAGACAAAGCCCTTCTCACAATTTACGAAGGCAAATATCACCAGGTAAAAAGAATGTTTGCCGCTGTAGGGAATAAAATTACATTTCTTAAAAGAACCAGTATCGGGCAATTAGCCCTGGATAATGATCTTGATTTGGGAGAATATCGCGAATTATCTAAAGAAGAACTAACTCTTTTAAAATAAATAAACGCCTGTGCGCGTAGCGGAAAATGGCGGACGACAACTTTCTTCGTTGGCGGTCGACATTTTCCGCGGGAGCACACAGGCGTTCTTTAGATTGCCTTATTCTTCTTTAGAACAATCCGCTTATTACCCCATTGTCATCAACATCAATATCCAGTGCAGCAGGGGCTTTTGGAAGTCCCGGCATTGTCATAATGTCACCCGCAAGAGCTACAACAAAGCCTGCGCCCGCATACAACTGAACATCTCGAACAGGGAATGTAAATCCGCGTGGAGCACCAATTAATTTTGGATCATGCGAAATTGAGTTCTGTGTCTTTGCAATACAAACAGGAAGCTTTCCGTAGCCTTTAGCTTCAAAATCACGGAGCTTTTTAAGGGCAGAGCCTTCAAACTCAACACCATCAGCACGGTAGATTTCTGTTGCAATCTTTTTGATTTTTTCTTCAAGCGGAAGCTCAAGTTCATACAAAGGATGATAATCAGCTTTTCCGCTGTCTGCAATTTCGCTCACAGCACGAGCCAATTCTTCTGCACCTTCTCCACCTTTACCCCAGCCTTCGCTAAGAACAGCTGTAGAGCCAACGCCCTGGCAAAGCTTCTGAAGCAATGCAATTTCTTCATCTGTATCTGTAATGAACTTGTTTACTGCAACAACAGCAGGAAGTCCAAACTTAGCAATATTTTCAATATGAGTCTTAAGGTTTTCAAAGCCTTTTTCAAGTGCAGCGCAGTCTGGTTTAGACAAATCAGCCTTGGCAACTCCGCCATGCATCTTGAGTGCACGGATTGTAGCAACAATAACAACAGCCGACGGCTTCAAACCAGCCGCACGACATTTAATATCAAGGAATTTTTCTGCACCAAGGTCAGCCGCAAAACCAGCTTCTGTTACAACATAGTCTCCAGTTGCAAGAGCACACAAAGTTGCGTTTACACTGTTACAGCCATGTGCAATATTTGCAAAAGGTCCGCCGTGAACAAATGCAGGATTCTTTTCCAAAGTCTGAACAAGGTTTGGTTTAATAACATCCTTAAGCAAAGCGGCAACTGCACCAGTACACTTGAGCTGTCCAAAAGTCACATTTTCTTTTGCGTAGTTCTGTCCAATTACAATGCGGTCAATTCGTTCTTTAAGTTCGCTGATTGTACGAGAAAGACAAACAATTGCCATAATTTCAGAAGCAACTGCAATAGTAAAATGATCTTCGCGAGGCACACCCTGCAAACGTCCACCCAAACCAATAGTGATATTACGCAGGGCACGGTCGTTCAAATCGACACAGCGCTTCCAGCTAATTGTACGTGGATCAATATTAAGTTCATTTCCCTGCTGCAAGTGGTTATCAATAAGGGCAGCAATCAGGTTATTTGCAATGCTGATAGCGTGAATATCGCCAGTAAAATGAAGGTTGATATCTTCCATTGGAACAATCTGAGCATAACCGCCGCCACAGGCACCGCCCTTTACACCAAAGCAAGGTCCAAGGCTAGGCTCGCGCAAAGCAACAACAGTCTTTTTTCCAATGCGGTTCAAACCATCGGCAAGACCAATAGAAACAGTAGACTTTCCTTCTCCCGCAGGAGTTGGAGTAACAGCAGTAACAAGAATAAGCTTTCCAGGTTTGCTTGCTGCCTTTTCCTGGAGCGCACGAAGTTCATCAAAAGTAAGCTTTGCTTTATAAGGTCCGTAAAGCTCAAGCTTATCTGCACCAATGCCAATTTTAGCGGCAACATCAGTTACCGGCACCATCACGTTTTTCTGGGCAATTTCAATATCTGTCATACTCTACCCTCCAGTCTATTTTTCAAATCTTTAATTTCTTCAGACAATTCTACAGTGCGGTTATTCTGTCTAACTACACGCTGAGCAAGCAGTTTTGACAAGAATATACCATAGTGTGGATTTTTACGAATAAGGTTCAGGAATGAAACCTTTGGAATGCGGATAAGTTTTCCATCACCCGCAGACATAATTGTTGCAGAACGACGGTCATTCAAAAGGAATGCCATCTCGCCAATAAACATATCATCCGGAGTCAAAACAGAAACAAGCTTACCATCTGCATAAACACCGTAGCGACCACTTACAATAAAGAACAAGTCGTTACTAGGCTCATCCTGCTTAAAGACAATTTCGTGTCTCTTATACTGAACAGTTGCAAAAGGAACCATAATTCCAGGAACGCTGTTTGCCATATCGCGAACATTATTAATTTCAAAAGAAACAGCATTACCCTTTTCGTTGTAGTGCAAAGCAGTAACAAGTCCGCGCGAAAGGCTGATTCCACGACCATGCTCAAGTTCAAAATCAGGAACATCACCAGAAACCATGCGACTCTTCCAGTCAAAGCCAGAACCTTCATCTTCAATAGCAAAATGAGATTTATCTTTCCCAATGAAATATGAAATAGTAATTTTCTTATCGCGGTTCTCCGGCAGATTACGTTTTTTCTCAATCAACTCAAGCATGCTTCCGCCGGTTTTCAGGAAGTCAGTTTTTTCTTCCCATGAAATATTACAGTTACCATGCTCAAGCGCATTAGTCAAAAGTTCCATCAAAGCAGTCTGCAAAGCGTAGCGGCCTTCATCATCAATGCGGTTAGAGCAGTAAAGATAATTTACAAGGAAGCTTGTATAAAGACGAATATCAAGCGGATCGTTGTCGCAGATAAAGCTACCTTTTTCTTGACCACCCATTCTATCCTGAATACCGCGGTTAAAAAGGAACTTCTGATTACTCTGCAAAATACGAAGCAATCGTTCAAAGTTTTCTTTAAAAGTATAAAGCGTAAGAACAATAAGAATGTTAGGATCCTTTTTGTCTTCAATTTCCTGCATCATAGCAGGATTAGGAACAACAGCAATAATACCACCATTATGAAGCCAAGGGTCCGCATGAATAGCCGCAAGAATACGATTTGCATCCATATCCTTTGACGTATAATCAAGAACTTTAATTTCAGGAAGTTCATAATCAATAAGGCTCAAAGCCTCATCAGTGTCGGGACAAAAAATAGCATCAAAGTTTTCAGAATATTTGTTTGTTGCATTTTGAACAGTAGAAGCAACCTCTTTGTTAGTCGAAGCTACCAGAATTTTTTTCATACGATTTTCCTCTACGTATTATTTTTTTTATGATTCCGATGCGACTCGAACGCACTACCTGTTGCTTAGGAGGCAACCGCTCTATCCAGATGAGCTACGGAACCAGATAAATATAAAATGATTTTAGTTCCGATTTATTTAGCACCTGTACCAAACACCAGGCCTTGCAAATTTCCTAAAACCATCATCTTCAGGATTAATTGTTTCTGCCTTTCCGTTGTAATGACAAAGATAAGTCATTGCCCTGATATTGTCTGGCAGAGATTTTAGCTGCGCATAAGAAGCATGAACGCCTTCGCTGAAGCCCGAAATATCACAGTCATGGAAAATTACCTTAACAGGATAGTTTTCTATAAGATATTCAAGCTGCTTTTGGTTAAACTGTGTATCACAAGGATAAAGAACTTTATCATCAATCAAAACGCCGTACGAAATCTGAAAGTCACCCGTTTCTGCGCAGGTAACATGGTTAGTCCTGAATAACTTAACGTTTATACTTCCAACATTTGTTTCGTACATTTCAAACGGCTCAGTCTGCAAAAGCTCAGGTTTAATCTGATTAAAATAATCATCAAGATTAAGCGGGCCTTCTTCGTTTACCTTAAGCCCGCCCTTAAGAGATTCATTCCACAAGAGTTCTTTAAATTCGTCGGTAATAACAAGATTTGCTTTCTGCTTTTTTACATAACGGTCAACAAGGGCAAGCTCTTCCACCCCACCAATATGATCTGCATGAGGATGAGTAAGCAAAAGGTTGTCTATATCTTTAAGGTCAAGTCCGTATTTAGTTTCAAGAGCATAAGAACACAAAGTTCCGCAGTCGATAAGAAGATGATCATTTCCCTTAACAACAAGAACATTTGTCTGAAAATATCTTTTTGAAAAAGCACTACCGGTTCCAATAAACAAAACAGAAAGTCTGCCATTGTTCGTCAGTTCCAAAGTAGATTCGTTGTTACAACTCATTTCTGATTATTATATCACAATTTCGCAAACTTGTCAGTAAAATTAGGAGGGGAAGATTTTATACTGGGAGGGGAAAGCCTTCCCCCCGCTCCAACCCGCTCCGCGGTTTTACGCTCCCCCTTCTAACGGGGCTCAAACGCCGCCCCGTAACGCCCTGCTTATTCTTCCTTCTGCTTTACGTCGCTCATGAGAACTGTGCCGTCGGCAAAGTGGCAGATTGTGATGTAGTAGTAATTTTCTGGAATATCATCAAAATTATCGTTGGTGTATGAGAAAGTTGAATTTGACGTAGATCCTTCATGATAAACAAGACCAATTTCCTGACCTTTAGCCAACCAGTTACTTATACCACCAAGATCTTTTGAACAGTAGAGTGTATGCACAAAACAAGGGCGATCTGCAAAAATCTGCCAGCCATTTTGCACAGGAATCCAGGTTTTATTCCTGCAATAAGCAGGTGCAGAAAGTCCCGCATGAGATTCATCAGCTTCCCATTCTGCCAGATATTTATAGTAGCCAGTGTAGGCATAAACAGGCATCATAAAAATCGGGACATAGTAGTAATAGCTGTTTACAGCTCCAGAAGAAAATAGTCCGCAAACTTTTATAAAACAATTATTTATAGTTGAATATGGTAAATTATAATTCCAGACATTCCTGTCATCTTCTTTTGTCATAGCCGCATGAATTATAGAGGAATCCTTCCATAATTCATTTTCTGCATCAAGATATCTTATAGAAACATCATTAACAAAACTATCTGCACTTACTGTATTTGCAGGACACATATATGACGCAAAAGAATTACTTGTAATCTTTATACCTGTATCTTGTGGAGTCAGGGATGGACGATAATTTGCTACATAGTATCTTACTGCATCAAAGAGAGTTTCTCCTCCAAAGCTGGTATTTCCATAGCAATCATAACAATAAACATAAAAACGATATCTTCCATTATCAAGATCATCATAATTATATGATATATAACCGTTAGAAATATCTGTTTGAGTAAGCGTTATTTCATGTTTCTTGTATTTATTACTATTTGAAAGCTCTTCATAAGTCAACTGTGGAACCGAATAAGGTACAAAATAGTAATCGGCTTTTGTAATATAAACTGGATTTGAATCTGTATAATCGTTTGCATTTCGTGGTATATACCAGCAGCGAAGAGAGTTTGAATCTATATAAAACTGAGACATATTAGAACTGGCATACATACTTCTAATAAATTGTGGAGGAGCATTTGTTTCGTCATATAAAGACAAAACAATATCATTTGTTTCTGCCGTCCTGCCAACAATATTTCCAGCATTGTCAACAGCAATTAAATATACCTTATAGTTGTTTCTAGTTTTTACTTTTATATTTGAAGGATCTTTAAAAGAATAATTACCCATGCAAACATAATAGTTATAATTTGTGTCAACCTCTTCAGAATAATTCAAACCAATACTAAAGCTTGCCATACCTGTGTTTTCTTCATATTCTATTTCACCATCCACATATTTTGGTAAAGTTATGGTAGGAAAAGTAATACTGGTATTTGCATAAGGATCAGGAACACCTTTATAATATTTTATAGGCTTTCCAATTGTACTCCTGACTGTTGATTTTCCATCATAACCTTCCATTAACATATGGATTGTATAAATACCATTTGCAGCAGAATTGGGAACAACAATATTCAAAAATTCACCATTATTAACCATTGTATAATTTCCAGGTTCTGCAGCAGCAGTTTCCTGAAATGTATAATAAGCTCTATAACTAATTGAATAATTATCAATAGTAAAATCTGAATCACTGAATAAAATTCTTCCATTTCTAATGCCTAAAACATCTATACTCTTTGGAACGACAACAGGGAATTCAAATGTAAGTCCAGATTCTTCCAGCAATTCTATTGTTATCCACGTAGTTTTCTTAGGATCTCTCGTATAATTACTTAATGCCTCATTTATGAGAGTTTTATTGTCCATCGTGATTCCTATATCATGCTTATTAAAAATAACAGTATCGGTTTCGTCGCCATCCTGATGAACCTTAAACGTAAATAATCGCTGTGAATAACAGTTGGTGCTATTGTTGATTTTATAAAAAAGATCACCTTTAAGATCAAAAGAATCAAACCAGAGGTAATCTCTTGTTTCCAGCAGGGCAGTAATATTTATTCTAGACTCTCTATTAGTATCCTTTATTACCCAATAATCATTTATTGGTTGTTCATTATTTGCATTATCTACAAGGCTAACCTGAATTAAAAATAATCCGTCCTGTACTGTATTTTCAGAATTAAAGTTATAATCTACCTTAAATTGGTAAATTGTATTGTTTTTCCATTCGTCATCTTCATCATCATCTTCTTCATCAAGTTGTATAATTGTTGCATACTGCTCTTTTGCATAAGAAATTGTAGCACTTGTTTCGGTAACAGTATTACCATCGATATTTCTTTTGAAAGTTTCTTTTACTCTTAGTTCTTTAATTCCTGAACCTTCATCATAACCTTTCAGTTCAATATAAATATGACTTACATGATTACGGCTGTAGTCTCCGAAATAATATTTTTTTCCAGATAGTACATATTGAGAACTTCTCCAGGAATTGAAAGATTTGTCCGTCAAACTCCTATAAAAATAATCAGAAGTATCACTTGTAGAATAAAGTGCACTAGTTATAACATTCGGCGAATCCTGTTCCTGTTCTCCGTTGATTTTGTATTCTATTGCAAGAGAATTATATGTTTGAACTCCTGCTTCGAGATTCTGTCCATCGGTATCCTTTATTGATTTTAAGTTTGCATTAAATGTAAGCAGGAAACTGTATGTATCATCGTCTTCTGGAACGAGGTCTTCTTTTACAGCAAGTATTGATGTTTCTGTATCAAGGGTTGGTTTTAGAATAAGCTTTGTATTATCATCATTCCATTCCAGTGTAAAATAATCTTCAAAGTGCGGACCATCTTTTTCATTCTTAGTAATTGTAAGAGAACCGTAACGACCAAGATTTACAGTTTGAGTATCCATTGGTTTATTAAATGTAATATGCACTGTTGAATCGCAATGGAAAGAATTCTTCATACGGTAATCAACAGTTCCATCTATTTTTATACTTTCAATGACCGGAACAAAGTAGGCATTTGCAGTAATTGTAACGCCTTTAACTTCCTGCAGGATTGTGATTTTTGTTGAAGTGGAATCGCTGTCTTCTATTCTGATTTTATCTTGCGAAACGGGATTTCCTGCGCTTGTGATTGTCCAGCCTGTGAACTTCCAGCCGGTGGTTGGTTCAAAGGCAATCGGAATTTCCTGCCCTATTGAATATTCGTTAGTGCCCGAAGCAGCGGTAAACAATCCTGCGCCTTGTTTTGATGCTGTAAATGTAATATCAGTTTTTTGGGAGGTTGAAGAATCAATTTTGTAATCGTAAGAATATCCGTTGGCACCGTAAGTTACTTTTGTACCATCATTTATATAGTAGAAATCAGCAGGAATTGAAACAGAAACTGTCTTTGTCTGGCCTGCAAAAACTTCAATCATGTTTGAATTGTCCGCAGCAAACGTGATTGTATTTGCATTTATTACCGGATTTTTAAAGCTTGATTTTACAGAAGTTCCACCTATAGAAATCAAAATGTTTTTAAGCTGTTCCTTATCGGCATCTGTATTTGGAAGCTCCTTATTAAAGGTAATTGTAATTGAAGTATTTTTACTTACAGTGCTGCCCGCGTTTTCTGTTTTAGGACTAAAATCAGTAACTCTAAGTCGTTCGGCGCAGATGGCTTTTATTTGAGTTGGATGTGTTTCTGTTGTTTTTTCAAGGACAAGTACTGTTGTGTCGGGATTTGTTGCATCGGCTACAGAAACTATGGCTCCATTATAATCCCATTTTACAAACTGGTAGTCGGCATTTTCGGTAAATGAAAGAGCGATTGTCTGACCAATTGAATATGATCTTGAAATTGCATTGATTGTTCCTTGAGCAGGTGTGCTTACAAAATTAATCGTTGCTTTGTCGTCGGTTGATTCTGTAATCTGATATCGCCAGGATTTTGCAGCGCTCATGCAAACGCCGTCTTTGTCTGTAATTGCCTGGTTCAAAGTTACAACTACAGTTTTTAGTGTGACACCAACTTCAAAAGCAATCGGTTTTGTTTTATCAACTTCAACTGTCAGATATTTTCCGCTTATAGAAGGCTGTTTAAAATGTTGTGCAATTGAATAACCGTCTACGTTTGTGATTGATATATTTTTTAAGTAAGTCTGTTTGTCTAAAGTATATGCCCAGATATTTCCAGCCGCATCAGTTTTTTGTTCTGCATTCTGCGGGATTTCTTCTGCGGTAAAAATAAAGCTTGCGGGATTAAGTTCTTTTGAAAACTCTACGATGATTGGTCGGTCGCGGCTTACACCAAGACTTTCATAACGTGGACTTGGCTCTCCGGTAACTGCAATTCTGTCTGTACATTTTGGAAGGATTTTTATTGAACTTGTATCGTGCGTAATTTTAACTTTTGTTTTTGCAGAGTTTTTGTCCTGAAAAGTTACTCCCTCTGTTATGATTTTTGATTCATCGTTTTTGTCAACTGCTACCCATTCTATAAAGCTGTAACCTTGTGTTTCTGAAAAACTGATTTCAAACTCGTAGCCTTTTTTTGCAACGTAATTGCCCGAAGGAACTGTTGTACCTTCATTTGCCTTTGCCTGAATCAGGACTTCAATTTCTTTTGCATTATTAAAGGCAATTGTCTCCTGGATTTCTCTTTTTATTTCTCCGCCTTTAAGGAAGTTTTCGCAGGAGCTAAGAAATACTATACAAAATAACGCCCACCCCAGTATAGTAAAAAGTGATTTTTTTAAAAAACGGTTTTTCATCTTTCAGCCTCCAGAATGAGTTTGAATGGATGAAATAATTATACTATAGATGTAGTGATTTGTCGTTAAAAAAATCGTAAATCTCTTCTACGCCTGTTACAAGAATTCCGCCCATGCCTAATTCAAGCGGGAGTGCTATATCCATGTCATAACGGTCGCCGATTGCTATGCATTGTTGTGGAGTGGAGTTTGTGAGTTCGCAAGCTTTCATAAACGGCTCAACGGCGGGCTTTGATTTTAAGCAGGTGTCCAAGCCTACAATATCAGGGAAGAATTCCGAAATACCAATTGCGTCCAGAGTTTTGCGGGCGGTGAAAACAGGATTGTTTGTTACGCAGATGAGGTTGAAGTGCTGTTGCAGGGCCCTCAAGGTTTGGATGAGGCGTTCATCATGCTTTAGAAAATCGGCGGGCTCCATTAAGGTTTTGCGCCATTCTACGCTTTGTTCAATTGGGATTCCAAATGCAAGCAGGATATTTCCAAGGCTGATTTTTTTTCCGTTGTTAGCGGCTGCAAACTGAGCACGATAATCGGCAACCATTTTGCGCGCTTCGTCTGCAGTAATTCCACGGTCACGGGCAAACTGTCGCACCTGACAATCAATCTGCTCAAAAGCATAGGCCGCATTTGTATAGAGCGTTGAGTCTATGTCAAAAATGAGAGTTTTAGGATTGGCTGGAAGATTATAGGATTTCACGCCATGCAACCTTTGCATCGCCTTCGAGTTCTGCATCAACACAGGAACCCACTACAAGCTCAAGTCCAAGTGTGGCAAGGGCGGCGCGTTTCTTTTCAAAATATGCTTTGTCTTTTGCCTGACCACCAGTTGTTGTAATTACAGTTGGAAAGGCAATGTCGTTTTGCGCAGCAAGATTTTTGAGCAGGCCAATGGCATCTGTTACCTTCTGCAAACGAACCTCTTCCGGCAGGCTCGCACTATCAGGAATCAAAACAGAAATATTCCAAAGTCCGGCTTTTACACCAGGCAGCGTTCTTACACCTTCAGCACGGATTTCTTTATCTACGCACATATTAATGCCTTCTGAACTTCCTGCCCTGTCGCAAATGCGTCCTGGTTCTGTTGTGTCTGTTCCAATCAGAGCTGCAATAAAATCAGGGCCAACACCAATAACAGGAACGGCAGGCAAACCCAAGAGCTCCTGCGCATTGTCCAGAAGAGTTCCGCAGTTGTGACCAAGTTCAACAAAGGCAGGCATCTTTCCGGTCATAATTCCAAAGCCTTCCAAAACCTGTGCATTCCAGTATGCAGTTTCGTAGCGAGGTTCTGGAAGAATCGTTACAGCATTACCTGTAAGCTGCCAGATTAAATATTCAGGTCCCGAAAAAAGATGAGACGTTGATTCATATTCATCGCCAATTAAATCGCGGAATAAAAGGATGCGTGGTAAAAAAATTGAATGAGCAAACTCGTGAGCTTCGTCTGGAGAAGTTTCATCAATATTAAGACGTGCTGCAGGATATTCGCTCCAGCGCAAGGTAAGGCCTGATTCGCTTACCAGGGTCGGTCCGTTCCCACTGATTGCAATTGCGGCAAGGGGTCCCTGAGCTTGTCGAAGGGACCCGTCAGCAGGCACGAGTTTATCTACTGCAGCCTTGAGCGCCCAAATCCATCCTTCGGCAACAAAGCGATTTTCAGGAGCGGAATACGGCACGGTGCAAATAGAAGCAACCCTACCGTCCCGGTCAATCAACGCAGCCTTGAGCGAAGTGCTTCCTACATCAACAGCAAGAACACAGTCAGACATATTATTCTTGAGCCTTGTCGGCAGCAGCGTTTTCTGGTTTGTCGGCATTATCAGCCTTGTCATCCTTTGCGGCTTCGGCTTTATCATCCTGTGCTGCAATAGAAGGAGCTGTCTGCTTAACAACCTTTTCAATAATTGAGCGGTTATCAAGAAGTTCAGCAAGCGACTGATTATAATGAATGCGGGTAATTACGTTTGCAAAAAGTCCGCTTACATCGGTACTGATATACCATTCGCGGTTAAGCAGATCTTCGTG
>JAEEGJ010013516.1_pt1 | contig 19757 bp, 15 predicted proteins | sample 8958761 | NCBI WGS metagenome assembly JAEEGJ01 (sample SAMN16246546, study PRJNA631951) | gut metagenome | biome: gut microbiome; feature: rumen; material: RS-attached | host: Bos | place: Iran: Karaj | collected 2018-10 | reverse complement strand
AGCGGATTGCCGGCTTCGATGCTCTTTGTAAGCGTTTCGATCGCCTGCGGCTGATCGCCCTGCGGCTCGTACGGGGAGACGACCTTGAATCTGCCCATCAATTCTCGAAATCGACCGTCTTGGAATCCAGCCGGTGCGCGTGGATGTAGACGCGCGCCTGCTGATGGTCGGGATGTTTGTCGTAGATTTCCAGATCCTCTCTGGATCTGAAATCCACCAGAAGCGCCATGTCGTAGCTTCTGCCGGAGTGCAGGAAGTCCTCGCCGATCTGCATCTCAACGATCTCGGGGATCTTCGGAACGAGCGCGTACAGCGAGTCGCGCACGATCGGCACGTTCACCTTCGGATCCTCAAACTTGAACAGAACGATATGCTTGATCATGTGCCCTCCTCAGTCTTCGGCGATCTCGAGCGCGACGCGGATCATCTGGTCGAACGCGGTCTGCCGCTGTTCCGGCGTCGTTTCCTCGTGCGTGCCGATGATGTCGCTGATCGTGTCGATCGAAAGCGCCTTTTTGCCCGCGCGCGCCGCGTTCATATAGAGCGCCGCCGCTTCCATTTCGGCGGCCAGCACGCCCATTTTGCGCCATTTCTTCCACGCCTCCGGATCGTCGTCGTAGAACACGTCGGAGCTCATCAGGTTTCCGACCATATAGCGCGCGCCGATCGCCTCGCAGGCGTCGACGGCCTTGCGCACCAGGCCGAAATCCGCGATGGGCGCGAACGTGCCCGGCAGACCGAACTGCGCGGCATAGTTCGAGTTCGTGCAGGCGCCCATGCCGATGACGATGTCAAAGAGCCGGAGATCGGGATGATACGCGCCCGCCGAGCCGACGCGGATGATGCTTTCCACGCCGTAGAAGTGAAACAGTTCGTAGGAATAAATGCCGATCGACGGGTTGCCCATGCCGCTCGCCATGACCGAGACGCGCTTGCCCTGATACGTGCCGGTGTAGCCGTAGACGTTGCGGATGCCGGTGACCAGCTGCGGGTTCTCGAGGTACGTTTCCGCGATGAACTTTGCGCGGAGCGGATCGCCGGGCATCAGCACGGATTTTGCGAAATCACCCTTCTGTGCGTTGTTGTGCGGTGTCAGTGCCATAGTCGTTCTCCCTTTCCGAAATGATTACAGTCCGAGCAGTACGGACAGCTTTGCATCCATGTCGTCCATCAGCGCCGTCAGCTTTTCTTCGACGGCGGCGTCGGTCTCGGCATGCGCGCCGATATACAGCTTGAGCTTCGGCTCGGTGCCGGACGGACGCACGGTGATCCAAGAGCCGTCCGCAACGGTCATGCGCAGCACGTTCGAACGCGGCAGACCGGTGCATTCCGGCTTCAGGAAGTCCTCGACCTTCTCCACGGCGACGCCCGCGACGGACGAAAGCGGTTCTTCGCGGAGCTTGACCATCGCGCCCTTGATCGCCTCGATGCCCTCTTTGCCCTCGAGCGTGTAGGACTTGACCTTTTCACGGTAGAACCCGTAGGTGTTGTAGATCTCCATGAGCACGTCGTAGAGCGTCATGCCCTTTTCGCCGTAGACGACGCACGCCTCTGCGACGAGCATCGCCGCGCAGATCGCGTCCTTGTCGCGCGCAAAGCTCCCGGCAAGGAAGCCGTAGCTTTCTTCGAAGCCGAACAGGAACGTGCGGTCGTGCTTCTGCTCGCACGCCGCAATCTGCTCCGCGATGAAGCGGAAGCCGGTGAGCACCTCGCGGATCTCGACGCCGAATCTTGCGCAGATCGCGTCGGCAAGCTGCGTCGAAACGATCGAGCGCACGACCAGTCCGTCCTTCGGAAGCTTGCCGGTGTCGCGGTAGCTCGAAAGCAGGGAGTGAATCAGGATCGCGCCGATCTGGTTGCCGGTGAGCACCGCCCAGGAACCGTCGGTCTTTTTGACCGCGCAGCCGAGACGGTCGCTGTCGGGATCGGTGCCGATGATGACCGTCGCGCCGACCTCCTCCGCATAGCGGAAGGCGAGCGTGAACGCGTTCGGATCCTCGGGGTTCGGGGCTTTGACCGTCGGGAAGTCGCCGTCCGGCGCTTCCTGCTCCTTGACGACGGTGACGTTCGTGATGCCGATGCGCTTTAAGATTTCGCGGACCGGCACGTTGCCGCTTCCGTGCAGCGGCGTGTAGACGAGCTTCAGCTCGCCGCCCTTTGCCCGGACCAGCTCCGGCTGCGTCAGAAGCGTCATGGTCTTTTGATAGTAGACTTCGTCGACGTCCTTGCCGATGAGCTTGATCGAGCCGTCGCCGATCGCCTCGTCGTACGGCTTATACGCGGTTTTGAAGCCCTCGATTGCGCGGATGCATTCGGTGATGCCGTCGGCTTCCTTCGGCGCGACCTGTCCGCCGTAGGACCAGTAGACCTTGTAGCCGTTGTACTTCGGCGGGTTGTGGCTTGCCGTGATCACGATGCCCGCGTCGCACTGAAGCTCGAGAATCGTGAACGACAGCTGCGGAACGGAATGCAGCGTCGAATAGAGGAACACCTGAACGCCGTGCGCGGCGAGCACGCAGGCGCTTTCCCTTGCGAACAGGTCCGAGCAGTGCCGCGAATCGTACGCGATGCACACGCGCGGCTGTCCTTCGACCGCGTTTTCGAGATAGCGCGCAAGTCCTTCGGTCGCCTTGCGGACGTTGTAGATGTTCATGCGGTTGTCGCCTGCGCCGAGGATGCCTCTGAGGCCCGCGGTGCCGAATTCGAGCTCGGTGTAGAACCGTTCCTCGATCTCGTGCGGATCGTCCGCGATCCCGCGGAGCTCCGCCTTGGTCCGTTCGTCGATGTCGGGGCTTCTAAGCCACAGTTCATAGCGTTCTTTTGCGTTCATCGTTTTTCCTCCGTAAATTCATTCAGGTTGAGTTGTTTACAGCTTTCAAAGGTGTGATCGAGGATCGTCAGACGTTTTGCCAGCAGCATCTGCCGCCGCTTCCGGTACCGCCGGTTCGCCTCGCGGTCGCCGTATTTGTCGTCGCCGAGCACGGGACAGCCGAGCGCGGCAAGCTGCACGCGGATCTGATGCGTGCGCCCCGTCAGAAGCCGGACCTCGCAAAGCGCGAGACTGCCCCGCCTGTCGAGCACGCGCACCTCGGATTCCATGCGCAGCGCGTCGGGATCGTCCTTTCGGCAGAGTCGCATGAACGCGCCGTCGGCGTCCTTATGCGCATAATGCACGTACCGCCCGTCCTTCGGACAGCCGACCGTGACCGCGTGATAGACCTTTTCGGTCTCGTGCCGGTAAAACGCGTCCAGAAGCCGGTCGCGCATCGGTTCCGTGCGGGCGAAGACCACAAGCCCCTCGGTGTTCGCGTCGAGCCGGTGCACCGGATAGAGCGGATCGAAGATCGCGGACAGCTCGCCGATGAGTTCGCCCTCGACCTCCGCGCCCGCGTGTTTGTCGACAACAAGCAGCTCGTCGTCGCAGTACACGCCGCTGCAGACCTTTTCGGCGGGCAGCAGCCGGAGCGCCGCGGGATACTCCGTCCACGGCGGCGTCGAGAAGAACGTCAGCGTTTCGCCGGTCGTCGGATGCAGAAGCGAAAGCTTGTACGCCCAGAGCCGGATCTGCGTGCCGGGCTTTGCCTGCGGATGATAGCGCATGTCGCCCTTGATCGGAAGCCCTCTCGACGAAAGCTGCACGCGGATCTGATGCGGTCTGCCGGTCAGAAGCGATACGTCCAGAAGCGCCGTGCCGTTCGCCTTCGCGAGCGTGCGATAGCGCAGAATCGCCTTTTTCGCGTCCGGTGTGCCCTCCGCGACGACGTGCGTCGTGTTGGTCGATTCGTCCTTATAGAGCCAGTCGACGCATTCGGCGTTCGGCTGCGGATCGCCGTCGACGATCGCGACGTAGCGCTTTTCGGCGCGGCGGTCCTTGAACTGCGCGGTGAGCCGCGCCGCCGCCTTGGACGTTCTCGCAAAGACCATGACGCCGCCGACCGGACGGTCGAGCCGGTGCACGAGTCCGAGATAGACCTCGCCGGGCTTGTGATACGCCTCCTTGACGTAGGCTTTTGCGATCGAAAGCAGGTCCGCATCGCCGGAGGCGTCCGCCTGCACGGGGATGTTTGCGGGCTTTTCGACCACCAAAAGGTGGTTGTCTTCGTACAGGACGTGCAGATTATTCATGCGGCGTCCATCTTCCGCTCGCGCCGCACGGCAGCACCAGATTGCCGCGACGGATCGGCAGCCCGATCTCGTCCGCCTCGGTGTGTCCGTCCGGCAGGGCAAGCTTCAACACATTGGAAAGCACGGTCGGCGCAAGGCCGGTCGTGTAGGAATTGATGAGAAAGAAACAGGGATCGTCGGACAACAGCTCGGCGCACAGCCCGACCAGCGAAAAGAGATCGTCCTCGATCTTCCACATCTCGCCCGTCGGTCCTCTGCCGTAGCTCGGCGGATCCATCAGGATGCCGTCGTAGCGGTTGCCGCGGCGGATCTCACGCCTGACAAACTTGACGCAGTCGTCGACCAGATACCGGATCGGCGCCGTCTCCAGGCCGGAGGCCGCGGCGTTGTCCTTTGCCCAGGCGACCATGCCCTTTGCCGCGTCGACATGCACGACCTCGGCGCCCGCCTTCGCGCAGGCGCAAGTCGCCCCGCCGGTGTAGGCGAACAGGTTCAGCACCTTCGCGCGTCTGCCGGTGCGTTTGCCGTGCGCTTCGATCCGTTCGCGCATCCAGTCCCAGTTGACCGCCTGTTCGGGAAACAGACCGGTGTGCTTGAATCCGGTCGGCCGCACGATGAACCGAAGATCGCGGTACGCGATCGTCCACTGCTCCGGAAGCTGTTTTTTGTACTCCCAGTGCCCGCCGCCCGACGCGCTGCGGTAATACACCGCGTCGGCGCGCGCCGCCGCGTCCCGCATCGTCCAGATCGCCTGCGGATCGGGACGCAGAAGCGTCACATCGCCCCAGCGCTCCAGTTTGTCGCCGTTGCCCGCGTCTAAGATTTCGTATGCGTTCCAGCCCGAAGCGAGATACATGCGTTATTCCTCCTCGATGCGCACGATGTCCGCACCGATCGCCTTGAATTTTGAATCGAGATATTCGTAGCCGCGGTCGATATAGCCGATGTTGTGCACGCGCGTTTCGCCGTTGCTCATCAGCCCCGCGACGATCAGCGCCGCGCCGGCTCTGAGATCGCTTGCGTAGATGTCGCCGCCGCGCAGGTTTTCGACGCCCTTGACGCGCGCCACGCGCTTGGAGATCGAGATGCTCGCGCCGAGCTTTCTGAGTTCCTTCACGTGATTGAAGCGGTTTTCGAAGATGTTTTCCGTGATGACGCTCGTGCCCGACGCGGTCGTCAGATACGCCATCATCGGCTGCTGCAGATCGGTCGGGAAACCGGGATAGACCATCGTGCGGAAGCTGACCGGACGCGGACGGTCGTCCATCGTCACGCGCAGGAAGAAGTCGCGCCCGTCGTCGCCCTCGATCACGCGCGCGCCGCTCTCCATGAGCTTTGCGGAGATCGCTTCCATATGCGTCGGAATCACGTTCTTGATGACCACGTCGCCGCGCGTCGCCGCCGCCGCGATCATGTAGGTGCCGGTTTCGATCTGATCGGGAATGATGGAATACGAACAGCCGTGCAGCTTCTTTTTGCCCTGGATACGGATGACGTCGGTACCGGCGCCGCGCACCGATGCGCCCATCATGTTCAGGAAGTTCGCCACGTCGACGACGTGCGGTTCCTTTGCGACGTTGCTGAGCACCGTCGTGCCCTCCGCCCTGGTCGCCGCAAGCATGACGTTGATCGTCGCGCCGACGGATACGACGTCGAAGAAGATCTCCGCGCCCTTGAGCTTCGTCGCCTGCGCGCGAAGGACGTTGCGGCTTTCGTCCATATAGATCTTTGCGCCGAGCGCGCGCATGCCCTTGACGTGCTGATCGATGGGACGGGGACCGATCACGCAGCCGCCCGGCAGCGCGAGTTCGATCTCGCCGTACGCGCCGAGCATGGCGCCCAGAAGATAGTACGACGCGCGCATCGAGCTGACCTTGCTGCTCGTTGCGTCGCGGGTGTTGATCGTGGACGGATCGATGCGCATGCAGCCGCCTTCGGTCATGTCGACCTTTGCGCCGAGCCCCTCCAGAATCTCCCTGAGGCTTTCCACATCCGCGATGTTCGGCAGGTTTTCGAGCACGCAGGGCTCGCCCGCCAGAACCGCCGCCGGAATGATCGCGACCGCCGCGTTTTTCGCGCCGCTGATCGTCACCGTGCCTTCCAGCCGTCTGTTGCCGTGAATACTGTAAAACGAATCCATATGCCGTCCTTGTCTTTGCTGTCCTGAGAAAAGTCTTATCTTATAGTGTACCCGATTTTTCGTTCCGCGTCAACTGTCCGTGCCCCATTCGACGCCGTATTGCGCGCCCCACTGCGAAAATGTGCCGTCGCGCTGCCAGTCGTAGAACACCTCGTTGCACAGGTCGAGCAGCACGGAGTCCTTCTTTGCAATCGCATAGTACGGGATCCTGCCGATCTCAAACGGCAGAATCCGCGTGCGCGTCTCGTGCCAGGACAGCGCAACCGACCGCGGCACGCAGACCGCGTCGACCGTGCCCGCGCGCAGCATGACGCGCATGGAATAATAGTCCGCCGCCCGGTGCACCACCATCTCGGGCTCGACCTTTTCGAGATACGTGTCGAGCAGCTTTTCCGAAGGCGTTTGCTGCAGCACCGCGACCGTTTTGCCCGCAAGCGAATCGAACGTCTCATAGCCGAGCAGCACGCAGTCGTCGGTGAAGAACGCCGCCTTGCTCCTGTCGAAGCCCTCCTCCGGAAACTGCTGCATGCTCATCAGAACGAGGTCGATCTCCCCGTCGCTCATCCGCCACGGCGCGGCGTAACGGTCGACCGGCACGAGCGACACGCCCTCGGTGCTGCCGAAGATCAGCGTCGCAAGCCCCTCCGCAACCGCGCGTTCGTAGCCGTCGCCGTTGCGGAACAGACCTTCGAGATCGCTGTCCACGCCGACGCGCAGCACGCCCGCGCTGCGCAGCACGTCCAGTTCGGCGCTCGACAGCACCGATTCGGTCGGACGGTTGATCAGCACCAGAACGGTCAGCAGCAGCACCGCGACGATTGCAACCAGAATCGGCTTCAGCGGCAGCCGCTCCTGCCACCCGGGGCGCAGAAGATGCTTCTTTTTCGGTTGGATCGACTGATTGAATTTGGTTTCCACGTCGTCGCGCGCTTTCTTTGTTTTGAGGTTCCGTTCGTCCGGCAGATGTGAATGCTGCGGTCTTTCTGTATATTATAACAAATAAGTCAGAAAGAGAAAAGATGAAACTATACAAAAAGCCAAAAGAATTGTATAATAAGGTATCTGTAACCGCAAAGGAGTGTATTATGCGCCTGTTTATCGCCGTGCCGCTGCCGAAGGACGTGCAGCGAACCGTGTTTTCCGTACAGGAGGAGCTGCGCGAAAGGAGTACCGCAGGCCGTTTCGTGCCGCAGGGCAATCACCACATCACCGTGCGCTTTCTGGGCGAGAGCAACGCGCTCGCCGACATCGCCGACGCGATGCACGAGGCGGTCCGGGACGCGCGACCGTTCACGCTGCGGCTCGGCGCGATCGGATCGTTTACGCACGGCGGCGCGCGGACGAGCTATCTTTCCGTCAACGGCGATCTCAAGGAGCTCAACCGCATCAAGGAAACGCTGGATTCCGCGCTGACCGACTACGGCTTTTCCGGCGCAAAGAACCGTCTGACGCCGCATATCACGCTGGCGCGCGCCGTGGAGCACGGCGACATCTCGCGCATCGTGATCCCGAACACGGCGTTTTCCGTGCGCTCGATCGTGCTGTTCGAGAGCACCAACGAGCGCGGGCGCATGGTCTATACGCCCGTTCACACCGAAACGTTCTGAGGAGGCAGCATGGGTGGACTGACCGTTTACCGCGGCGGCGCGCATACCGGAAAGAGCACGGCGCTCTGCGAAAACCTGCGAACGCACATGCAGCGCGGCGAACACGCGATCCTGCTCGTGCCCGAACAGGCGACCTATGCCGCCGAAAAACGCCTGACGACGCTGCTCGGCGGGCTTTTGGGCGTGGAGGTATACAGCTTTGAGCGCTTTTCCGAACGGCTGCTGGAGCGCTTCGGCAGGGTGCGTCCGTTCCTCTCCGTCGAAGGACGGCATATGGTGCTGCGCCGCACCGCGTACCGGGACCGCGGCGCGCTGACCGTGTTTTCGCGCGTGTCGCAGACGCGCGGCTTTGCCGAAACGATGGACGAATGGATCGGCAGGCTCAAACAGAGCTGCATCACGCCCGAACAGCTGACCGAGGCGCAGAAAACGCTCGATCCCGATTCGCTGCTTGCGCGCAAGCTTGCCGACATCTCCCTGCTCTACCGCGACAGCGAGGCGTTTTTGAAGGAACGCTATCTGACCGCGCAGGACCTTTTGACCGAGGTCCTTGACGTGCTGCCCGAGGCGGACCTTTCGGATACCTGTCTTTACATCGACGAGCTCGACCGCCCGCGCGAGCAGGTGATGCGGCTCATTCGCGCGCTGCTGCTGCACGCAAAGCACGTGACCATGACGATCCGCGCCGAGGACGATCCCGCGCTTGCCGCGCTGTTCCGTCCCGAGACGGAGCGCGAAGCCGATCTCAAGGCGTTCTGCGCGGAACACGGGCTTTCGTTTGCGACGCGCGTCTTCGACAAACAGAGCGCGAAGGTCGATCCGGCGCTGCTGCACATCGGGCGGCAGCTGTTTTCGTCCGATCCGAAGCCGTACCCTGACGCGACCGACGCGGTGACGGTGACCGGCTTTGCGACCGAAGCGCTCGAAGCCGAGCAGACGGCGGACCGCATCCTCGAACTGGTGCGCGATCACGGATTGAAATACGCCGAGATCGCGATCGTCGCCTCGTCGCTCGAACGCTACGGACCGCTTTTGAAACGCGCCTGCCGTCTGCGCGATATCCCGCTGTTTTTCGACGCGTCGCGCCCGATTCTCGGACACGCGGCGACCGATTTTGTGCTGTCCTCGGTGCGCGCGGCCGCAGGCGGCTGGAACGTCGACGACCTGCTGCATGTGCTCAAAAGCGGCTATGCGGGCGTCGACGCCGCGGACGTCGAGCTGCTTGAAAACTATCAGCTGCGCTACGGTCTGTTCGGCGGCGCGTTCTGCGAACCGTTTGCGATCGGCGAGGTGCCGGAAGGCGCCGAACGCGCGCGCGCCGCGATCATGCCGAAGCTGCTTGCTTTGAAGGAATCCCTGCTTCTGAAAACCGCGGGCGAAAAGGTGCGCGGGCTCTATGCGTACCTCAAGGACGCGAATCTTCGCGAACGGCTCAGAGACGAGGCGGACGCGCTGCAGCGCGCGGGCGAATCGCAGGACGCGCAGACCTATGCGCAGATGTGGAACACGCTGATGACGCTTCTCAGCCAGATCGACGCGATCATGGGCGACACGGCGATGGGCATGAAGGAATTCTGCGCGCTGCTCGAGGAGGGACTTTCGAGCTATCAGATCGGCATTCTGCCCGGCAGCGCGGACCAGGTCGTGCTCGGCGATCTCGTGCGCACGCGGCTGACGCGCTGCAATACGCTGTTCCTGCTCGGCTGCAGCGAAGGCGTTTTCCCGCCCGCACGGAGCGACGACAACCTGTTCAACAACGCGGAGCTCAAGCGCATGGCGGACGCCGGTCTGTCCGTCTGGGGCAATACGGCGCTGCTGTCCGCGTCGGACCGTTTGCAGCTCTATACGCTTCTGACCAAGGCGACCGACCGGCTGCGCTTCTCCTACGCCTGCTCCGGCAAGAGCGGCGACCTTGTCGCCTCCCCGCTGCTGAAAGCGGTTCAGGACCTGTTCGCGCAGAACGCGACCGCCGTCGTGCTTGCGCCGGAGGATCCGCTCCCGCCGAACGCCGAGGTCGGGTTTTCCCGCTTTGCCGACGCGCTGCGCGAGTACCGCGCGGACGGTACGGTTGCGCTGGCGCTGCCCGCGCTGCTCGACCGGTACCGTAACGATCCTCAAAGCAGACCGCGCGCCGAAGCGATGCTCGAAGGGCGCGCCGGTACGAAGCCGGAGGCGATGTTCGGCAAGGCGCTTGCGCACAAGCTGTACGGCGAAGCGCCGATGATGAGCGCGAGCCGGCTCGAACAGTTTGCGCGGTGCCCCTTTGCGCAGTATCTGAAATACGGTCTCAAGGCCGAGGAACGCAAGGAGGCGACGGAGCGCGCGGACAACGTCGGCACATTTTTGCACGACGCGCTCGACGCGTTCGTGAAGGCGGCGCAGGACGACGGCGCCGATCTCAAGACCTTGACGCCGGAACAGGCGGACGCGATTCTGGACCGCATTCTGCCGCCGCTGATTGCGGAACACAACGACGGCATCTTTTCGCGCAACGCGCGGCTCAGAGAAGCGCTGGTCATCAAACTCCGGCTGATCCGCTGGTGCGTCTATTCGCTGCTGCGGCAGCTGAAAACCGGACGCTTCCGCGTCGCCGCGACGGAAGCGAGCTTCGGCATGGGCGAGGGGCTCCGGCCCGTATCGCTGATCCTGCGGGACGGCACGCGCATCGGCGTGTACGGCAAGATCGACCGCATCGACTGCACCGACGACGGAACGCTGTTCCGCATCGTAGACTACAAGACGGGACGCAGCCACACGTTCGATCCGACCAAGTTTGAAAGCGGCGAAACGATCCAGCTGCCGCTGTATCTCGAAGCCGCCAAGCAGCTCGGCGGCGAAGCGGTCGGCATGTACTATATGCCGCTGACCGCCGATCCGCCCGAATCCGAGGACGAGACGCCGGTGCATCTGCTTTCGGGCATCACGGCGAACGACGCCGAAACGATCGCGGCAAGCGATCCGGATCTTCAGAAGCGCTCGACGCTGATTCGCAAGCTTGCGCTGAAAAAGGACGGCACATTCTCCGGCGATCTGCTCTCGCGCGAACAGATCGAGCGGCTCAAGGACCGCGCGCTTGCCTCCGCGTCGCGGACGGCGGAGCGCATCATGGACGGCGAAGCGGACGTGTATCCGACCGAAAGCGCCTGCACCTACTGTCCGTACGACGCGGTATGCCGCTTTGACCGGCAGCTCGGCTGCCGGACGCGCGTCGTGCGCAAGATCAGGCTGGACGAGCTCGTGAAAGAAGGTGATCCGTCATGAAGTTCACCGAAGCGCAGCGACAGGCAATCGAACGCAACGGCAACCTGATCGTTTCCGCGGCGGCGGGCGCCGGCAAGACGTCGGTGCTCTCCGAACGCGTGTTCCGGCTCGTGTCCGAGGGCATGACCGTCGACCGGATGCTGATTCTGACCTTTACCCGCGCGGCGGCGGGCGAAATGAAAGCCCGCATCACGAAGCGGCTGCTGAAAGCCGCCGCTGAGGACGGCGCGCGCGCCGCGTACTATCGTGAACAGGCGGCGCAGGTGCCGAACGCAAACATCTCGACGATCGACGCGTTCTGCTCGAAAATCGTGTTCCGTCACTATTTCCGCGTGGGGCTGACGCCCTCGTGCAAGACGCTCGACGAGACCGAGACCGAAGTGCTGCGCGGCGAAACGCGCGGCGCCGTGCTCGACCGCTTTGCCGGGGAACGCGCGGAGGCATACCGCACGCTGATTACGGCGTTTTCCGACGAACCGGCGCTGATCGAGGCGATGCAGAACGCGGAACGGTTCCTGTCCGCGCAGCCCGATCCGCAAGCATGGCTTTTGAACGCCGAGGCGGCGCTCGAGGATCCGCAGGCGCTTGCGCGGCAGCTTGCGATCACGCTCGATACCGACAAGGCGATGCTGGAGCGGTATCTTCTCGAACTCGACCGGCAGGCGGCGCTGCTGCCGCCCGCATGCGACAAGGTGCTGTCGCTCGTGTCCGAACTGCTCGTACACGGCCGCGGCGCGCGGATGCAGACCGACCGCGAAACGTACGGCGCGGCGCTGAGAGGCATGCTCGCCGTGTCCGGCAATCTCTCGTGGCCGAAGGATTTTTCCGCGGAGGACAAGAAGGGCGTTACGGATGCGAAGTCCGATCTTCTGAAGCTTGCGAAGGAACAGGCGGACCGCTGCGACGTGCCGTTCGACGAATGGATGCGGCGCGAACGCGACGCGGCGCCGGTGCTTTCGGCATTCTATGCGATCATGCACGCGTATCTCGACGCGTTCGCCGAGGCGAAGCGCGCGCAGAATGCGCTGGATTTCTCCGATCTCGAACACATGGCGATCGAGATTCTGAAGGACGACGAGATCGCCGCGGAGTACCGCGCGCGGTTTTCCGCCGTCATCGTCGACGAATATCAGGACAGCAACCGCGTGCAGGAGGCGATCCTGAACCGCATCGCGCCGGAGAACGCGTTCTTCTTTGTCGGCGACGTCAAGCAGTCGATCTACCGCTTCCGCATGGCGGAGCCGGAACTGTTTCTGGAAAAATGCCGCGTTTTTCACGGCGAAGCGGGGACGCGCATCGATCTCGGGCACAATTTCCGCTCCGGAAAAGCCGTGATCGACGCGGTCAACACCGTGTTTGAGACGATCATGCAGCCCGCGATCGCGGGGATCGCGTACGACGAACGCGCGATGCTCCGGCAGGGCGCGGACGTGCCCGACGGCAGGGCGGAGCTGCATCTGTTTTCGCGCGAGACCGATCCCGACGACGGGGAGAGTCTCGAGGACGCCGAGGCGGAGGCGCGCTTTGCGGCGCAGACGATCCTCAACCGGATGCGCGAACCGATCACGGACGGCGGCGCGCCGCGCGCTTGCCGCTATGACGATTTTGCGGTGCTTCTGCGCAGTAAAAAACACGCCCGCGTATGGACGCAGACGCTGGCGGCGGCGGGCATTCCGAGCTATGCGCAGACCGAGGGCGGCTATTTCGACGCGATCGAAGTCAAGCTCGTCATGAGTCTGCTGCGCGTGCTCGACAACCGCAGACAGGATATCCCGCTGCTTGCGGTGCTGCGTTCGCCGTTCTTCGGCTTTTCCGATGCGGACCTGATCCGCATCCGTCAGACGGACCGGCGCGCGCCGCTTCCGGACTGTCTGCTTGCCGCACGGAACGCGGATGCGCAGGTCGACGCGTTCTTTGCGAAGCTCGAAGCGTGGCAGGCGCTGTCGCGGCGGCTGTCGCTCGGCGATCTGCTGGAATATCTGCTCGACGAAACGCACCTCAGAGAACAGGTCGGCGTACTCGTCGGCGGCGATCAGCGCACGGCGAACCTTGACGCGCTCGTTGCGGAGGCGCAGAGCTTCGACGCGGCGGGACACAGCGGCATCCACGGATTCCTGCGCTTCATGGACAATGTGAAGGAGACCAAACAGCCCGGCGCGGCGGCGACCGTGACGGCGAACGTCGTGCGGATCATGACGATCCACGCCTCGAAGGGACTGGAGTTTCCGTTCGTGTTCCTCGGCGCGCTCGGCTCGCGCTTCAACCGGCAGGACGAGACGAAACCGCTGGTGACGGACGCGCGGCTCGGCGTCGGTCTGCGCTATGCGGACCGCTTCGGCGTGCGGCACGAAACGGCTGCGCGCACAAACGTGATCCGCGCGATCGCCGACGCCTCGTGGGCGGAGGAACTGCGCGTGCTGTACGTCGGCATGACGCGCGCGAAGCAGGAGCTGTATCTGCTGGGTTCGCTGTCCAACGCCGAAAAACGGCTTGCGGAACTGCCGCAGCCGACGCCGCTGTCGATTCGAAAGAGCGCCGACGCACTGCGGCTGCTGCTGCTTTCGCTGAACGGGCGTCTGCCGTTTGTACTGCACAAAAAAAGCGAGTTTTCCGAAGCGAAGAACCCGATCCCGACCGGCGGGATCCCGCAGCCGACCGAGGCGGAGCGCGACGCGCTGAACCGCCGCTTTGCCTGGCGCTACCCCTTCCCCGTGCAGGATACGCTGCCCGAAAAGACCTCGGTGACGGCGCTCGAACGGGCGGACGAACCGGCGTTCGACGAACCCGCGTTCGAAACCGGATACGACGTGCTTGCCGCCGGCAGCGCGGTGCACCGCGTACTGGAGCGCATGCCGCTCGGCGACGCTGCGGCAAGGGAGGCGTACCTCGATTCCGAAACCGAACTGTCCGCGTTTCACCGCAAAGCGATCAGACGCTTCCTCTCGTCGCCGCTGTTTGCCCGCATGGCCGCGGCGGAACGCGTCGAGCGCGAATGGAGCTTTGTCTGTCCGTTCCCCGCGCGCGAGCTCACGGCGGTCGATTCCGACGAGCCGGTGCTGCTGCAGGGCGTGATCGACGCATGCTTTGTCGAGGACGGCGCGTGGGTGCTGCTCGACTACAAGACCGACCGCGTGGACGGCGATCCCGCAGGCTATGCGCAAAAGCACGCAAAACAGGTCGGACTGTACGCAAGGGTGCTCGAACGCCTGACCGGTATGCGCGTCAGAGAACAATACATCGTGCTGCTCGGCGCGGATGCGGAGGTGCGCGTATGAGAACCTATCCCGAAGCGTTTCTTGCCCGCATGCGGGGGCAGCTCGGTTCCGAATTTGCCGCGTTCTGCGACGCGCTGCAGCAGGCGCCGAAGCGCGCGCTGCGCGTCAACACGCTGAAAACCGATATGGCGGAGCTGTCCGCGCTTCTGGATCTGCCGCTTGCGCCGCTCGAGGAGAATCCGGACGGCGCGCCGGTGCCGAAGACGTTCAACCCGAACGCGACGCCGCTGCACGCCGCGGGACTCTTTTATATGCAGGAAGCCTGCGCGCAGGCGCCCGTCGCTGCGCTGACGCTGCCGGACGAGCCGGTTGTGCTCGATCTGTGCGCCGCGCCCGGCGGCAAGAGCGCGCAGCTGCTTTCGAAGATGCGAAACGGCGTGCTGTTTTCGAACGAGATCGTCCCTTCGCGGGCGAACGTTCTGGCCGGCAACCTCGAACGCATGGGCGCGACGAACGCGATCGTGCTGAACGGCGAACCGCACCCGCTGTGCGAACGGCTCCGCGAACGCTGCGACGCCGTGATCGTCGACGCGCCGTGCGCAGGGGAAGCGATGTTCCGCAAGGACGAAACCGCCGTATCCGAATGGTCGCCCGAACACGTCGAGGCCTGCGCCGTGCGGCAGCGCGCGATTCTGGAGGACGCGGCGATTGCCGTGAAGCCCGGCGGGCAGCTGCTCTACGCCACCTGCTCCTTCTCCCCGCAGGAGAACGAGCAGACGGTCGAGCGGTTTTTGGAGCGGCATCCGGACTTTTCCTGCGAAACGATGCGGCGGCTCTATCCGCACACGAGCGCGGGCGAAGGACAGTTCTTTGCGCTGCTTACGCGCGAAGGCGTGCGCGAACCGTCGGCGCTGATGCTGCCGAAAAGCGACCGCGTTCCCGCCTGGGACGCGTTTTCGGAACAGCTGAACCCGCAATCCGGCGCGATCCGGCTCCTAAAGGACGGACGCGTGCTGCTGCTGCCGCCGCTGCCGCTGGCGTTGGACGGTATGCGCATCGTGCGGGCGGGACTGCTGCTCGGCGAATGCAAAGGCAGCCGCTTCGAACCGGCGCACGCGCTTGCTCTGGCGGGGCGCAAAACGCCGCTGCGCCGCACGGTCGATCTTTCGTTCGACGAGGCGATGCGCTATCTCCGGGGCGAAACGATCGCACGCGATGCCGAAAAGGGCTACGGCGCGGCGACATTCCGGGGGTTTGCGCTCGGACTGTACAAGGCGTCGGACGGCATGCTGAAAAACCATTATCCGAAGGGACTGCGCCTTTTGAAGTGAAAGGAGGGCTCGCATGAGAGCCGATATTGCATTTACGAAATCCGCACTGGAGCGCATCGGCGCAAGACCGAACAAGGCGCTCGGACAGAATTTCTGCATCGACGGGGCGCGGCTTCGCGCCTGCGTCGAACGCATGACGCTCGAACGGAACGTGATCGAGATCGGTCCCGGATTCGGCGCGCTGACCGAACTGCTGCTCGAACGCGGCGTTTCGGTGACCGCCGTCGAAAAGGACGAATCGATGGTGCGGTTTCTCAACGAAACGCTGCCGCATCCGGACCTTGCCGTGATCTGCGGCGACGCGCTGAAGTTCCGCTACGAGCGTGTGCCCGCGCCGTTCTCGGTCGTCGGGAATCTGCCCTATTACATCACGACGCCGCTGTGCGCCGCGGTTCTGAAAGCGCTGCCCGAATCGTTCTACGCGATGGTGCAGAAGGAGGCGGCGGACCGCTTCTTTGCCCGGCCGAAGGACGCGAACTACGGTCCGCTGTCGATCGTGACGGCGCTGTACTACGACGCGGCGGTGCTGGAGGCGTTTCCGGAGGAGTGCTTTTTCCCGAATCCGAAGGTCGCGTCCGTGTTCGTCGGCATGAAAAAACGTCCGGACACGCCGGACGTTTCGCCGAAAGTCCTCTATACCTTTGCGACGGAGCTGCTTTCGATGCGCCGCAAGACGATCAAAAACAATCTGAAGCCCTATGCAAACGCGGACGAAGTGCTGTCCGCGCTGAACATCGCGCCGGAGGTTCGCGCCGAGACGCTGCCGCCCGAAACGATCCTGCGGCTGTACGGCATGCTGCTGCCCTGATTTCGGACTGCAAAAAAACGCTCCCGCAGGAGCGTTTCAGCGTGTCAAAAAACCTTTTGACACGCTGACCAGACTGCCGTAAAGGTAGGCAGAATTCGCGTTTTCACGACGGAGCCATACTAACGTATGCGACCGAGTGGAAACGCGGATCGTTTGCGGCGAAATATCAAATAAAGAAAGGGCTTTCGAGCCCTTTCCTCCAACAAGTGTTTCTTTTCCATCCTCGCCGCAAACGGTCTGGCACCTTTTTCGACGGTCTGAAACGCTCCCGGGCGGGAGCGTTTTTGTTTTTGGTTTCTTAACCGGCGCCGAAGATCGGGTGGAAGGTGATCATTGTGTCGCTCTTGACGGTGTAGCTGTAAGAGAAGTAGTAGTAGGTATCGTCATGCCACGAATAATTCAGCGGGCTGCTCGGCGAGCCTTTGCCTGCGCCGGACGGATTGCCTTCGAAGTATCCGACTGCCGCGCTGCGCATGGAGACTTTGCCGGTGACGGTGATCTTCGTGCCCTCCGGAACGGTGCCGTACGTGGTGCCGCTGGTGTAGCTTCCGCCGGTAAACCAGCAGTTCTCCGTGAAGACGGTGCATTGCTTCTTGGTGGTTTCCTTGCGGAACACGACCTCGTAGAGCGTCGCCTCGGTCTGATCCTCTACGCGGAACTTCACGATGTTGTTATACGGCATCTCGTAGACGACGTTGTTGATCAGCCAGTAATCCACCTCCATGCCCTTCGGCACGTCCGCGAACACGTAAAACTCGATCGTGCCGCCTTTGATCTTTTGCTTGGTCTCCGGATTCGTGTAATCCTCTTCGAAGTCGAACTCGGTGTAGGACTTGCCGACCGAATTGCCCTTCTTGTCGAGCAGCGTCATGTGGCAGTTCTTGAAGGTCACGATGCGGCGCTCATGGTAAACCGCGCAGACCGCGACCGGATAGGAGAAGGTGAAGTACGCATCCGGACCGGACTCGTAATCCTCTTCGCCGTCAACCACCCAGTGATCGAACACATAGCCTTCGATCTCGTTCGCAACGGCATGGACCACCGTCTCCCCTTCGATGATCACGCTGTCCCTGCCGTTCAGCGTGCAGTTTTTGCCGACGATCGATTCGACCGGAATCTGCACCTCGGTGACGACGGGTTCCGGCGTCGACGTGTCGACCGACACCGTTGCGGTGTTGTTCTGCTTTTCCGCCTCTTTCAGGGCTTCGAGCTCGTTGTTCGCCGCGTTGAGCTGTTCCTTCATCGCGTTGAGCTCCGCCAGGATCTGCTCGGCGTCGTCGTTCTCCGCCGGTTTATGCGGCAGCAGGCTGCAGCCGGTCAGCAAAAGCAGCATGCAGAGCACCGGAATCCATATGTATCTAAAACCGAACCGTTTCATATTGCATTCTCCTTTCTTCGTCCCGTCAGCCGAGCGGCGTTCTTCCCTTTTTCCTCAGCACGACCTCATAGACCGTTGCCTGCGTCTGTCCTCTGACACGGAACTTGCTGGCGTTGTTCGGTGCCTGATACTTGACGCCGTTGATCAGCCAGTAATCCACTTCCCTGCCCTGCGGTACGTCCGCGGTAACGAAGAAGTCGATCTCGCCGCCCTTGCAGTTCTCCTTGGTCTCCGGATTGACATAATCCTCTTCAAAGTCGAACTCGGTCAGGTCCTTGCCGCCCGCTTTGCCGTTGCTGTTCATGAAGTTCATGTGGCAGTTCTTGAAGGTCACGATCTTATGCACATGATAGACCGCAACGAGAACGGTCGCTTCGGAGAAGAAGAACATCGCGTCCGGACCGGATTCGTAATCCGTTTCGGTGCCGAACTCCCAATGATCGAATTCATAGCCGTCCTTCCTGTTCGCAACGGCGTGCACCTGCGTCTGACCGTCCAGCTTGACGCTGTCGCCGCCGTTGACCGTGCAGTCGATGCCGAACACGGAATCCACCGGCACCTCCACCTCGACGGTCACGGGCTCCGGCGTGACGGTCGGCGTGACCGACGTCGCCGTGTTGTCCTGTTTCTCGCTGTTCTTGATGGTTTCGATCTCACTCTTCGTCGCTTCCACCTGCTGCTTCATCGCGTTCAGCTCCGCGAGAATCTGCTCGTTATCGTTGTTTTCGGCAGGCTTCAGGAAGCCGGTACAGCCGGTCAGCACGAGCAGCGCGCAGAGCGTCAGTACAGATATGCTTCTCCATATGGTTCGTTTCATATTGCCCCTCCTTCTCTCGGCATAACTGCCGATTATATACCATTTTCAGTATAGCAAGAACTGCGCGAAAATGCAACGAAAAAAAGAAAAAGCCCGGGAATCCGGGCACAGGCTTATTCGAACCGGTTTGCTTCGCCGGGCGTCGGGACCGTGCTGATGAGAAACGTTCCGTCCTCCGCCCTCGCCCAGCTGGTGTCGGGCTCCAGCGCGGGCACGTGCGCCTCGTCCACCTCGACGTTGTGCGGGTTCACGAGATACAGATCCTCGCCGTTGGCGGACAAATTGAAGCCGGTACAGTACGGATCGGCGTCGCTCGCCTCCGTGCCGCCGGTGCAGTACAGCAGCAGGTATTCGCCGCTTTTCAGAATCGTACCCTCCGGAAAGCGATAGCGGAACGTGCGCTTGATCTCGTCGGTGAAGCCGTAGCCGGACAGATCGATGTCCTCGTCGTTCGGATTGTAGATCTCCACCCAGTCGACCGTGCCGTACGCCGGATGCTCGAACGCGGCGTGGTTCGAGGTCATGATCTCCGAAAACACCGGCAGCGTCCGCTGCTTCGGCACAAGCCAGACAAGCACAAGGATGCCCGCAGTCAGCAGCGCGAGCGCGAGCACCAGAATCCAGAACCGCTTCTGCGGTCCGATCTTTTCCTTCTGAAAATCGCCGTCAAACGACAGTTCTTCATCCATCTGTTCCATATTTGCAGTATAACAGCAAAAAAACATTTTCACAAGAGGAAATCTATGCTATACTGTTATTTTGGAAAGGCGGTAACGACCATGCAGAAATACCTTTTGTCGCTGGATCAGGGCACGACGAGCTCGCGCGCGATCCTCTTCGATCTCAAGGGCGAGATCATCACCTCCGCGCAATACGAGTTTGCGCAGCACTACCCGATGCCCGGCTATGTCGAGCATGACGCGAACGAGATCCTTTCGACCGAGCTGGACGCCGTGCGCACCGTCCTGCAGAAAGCGGACGTCAAGCGGGGCGAGGTCGCCTGCATCGGCGTCACGAATCAGCGCGAAGCGACGATCGTCTGGGAGAAGGCGACGGGCAAGCCCGTGCATCCCGC
>JAEEGJ010013512.1_pt1 | contig 19761 bp, 20 predicted proteins | sample 8958761 | NCBI WGS metagenome assembly JAEEGJ01 (sample SAMN16246546, study PRJNA631951) | gut metagenome | biome: gut microbiome; feature: rumen; material: RS-attached | host: Bos | place: Iran: Karaj | collected 2018-10 | reverse complement strand
AGGGACAGAGAGACTACTTCGGCGCCCACACCTATGAGAGAGTCGATGCTCCGCGCGGACAGTTCTTCCATACCAACTGGACAGGCGAGGGCGGAAGCACTTCCGCATCCACCTACAACGCCTGATTGTCAGGAACAGTGAATGAAATGTTAGTACAGAAGCCATGCAAGGTGGTTTCTGTACTAAGAAGTTAGTACAAATCGACCTTAAGCGGCGTTTTGTACTAACTTTGCATTTAGGACTTGAAGAAGGAAAGCTAATGCTTACTGACAGACAGATCAAAGAAATGGTCATCAAGGCCCTTGAGGAGCGCAAGCCAAGGAATATCCTCATGGTGGTGCCTGATTACACCAGATGTTTCTCCAATGCCGGTCTGATTGCCAACGTCGCCTATCACTGGTGCGTGGAGAACAATGTGGGAGTCGAGATCCTCGAGGCTCTGGGAACCCACGTTCCCATGACTGAGAAGGAAATCAAGGCCATGTACGGGGATATCCCGCTCGAGAAGTTCCATGGCCATGACTGGCGCCACGATGTCGAGAAGATCGGTGAGGTTCCCGCCTCATTCGTGGAAGAGGTCACAGAGGGACTTTGGAAGAAGGCCGTTGCAGTCGAGGTCAACAGAATGGTCCTTGACCCGAAGTTCGACCTTGTCCTCTCGCCGGGCCAGGTGGTACCCCACGAGGTCATCGGAATGGCCAACCAGGCAAAGAACCTCTTTGTCGGTGCCGGCGGATCGGACATGATCAACCAGAGCCACATCATCGGTGCCGTCTACGGCATGGAGAGGATGATGGGACGCGATTTCACACCGGTCAGAAAGATCTTCGACTATGCCCTTGAGCACTTTTTGTCAAAGAAGGCCAATATCCTGTGGATGCTCACAGTCTGCACGGCTCCGAACGACCAGATCCAGACACACGGACTGTTCATCGGAACTGACCGCAAGCCGCTCGAGGATGCGGTCAAGCTCTCACAGGAGCTCAACATCGATTATGTCGAGACCGGAATCAAGAAGTGTGTTGTCTACCTCAACGAGAAGGAGTTCCACAGCACATGGCTTGGAAACAAGGCAGTGTACAGGACCCGTATGGCTATTGCTGACGGAGGCCAGCTCATTGTTCTTGCCCCGGCAGTGGACAAGTTCGGAGAGGACAAGACTAATGACGCTCTGATCCGCAAGTACGGATACAAGGGCAGGATCCACACACTTGAGCTGCTGAATGAGAATGCGGACCTTCAGGCGAATATGGGAGTGGCCGCACACCTTATCCATGGCTCAAGCGACGGAAGATTCAGCATCACCTATGCCGTGCGCGACATCTCCCAGAAGGAGATCGCTGACGTCGGATTCATACCGGCATCCTATGAGGAGATGGCAAAGAAGTATGATCCGGAGAAGCTCAAGTACGGATACAACACTGTAGACGGTGAAGAGGTCTTCTTCATCCCGAACCCTGCGCTTGGTCTCTGGATCAACCGCGAGAAATTCAATTCATGACAGAATAGGGGGATAATATGAAAAAGTTCATGGACGAGAACTTCCTTCTCAATAATGACTGCGCTGTTAGGCTTTATCACGATTATGCCAAGCAGATGCCTATCTTTGACTACCACTGCCACCTGATTCCTGCAGAGATTGCAGGAAACAAGCGTGAGCCCAGCATCACAAGCGCATGGCTTTACGGCGACCACTACAAGTGGAGACAGATGCGCACCAACGGTTATGACGAGCGTGAGGGAAGTGACTTTGAGAAGTTCCTCAACTATGCAGACACCGTGGCACATGCGATCGGAAACCCACTCTATCACTGGTCACACCTGGAGCTCCAGAGATTCTTCGGGATCAACACTCCGCTCTCACCCAAGACAGCACGTGAGATCTATGACGAGGCCAACAGGAAGCTTAAGGAGGATCCGGATCTTGACGCATACGGGATCTTCAAGAAATTCAACGTCTACGCAGTAGGCACAACAGACGATCCTGCCGATACCCTCGAGTATCATGCCGCAATCAGGAAAGCCGGAAAGACAGCCACAAAGGTCATCCCGTCATTCAGACCCGACAAGGCCATGAACATCGATGCCGAAGGCTTCAATGAGTACATCGACAAGCTCGCAGGAGCAGCAAAGATGACAATCACAAGCGCTTCAGATGTCATGACAGCCCTCTCAAAGAGACTTGACTGGTTCATCGAGAACGGTTGTGTTGCGACAGACCATGCCATCATTGTCCCGCCTTATGCACCTGCCACAGACGCAAAGGTCAACGAGATCTTCCTCAAGGCCAGAGCAGGCAAGAGCGTCAGTGCAGAGGAGGCTGAGATCTACAGATGCTTCATCCTGATGTCACTTGCAGAGGAGTACTCAAAGAGGAACATCGCAATGCAGCTCCACATGCAGGCTCAGAGAAACAACAGCACACGCGGCTTCAAGGCACTGGGCCCGGACACGGGTTATGATGCTGTGACTGACAAGGAGACTGCTTACAACCTCTCAAGGTTCCTTGACACACTGGACATGAGGAATGCTCTTCCAAAGACAATCATCTACTCACTTAACCCCAAGGACTATTATGCAATCGGCACCCTCATGGGCTGCTTCCAGCGTGATGTTCCGGGAAAGATCCAGATGGGAAGCGCATGGTGGTTCTGCGATCATATCGACGGAATGACAGAGCAGATGAAGGTCCTCGGTAACCTCGGTCTTCTCTCTCGCTTCATCGGAATGCTGACTGACAGCCGCTCATTCCTCTCATATCCCAGACATGAGTATTTCCGCAGGATCCTCTGCAATATGCTGGGAACATGGATGGATAACGGTGAGATTCCCGCTGACTTCGACCTTGTCGGAGGCATGGTCCAGGATATCTCCTTCAACAATGCCAAGAGGTATTTCGAGGGTAAGTAAGGAATCTTCCTTCATTATCAAAGTCCGCAGCTTCGGCTGCGGATTTTTTTGTTTGACGCCCTGTTTTATGGGTTTATAATTATCATAGACTGGTATTTCTTCGGAGGTATTTATGAGAAACAAGATTGTCGCTTTTGCTTTTATTCTGGTATGTGCCCTTGTGCTTTCCAGCTGTATGCTGCTTATGTCCCCGCAGCCGGCTCCTGAGCCGAGATATGAGATTGTCGGAAACTGGAGAAGGACCGCAGGTGAGTTCGACTCGACCATCACCTATTATCTGAAGGCCGACGGAACCTACAGCTATTCGAACAACCAGAACGGCAGACTTGATTCCGGCGAATACACCGTCGACTGGGCAAACCACATCATCCAGACGAACCACAAGATGAACCATTCCCTGGATGAGAGCCTCTCATTCAGGTTCGACGGACCGAATGTCCTCTATATCGATGATTTCGCATACAAGAGACTGTAGTCCTTCCTTGTTGCAGAAAAGCCATCGGGTTTGCCCCGATGGCTTTTTTTATGTGGAATTAATATCGAAAAACCACTACAATGAGTATGATGTTTAAAGGGCCAGGAAATGACAGAGATCAGAAACTTCATTGATCAGTACTACGATCAGTACAACAAGATGAATGATCTTATAGAGGAAGACCAGAAGCTTCCTCCCAAGGATGTCCTTGAGGAGGTCTGCTCTGTACTGCTGAATGTCAGCTGCATGAGGGAGGAGGGTAATTTCTCATCCTTCAGGCTGTGCTTCCTTGATCCCGACTCATCCTTCCTTGATGCCTATGTCTATGCGCACAGCCTCAGGTTCGCCAAACCCGTACCGTTCTCTGTCGCCGCACTGAGGAAGCTTGCTCCTGCAATAAATCCCACAATGAGCTATCTTGCCCTGGATCTGAAGAACAAACCGCTGATGGTCACGGGAATAATTGCATCCTACACCACGTGGGACAAGGTCATAACAGGTGAGCTCTCTGACGGAAGCAGGATGCCTCTGATCCCGAACCTGTTCGTGAAGGCCCCGGGAGAGATCGAGGGCTGTCTGGGAGAGGACACGATTGTAAGCTACAGCTTCGGAACAACTGTCATCTCACGCTATGATGTATTCAAATCCTCTTTGATTGCCCAGCACCTGAGAAACGGATCTTCTGTGGATGATGATGAGAGGCGCCATTTCCTGACACGTGTGCTCTGGAAGGTTGATAAATACCACCATGGCGGCTCTATCCTGATTGTGCCGTCAGAGGAAAGCTGCGCCCAGTATGTGAATGTGAAGTACCGGCTTCCGTGCCAGTTCCTTTTCAATGACGAGAAGAGCCTGATAGACATGTCCACCACCATCAGGGAGAAGGAGCTTGTATCCTATGCTGATCTCATTGCAAAGCTCACCACTGTTGACGGAGCGGTTCTCATTACAAAGGAGATGGACCTCATCGGATTCGGTGTTGAGATCCTGACGGACAAGATGGAACAGAAAGAGCCTCCGATGAAATTCATCTCAAGCGATGACAGCGTGGACCAGAGCAAGCGCTTCACTGACAACGGAACAAGGCACCGCTCAGGATACCGCTTCGCATATGAGGTTGATGATTCGGTCGTGATAGTCATGTCACAGGACGGATCTGTTAAGGCCTGCACCAAGGAAAACGGTGATGTCATTGTCTACAACAACATCGCCCTTACAATTGACTGATAATCAATATTGAAAAAAACAGGGGATTGTGATGTCACAATCCCCTTTGTGTCTGCAGTTGCTACTGTCAGCTTGCAGAACCGGCTGCCTTGCGCTTTTCCTCTTCCTCTTTCTCAAGGACGGTGTAGGCGATCTTTCCGACAAGTGTCTTGGGAAGCTGATCGCGGAACTCGACATCGTAAGGCATGGCGTATTTTGCGACCCTTTCCTTGCAATAGGAAAGAATTTTCTGTTTGATTTCCTCGCTCGGAACAATTCCCGGGGCCAACTGGACGAATGCCTTGACCTTCTGGATCTTGTATGGATCAGGTACTCCGATGACACAGCTCATGTGGACCTCGTCCATTCCATCGATGATGTTCTCTATCTGTGAGGGGTAGACATTGTAGCCGCTGGTGATGATCATGCGCTTGATTCTCTGTTTGAAGTAGATGAATCCCTCCTCATCCATGTAGCCCATGTCTCCGGTATGCAGCCAGATGTGTCCGTCAGGATGCTTCTGCAATGTCGTCCTGTTCTCTTCCTCGTGGTTGATGTAGCCGAGCATGACTGAAGGTCCTCTGAGGCAGATCTCTCCGTCTGTTCCGAACGGGACCTCCTCCTGTGTTCCGGGCTTGAAGATCTTGTAGTATGTGTCTGGGTAGGGAAGTCCGATTGAGCCCTCTTTCTCCTTGTTGTAGGGAGTCAGGCAGCTTGCAGTGACACATTCGGTCGTACCGTATCCCTCACGGACCCTGACGGTCGCGCCATGGTCAGCAAGGAACTTGTCCAGCTTCTTCTTCAGCTCTATCGAGAGGCTGTCTCCGCCTGAGAAGACTCCCATCAGGCATGACAGGTCAACATTGTCCATCTCCTTGTTCCTGGTGATTCCCTCATAAAGGGTCGGGACACCGGCGATGTAGTTCGGCTGTGCTGTCTTGAGAAGTTTTGAGTATCCCTTGACGCTGACCTGCGGGACAAGGTAGCTGCGGCCGCCCCAGAACATCATAGTATGTACGCAGACACCGAGTCCGAATCCGTGGAACATCGGCATGGCGGCAAGCATTGTCTTTCCCTGTATGGGCTTGTTGCACATGACTCCGGTCTGCTTTGCCAGAGCGTTGAAGTTGAGGTTTGTCAGCTTGATTCCTTTAGTGACTCCTGTTGTTCCGCCGGAGAAGAGGATGACGGCGAGATCCTTTCCGGTCATCTTGACTGAAGGATCGACGTCGCATTCACCTGCCTTTCTCATGAAGCTCTTCCAGCTGAGGATTGTCCCGTCCTCAGTGTACTTCTCGAACTTGCGCTCCTTGATGAGCTTGTAGGCAGTGGACTTGATGAAGCTCAGGGCATCGGAGATGCGGGCGATGATGATGTTGTCCAGATGGACGAGCTCGCGCACTTTCCTGATCTTGTTGTAGAACTGGTCAATCGAGATGAGTGTCTTGCTCTGTGCTTCCTTGAGGTAGAAGGCTATCTCATGGACGGCGGAAAGCGGATGAATCATGCTTGCCACAGCCCCGATAGCGTTGATTGCATAGAGGCAGACGACTGTCTGCGGCATGTTAGGCATGCAGACTGTCACGACATCGCCTTCCTTGATTCCGATTGCCCTGAAGGCCTTCTCAGCCTGCCTAATCTGTGGAACGAGCTTTGCGAATGTGGTGTCCTTGTCCTGGAATGTCAGGGCAACCTGCTGCGGATATTTGCGTGCGCTCTCGAAGAGGGCATCGCTGATTGAGAAATCAGGATAGTCAAGATGGAACTTGACTTCCCCGTAGCTTTTGAGCCAAGGTGCTTCCTTGAGCTCTTCCTCTGTATAATTCATGATTGTTGTCTCCAGTTATTAAAGATCTAGCTCCGCCTCAACGGCCTTGATGTCGATGGCCTGGTTCGCTGGGATCTCAAGAAGCTCAGGACGCATCATGTACGCCTTGAAGATCCTGATGGTGTTTGCGAAATAGACTCCGTCTCCGATTCTCTCATCAATGGTGAAGGAGATCGGCAGAAACTGTCTCATCTCAAATGTCCCGTCATCCTTGAAAACTGGTTTCTTGGTCTTCTTTCCTATGATGGCGAAGAAGGAGTTCGACCCGAAATTGGAAAGGTGATGGTATTCGGCATCCATCTTGATGGATCCCAGGTTGGAGATGAAACAGGTCTTGGAGTAGGGGTTGGCCTCAACGAAGTCCTTGAAGAGTCTTCCCTTGCGGTCCAGGGTGCGGATCATCCACATCACAAGCTTGTAGATCGGGCGGGGGAGGTTCACCAGCGTCTGCATGATCTTGGTCGTGTCATCGTGTGACTCCTCACTCTTGCGGATGTTGTAGACCTGCTTGCAGATGGAGTTGTGCATCTGGTCGACAGGGCTCTCATCACTGTTCTTGTCATACTTCATGATGATCATGCCTTCCTCGGCACCGTCCTTCTTCTGCTTCTTGGCTATGGCGGTGAAGGAGATCTCCTTGCGCTCGTAGTAGTGGCCGTTGCGGATGAAATAGTTCATTCTGGGGCGCTCGGCGACGCTTCTTCCCAGAGCTGCGCAGAACACATGGAAGAAAGTGTACTTGAACTCGGGATTCTCGCTGTTCTTCTTCTCGATGTAGGCGTCAAGTGCCTCCATGTCAATGTCGAACTTGCAGACCGCCTCATTCGCGACTCTCTCTCCGAGAAGGTCGGTCATGAACTGCTGTATGGGCTGCACGTCCCATACACGGTAGGCATCAAATCTCTCGCCTTTCTGCTTCTTTGCCATAATACATCCCCAATTAGATGAGTTTAATAATTTATCCGGTGTTTTTATACCATCATATTAATATGGTGGTCAACATACTAGTTAGTATTTACTAGGCATTAACTATGTATCCGGATCGATAATGTGCTACAATCGGGATTAATATGAAGCTGATTTCTTGGAATGTGAACGGACTCAGGGCCGTTATGGGTAAGGGATTTCTGGATTATTTCAGAATGCAGGATGCTGATGTCTTCTGCCTTCAGGAGATAAAGCTCTCCGAAGGCCAGCTGGACCTTGACCTGCCCGGATACCATTGCTATTACAACTATGCGGAGAAGAAAGGTTACTCCGGAACTGCAGTTTTCTCAAAGAAAGAGCCTCTGTCAGTCTTCCACGGAAAAGACAACGAGGGACGCATCTGCGCGCTTGAGTTCGATGACTTTTATGTCGTTGACGTCTACACCCCTAATTCCCAGGACGGCCTGGCAAGACTTCCTTTCAGGCTTGAGTGGGATGAGTATTTCAGAGCCTTCGTGCACGATCTGGACCAGAAGAAGACTGTCCTGATATGCGGGGACCTGAACGTCGCGCACAAGGAGATAGACATCAAGAATCCAAAGGCGAATCTGAGAAACGCAGGCTTCACCATTGAGGAGCGTGACAGCTTCACAAAGCTGCTGGATAGCGGTTTCACTGACACATTCAGGATGTTCTATCCTGATCTGAAAGATGCCTACAGCTGGTGGTCATACAGGTTCAAGGCCCGTGAGAGAAACGCAGGGTGGAGGATTGATTACTGGCTTGTCTCCGACAGGTCAAGGTCCCGCGTGAAAGCCGCAGGCATACATGCAGATGTCACTGGCTCCGACCATGCGCCAGTGTTTGTGGATTTTGATTGAATTTGTCTCAATCCTGTTGTCATTGATTGAGGATGAAGGTACATTTCTAATATGATCGGTTTTCTGATTAAAAAGGTATTCTTTGACATCTGGGACAATCTCCTGATGCTTGTGCTTCTCAGCCTTGGCTTTGTGGCACCGCTGGGACTTGTCTTTCTCTCCGGCTATATCGGAGAGGCCAGTCCTGTGATCTCAGTGATTCTTCTGGTTCTGTCTGTTCTCGCATTCAGCATGTACTCCCTAGGTGTCAACGGAGTTGTGCTTGGCTACAGCAACTACAAGAAAGGCGGTTTCAGGGCATTCAAGGAGGCCTTCAGATTCCACATCGGACATGCTTTCCTTCATTTCGGTATCTGCCTTGCAATTGCCTTCATGATCATGTACGGAATTCCGTTCTATTTCTCAATGGGCAACTATTTCGGACTCATAGTCGGATTCTTGGTATTCTGGATCCTTGTCTCCGTAGTGCTTGCAATGCAGTACTTCTTCCCGCTCTGCTTCCACATGGAGGCTGATGGTGCATTCAAGACCCTGAAGAAATGCTTTCTGATAGTGTCTGATAATTTCGGAACAACTCTTTTCCTGGCATTGAGATCTATAATTGATCTGGCCCTGACGATACTGACTGCGTCACTGATTCCGGGCCTTGCGGGAATAGCGCTGTCAAGGATGGATACAATCAGGCTGCTGATGAAGAAATACGATTTCCTGGAGGCGAATCCTGACTGCACCAAGAAGGATCTCAACTGGGAGGACCTGCTATACGAGGAAAGGAAGCTTGTCGGACCCAGATCGCTTAAGGGCATGATCTTCCCCTGGAAGGACTGAGGACAGGAGGGCAGGATGTCATATGAGATTGAGCTGAAGGCACGTATTGGAGCTGACGACTTGGACCGTTTGAAAGACAGCCTGCTGGCTGTTCCCGGTATGCGCTATATCGGCCCGACAGACAAGTTTGACATCTACTGGTCCCAGACAGATGACGGCGAGCCCATGTTCAGGACAAGAAGGCAGCTGACCGTGAAAGGTCCTGAGGTCCTTTTCACCGCTAAACCCACCAAGACAAAATCAGAGGAGGGGACTGAGGAGAACAAGGAGCTTGAGTTCTACGCCCCTGACAAACAGTGGGACAACATCCTGACATTTTACAGCGGCATAGGGCTGCAGGTCTGCAGGCTGAAATGGAAGAAGGGCTTTGAGTACTACGTAGACATTGATGGATTTCACATCCATGCTGAGCTGCTGGATGTCCGCTATCTTGGATGGTTCCTTGAGCTTGAGATCTGCTTTGATTCACTTGAGGGAGTGGATGTCGTTGCCGCAGACAAGTCACTCAGAAAGCTCCTTTCGCTTGTCAATGTCCCGGAAAGCGCCATTGAGCCCACAGGTTATAACAAGATGCTCATAGCTGTAGGCCATGAGAAGGGCTGATCAGTAGATAATCGTCAGCTTTCCCTTGTGCTCGATGATCTCCGCGTCAATTCCGTATACAGTCTTTATGTTCTCAACTGTAAGAACGGATTTTGTCTCCCCATAAGCAAATACATTTCCCTTATCCAGCAGGATGCACCTGCTGCAGTTCCACAGAATGGCATTAAGGTCATGCAGGACGCAGATTATGGTTCTTCCCTCTGAAGCCAACTGTCTTAAAAGCTTCAGTAGCATCATCTGATGCCTGGGATCCAGGTTGTTCACAGGCTCGTCAAGGCAGAGGATCCTTGTGTCCTGACATATTGTCCTGGCAAGCATGGCAAGCTGGAACTCACCGCCTGAGATCCTGGTGATGTATTTGTCTGCCAGATGCTCTATGCCTGTCATCTGAAGGGCTTTTCTCACCTTGTCATCGGAGAACCTGACATCACCATAGGTGAATCTTCCCAATGCCACAGCCTCACTGACCGTAAACTCATCTCCCTTGGGATTGTACTGGCTCTGGAAGCTTATCAGCCTGGCTATCTCACGCTGACGCATGGAGTTGATGTCCTTGTCCATAAGGAAGACGGAGTTGTCGTCGCACTTCAGCTCCTTGATCAGATACTTGAGCAGGGTGCTTTTGCCGGCTCCGTTAGGCCCCGCTATGGCAGTGAAGCCGCCCTCCGGGATTGACAGCTCCAGGTTCTTGAATATGGTGTTCTCCTCATAGCCTCCGCTGAGGCCGTTGATCCTTATCACATTCTCAGCCATGTCTCTTCCTCCTGAGAAGCATCAGGAACACAGGTGCACCGAGCACGGATGTGATGATTCCTATCGGAAGCTCGGACGGAGCAATCAGTGACCTGCAGACAATATCTGCGAAAAGCAGGATAACTGCTCCCATGAGCATGGACAGGGGCAGGAGCCTCCTGTGCTTTGGTCCCACAAGGATGCGCATGAAATGAGGGCTCATCAGGCCGACAAATCCGATTATCCCGCAGAAGCACACGACAGTGGCTGTGACAATAGAAGCGGTGACCAGAAGGATGATCCTGACAGCCTTCACATTGAGCCCGCTGGAGATTGCCGTGCTGTCATCCATAAGAAGCAGGTCCATGGCCTCGGTGTTCCTCCCCACAACCAGCGTGGCCGCTATGGTCACGACGCATAGGATCAGAAGCCTGGGCCAGCTGGAGCTTCCGAGGCTCCCGAGCGTCCAGAAAAGGATATTGTCCGCCTGTCTGTTCGAGAGATAGATTGTAAGGGTTGTCATTGCGCTTAGGAAAAAGTTAAGTGCAATTCCTGAAAGAAGTAACGTCCCTGTGTTCCTGCGGCTTATCAGAAACAGCAGGGCAGTGGTGAGAATCGATCCGCAGAATGCGACCACAGGAAGCGATACATCGACGAAACTGATTCCCACGACAAATCCAAGGCCGACGAAGAACGATGCCCCTGATGATACTCCCAGGACATAGGAGTCGGCCATGGGATTGCGGAAGACACTCTGGAACACAACTCCGCACAGTGCAAGCGATGCCCCTGTGAGGATTGCGCTGAGGATTCTGGGGATTCTCAGGTTCCTGATTATGTAAGCGGTGTTCCTGCTGATTGAAGACGGATTGAAGAAGGCCCTGACTATGTCAGACACGGTGATTCTCACAGACCCGAGACAGATTCCCGCGAATGCAAGAATCACCAGTATGGCTGCAAGTGCTATGCCCACAGCAAAAGGCCGTCTTCTTGTTTCATTCATCTTAGAAAAGCTCCGGGTAGAGGATTCTTGCAATAGCCTCGACAGTGTCAGCGGTTCTCACGCCCTGGCGCTCAGCGGCATCGCCATTGATTGTATAGACGTTGCCTGTCTTTGATGCAGTGAGCTGACTGTATGGCGCAAGACTGCTGAAGCCTTTGATGTCTTCTTCCGGATTTGAGTAGGAATAGGCGCCCAGGAGGACCACATCAGGGTCCTTATCAAGCAGGAGCTCCTTGCTGATTGACCAGTACTGGCCTTCCGCGGCTGCGTTGATGCCGCCTGCGGCCTCGATGACATCGTCAAGGTATGTCTCTCCTGTTGCGGCGTAATCGCCCCAGTCGCCATAGCTGATGATGTAGACCGCGCTCTTTCTCTGGTCAGCGGGGATTGCGGAGGTCTTGTCCTTGACAGCATCAATCCTGCCCTGGATTGAGTCGACAATCTCAATGCCCTTGTCCTCTCTGCCGATTGCCACGGCAACGTTCATGATGAGCGCATAAGTTCCCTCAAGGCTCTCTTCCTCGTAAAACTGGTAGGCTGTGATTCCAGCCTTGTTGATGCTCTCAATGAAAGAAGGATCAACGATTGATGATGCAATTGCGACATCAGCGTCAAGGGAGAGGATTGTCTCAAGGTTCGGCTCCCAGAGCGTTCCGATGCTTGTCACCGCAAGCGCCTGCTCGGGATAGTTGCAGTAATCTGTCCTTCCGACAAGCTGGTCTCCGGCTCCGAGGGCGTAGATGATCTCTGTAACGTTCGGTGCGAGTGAGATGATCCTGAGATCGTCGTTCTCAGACTTGGCTTCTGTGACTGCCTGTGCGAAAAGCGGCACAATGCACAGCACGATCAACAACAGTGTAAGGGCTTTCTTCATGTTACCCCTCCGTAAATAGATATGTAGGGGTAATTTGCGACTGCACCCCAAGTCCATGCTCCGTGGACTGGCCATATGGCCGACAGGCTGTAAGAGCGACAGGTCTCCTGGCTCGAAGGATTTCTGCTGCGTCTTCCCGGGCCTTGCCCAGTGACTTGCATCTGATGCATGCAGCAGCGCACCTTCCTACAGTGGCGGGACCGCAACGGCTTCTGACCGTTTTCCCTAAATCGCACTACAGTTGAATCTTATTTCCACCAATCCTTGATGTCAAGGCAGTATTAAGCTATCATCTCTCATATGCAGAAAGTAGATATTTTCACAGACGGCGGTTGCTCAGGCAATCCCGGTCCCGGAGGATGGGCATATGTCGTGCTCTCCGAGGGAAAGATGATCTCATATTCAAGCGGGGGAGAGGCCCAGACCACAAACAACAGGATGGAGCTCAATGCCGTGATCCATGCCATTGAGGATGTCTCTCTTCTCGGTGTGGACTCAATCACAATCTCCACCGACAGCCAGTATGTCAAGAACGGTATCACGACCTGGATCAACTCATGGAAGAGAAACGGCTGGAAGACAGCCTCCAAGGACCCTGTGAAGAACCGTGAGCTGTGGGAGGAGCTTGACAGGCTCAATGCCGCCGGCAACATCAGGTGGAACTGGGTCAAAGGCCATGCCGGAATCAAGTACAACGAGATGTGCGACTCCCTCGTGCGCAAGGAAATGGAGAAGTTCAAGTGATAAGTGAAGCTCCTGCATCAGAGAAAAAGACAAGTCTCTGGACTCTTTTCCTCACATTCGCGAAAGTAGGTGTGATGACTTTCGGAGGCGGCTATGCCATGCTTCCGATCCTGGAGAGGGAAGTTGTTACAAACCACAACTGGACGACCAGCGAGCAGATGCTCGACTACTATGCCATAGGCCAGTGCACTCCGGGAATCTTAGCTGTGAATGTCTCGACATTCATCGGATACAAGACACGCGGCATCCTGGGAGCAATCGTGGCGACTCTGGGAATGGTTTTCCCGTCTCTTCTGATAATCACCGCCCTGGCATCGGTGCTGAAGATGTTCCAGGACAATGTCTATGTGAGGAAAGCATTTGCCGGAATCCGCATCGCGGTCTGCGCCCTGATGGTATCTGCGGTGATAGGCCTTGTCAGGAAGGCAGTCTCAAACATCCCCACCGCCATTGTGGCTGTCTCGGCCCTGCTTCTTGAGGTGTTCCTCGGTTTCTCGCCGGTCATAATCGTGATCTGCGCCATCTCCTTCGGACTGATCATGTACTTCGCAACGGTCAGGAAGAAAAGCGGGGAGGGTGAGAGATGATTTACCTTCAGCTTTTCTGGGAGTTCTTCAAGACAGGTCTGTTCGCGATAGGCGGCGGGATGGCCACGGTTCCGTTCCTTTTCGACATCAGCGCCAGGACAGGGTGGTTCACGGCTTCAGAGCTTGCCAACATGATTGCGGTCTCAGAGTCTACTCCCGGCCCGATTGGCATCAACATGGCCACTTATGTCGGATTTGAGACCGCAGGTATCATCGGAGGTGTGATTGCCACACTCGGTCTTGTCGCCCCGTCCATAATCATAATAGTCATAATCGCGAAGCTCCTAGATGCATTTGCGGAGAAGCCTGTGGTGAAGACGGTCTTCAAGTATTTGCGTCCGGCTGTCATAGGACTTCTGCTCTTTGCCCTCTGGCAGCTACTGCCTCTGACATTCCTGGGTCCTGAGAAGAATATTCTCTGGGCTCCTGTCGCGGCCTTTGCCGTGATTCTCTTCTGCCTCCTGAAATGGAAGAAGGTCCATCCCATATTCTGGATCGGGGCAGGGGCTGTATTCGGACTGATAGCGCTGTAAGGCTGCTTACTCCTGTCCGATGATTAAGTCGTACACATTCTGCCAGATGTCAGGGCGCACGGAATACAGGTATGAGACTGTCTCCTTGTCCTTGTACCCCTGATCCCACAGGAGCAAGGCCTGCTCATAGGCTGTTGAGGCCTGTCCTGACTCCATGAGCCTGCTTATGAAGGTAAGACGGCTCTCCCTGTCATAGGGATTAGTATCCAGCATTTCCTTGTAAGCCTCAAAAGAGGCTCCTGTATTTCCTGCCAGATAAAGGAACTCAGCATGTGCTTTCTTGAATGCGATGATGTAAGGGTATTTCCCGAAACCTATCTTGCAGAGATCAGCAGCCTCAAGGTGAAGGCCAAGGTCAGAGAGGATAAGGGCCTTGTTGAAATAAAGCCTGTAGTCATCCGCCTGCTCAAGGGCCCGGTCATAGGCATCAACGGCCTTCTCCGGCTGACCCGCCTCCAAGTAGGTGTTTGCCAGGTCTATGGCAGTTCGGACAATCTGGTCATGCTCCGAGCCGGATGTCGTCTTGCAGGAGGAGAATAATAAAAGTGCGGCCATCACAAGGATGACCGCCAGCAAGACTCTTCTCTCAGCCAAGGACTGTCTCTTCAATCTTCTTGACCTGAGCCCTGTAGAGGTTAGTGATGTTCGAACCATAATCTGCAATGAGCTGGATCATGTTTCTCGGATTTCCCGGATAGTCCCAGCCGTTGAGTCTGTCTCCTGCATCTCCAAGTCCTGGAAGGATATAGGCGGCATCGTTCAGGACAGGATCCATCCAAAGGGTATAGACCTCGCATTCCGGAAGTGCCCTGACAATCCTCAAGGATCCCTTGAGCGCGGAGATGACGTTGATGAACTTGATGCTCTTCGGCTTCACTCCGTTTTCCTTGAGGTAATTGACGATTGTGATCAATGATCCGCCTGTTGCGTTCATCGGATCTGCGAAGATGAGGTCTTTTCCGTCAAGGTCCTTGAAGTCAAAGAATGACTTGTCCAGGTCAAGCACATAAGCCATGTTGCTCTCTTTCTTGGTCTCGTCCCTCTTGATCTTGAAGAGTGCAAATGGTGTCACTCTGCCGTCAGAGCTGTAGTCCTGGATCTCCTTGCTGATGATCATGCTTGGGAGCAGGGCACCGCGGAGCATGACGCACATGACGCAGTCCTTTGTGATCTCATCGACATCAGGGATCCTGTGCACGGCATAATTCCTGCACGGGTTTGTCACAGGCGTCTTTGTGATGATAGATCTCTTTGTCTGGATCACCGTATCTGTAAATATATGTGTGAAAAGAAGCTCATATGCTCTCTGGATGTAGTAGAGGAACTCCTCATGTCCTGTCTCTGGATCCCTGAGCTTTGCTACAAGGCGGCTGGCTGCGGCATGCTGCTCCTTAGGTGACTCGAAACAATAGACATGGATGCGTGGCTCGACCTCACAGATGCTCTCAAGATAGCTTCCTATGGCACCCTGAGCTGAGACAAGCTTGTCCTCTGATCTCTTTCCGCCCTCGATTTCCGTGCATGCCTCAATGCTGCTCTCATAGAGCTTGTTGACATGATTGATTCTCTCCTTGTCGCTGTCCAGAAGGAATCCGTCCAGATCTGCTGCATGAATGATTACTTTTCTGCCTTCAATGTCCATTGTCATGACCTCCAAACGGTGTAACATGCACCAACAGAAAATTGTAATGCACACAGTGAATTTGCACAATACAGTTTTTTATGCTAGTATTATCTCGAGGTTTCGAAGCCCTATATTTAGTGTCAGGAGGTAATCTGATGAGAATGGTTTTTCTTGGCCCCCCGGGAGCAGGAAAGGGAACAATAGCAGCATCCGCAAAAGAGTATTATGGCATTCCGCACATCTCAACCGGAGATCTTTTCAGGAGCAACATCAAGAACGAGACTGAGCTGGGCCTCCAGGTCAAATCCATTCTCGCTTCAGGCGGACTGGTACCTGATTCAGTGACAATTGAGATGGTCCGCAACCGCATTGCCGAGCCTGACTGCAAGAACGGATTCATCCTTGACGGTTTCCCACGCACTATCCCGCAGGCAGATGCCCTTGCCGAGATGACAGACCTTGACGCAGTGATTGACTTCCAGATTTCCAAGGAAGAGGTCGTTAAGCGCCTCTCAGGCCGCAGGATGTGCCCCTCAACAGGACGCATCTATCACATCATCTTCAACCCGCCCAAGGTCGAGGGCAAGGATGACGAGACCGGGGAGGACCTGGTCCAGCGTCCGGATGACAAGGAGGATGCGATCATGCACCGCCTTGAGGTCTACACCGAGCAGACCGAGCCTCTGATCAGCTACTACAAGGGCAAGGGCCTGATCAAGGAGATCGATGCCTCAGTCAAGCCGTCAGAGGTCTTTGAGCTGATGAAGGCTGCCCTGAAGTAAAAGCAATTCTTTGTCGTATAAAAAGAAAAGGACTCCAACCGGAGTCCTTTTCTTTCATGCGCATGCAATCAGTATGCTGCGTTGAGCCACTCGATTCCATCGATGTTACCGACGAAGTACGGAGCACTCTGTGTCTCTGACTCGTGGAAGTATCCATCGTATGTTGCGTTGCCCTGAACTGCTGCAAAGCTGTCATACATGTTCTCGTTGGTTCCCTGAGCTCCGCCGATTGTGAACTTGGAGAGATCAAAGACCTTGAGTGTGCCCTCATGGAAGGCCTTGATTGCCTTGTCCATGGCTTCCTGTGTTCCAGGAGCTGCGATTGCTGTGTTGAGGTCTGTGACCTTGACATCGCCCTCTGCATATGTTCCTGTCCAGTCTGACGGGTTCTCCTTGCCATCAATGTGGTTCTTGATGAATGTGTAGAAGTACCTTGTCCAGTCGATTCTGGATGAGAGCAGTGAAGCGTTAGGAGCAACCTTTGTCATGTCTGTGTTGTAACCGACATGGTAGACTCCTGCCTTCTGGGCAGCAAGAGCAGGGGAGGTTGTATCGGAGTGCTGTGAGATGAGCTTACATCCTGCATCGATGAGAGCGTTGGCTGCTGCTTCCTCGAGAGTTGCATCGCCCCATGTTCCGACGAAGTAGACCTTCATTGTGACGCTCGGGCAGACACTTCTTGCGCCAAGGTAGAAGCCTGACATACCGGAGATGACCTCTGCGAATGAGAAAGCTCCGACATAACCCATGACTGCCTCTTCCGGCTTGATCTTGCCCTCGTTGATCTCCTGCTGGAGCTTCATGCCGGCTGCGATACCTGCGACATAGCGGGCCTCGTAGATGGCTGCGAAAGCGTTGAATGTGTTGGGGTTGTTGTCAACCTGTGAGCCGCAGTTTGTCATTCCGACGAACTTGGTGTTAGGATAATCCTTGGCGGCCTCGAGCATGTATGGCTCAAAACCGTAGCTGTTGTTGAAGATGATCTCACAGCCTTCCTCAGCAAGCTCGATGTTGTTGTCCTTACAGATTGCGGACTCTGTTGTGTTTTTCTTTGTCATCAGCTCGACATTGTAGCCCTCAGCCTTGAGTTTCTCGATGGCTGCGTTCATGCCGTTGGTGAAGTTCCAGGTGTAGCCCTGGTCAGACTCATCATTGATGACGACAAAACCGATCTTTGTTGCCTTTGTGCCTGTTGCGGCTTTCTCGCCACCGGCCTGAGCGAACACGGCTGTGATCGCAAGAACAGCAATCAAAAGAACCACTGTTAGTTTTTTCATACATAACTCCTTTACGGGCTCTGCCCGTTTTTTCTCTATCTGATAGTCACAAGACTAACATAAACAGACCAATAATTCCACTGGACAAATAATCAGCGGTCCTCGCGGAAGTAGTTGTTTCCAAGCGATGCCGGCGGTTGCTTGTCCCTTATGTTCCTCATGCTGGTGATAACAAGCACGATTATGGTGACGACATATGGCAGTATCTTGTAAAGCTCTATCGGGAAACCTTTTATGATGATTCTGAGATACATGATCATCAGGGCTCCGAACAGCACCGAGCTCCATGTGGACTTCAGCGGCCTCCATGTGCAGAAGATGACAAGTGCTACTGCAAGCCATCCGGTTCCGGCAAGGGATGCCTCGATCCAGACACAGCCGGCTGTGGTCATGGTGTATACCATACCTCCGATGGCCGAGATTCCGCCTCCGACTATGGTGGCAAGATACTTGTACTTTGTGATGTTGATTCCCGCGGCATCAGCTGTGACAGGGGACTCTCCGACAGCCCTCAGATAAAGGCCTGTCTTTGTCTTTGTCAAAAACAGATGCATCAGGATGGCGGTGATGATGGCAAGATAGAAGAACTCGCTCTGGTCAAAGAGGATCTTTCCGATTACAGGGATGTTCTTCAGGAAATCCGGCATGAAATGCTTGTCAAAGGCGAACTTGAGTCTGTTGGACAGGGTCACGTAACCGCCGATCTGAAGCCTTCTGAGCTCTCCTGCGAACTTTGCCACTCCGGTTCCGAATGTCGTCATTGCAAGACCTGTGACGTTCTGGTTGGCCCTGAGTGTGACTGTTATGAAGGAGAAGAGGGCGCCTGCCAGGCCTCCGATGAGGAATGCTGCGATTATCGCAAGCAGAATGGCGACAATGGGGCTGGCGTTGCCTTCACCCACGGCGGCCTCATAGAGGTTGGGGGCAATCAGTCCGAAGATTCCGCCCATGTACATGATTCCCTCAACGCCCAGGTTGAGGTTTCCTGATTTCTCGGTGAGGATCTCTCCGAGGGTTCCGAACATCAGTGCGGTTCCGTAAGCTCCTGCCGCAGCGAAAAGAAGAACAACTGAATTAAGGAAACTCATGCTTTAACCCCCTTTTCTGATCTGCCTCTGAACACAATCTTGTAGTTGATGAAGAACTCACAACCGAGCATGCAGAAGAGAAGTATTCCGGAGACGATGTCTGAGACAGATGCCGGAACTCCGAGTTTTGTCTGCAGCGTGGCCGATCCCTTTCCGATAATGGCCAGAAGCGAGGCGATTATGATCATCGCGAAGCAGTTGAGCTGGCTCAGCCATGCGACTGTGATGGCGGTGAATCCCACACCGCCTGCGACATCGGCATTCAGCGTTCCGTTGGCACCGGAGACCAGCATCCAGCCGACACATCCGCAGATGGCGCCGGAGAAGAGCATCGTCCTCATCATGACCCAGCCGACGTTCATTCCGGCATAGCGGGCTGTGTTCAGCGAGTCTCCTATGACCGCGACCTCATATCCGTGTTTGGTGTAGTTCATGTAGATATGCACGATCACCACCATGACAAGCACTATGATCCAGCCGCAGTAGATTCCGAAGACGTTGGGCAGCCTTGCGTTGTCCTTGAACATCGGGATGATCTGTGTTCCGGGCCTGCCTTCCCACGGTCCGCCCTGAAGCCACCTGACTATTCCGATGGCTATGTAGTTCATCATCAGAGTGAAGAGTGTCTCGTTGGTGTTGTACTTGGCCTTGAAGAATCCCGGGATGAACGCCCAGATGGCACCTCCGAGGATTCCGGCCAGCATCATCAGCACGATCAGCGGAAGGGCAGGGAGCTTGTCCTGCATCCAGATGGCGATCGCAGATGAGAAGATGGCTCCCATGGTAATCTGACCCTCGGCTCCGATGTTCCAGAACTTCATCTTGAAACAGGGAGCTATTGCCAGAGCCACACCCAGGA
>JAEEGJ010013511.1_pt1 | contig 19762 bp, 10 predicted proteins | sample 8958761 | NCBI WGS metagenome assembly JAEEGJ01 (sample SAMN16246546, study PRJNA631951) | gut metagenome | biome: gut microbiome; feature: rumen; material: RS-attached | host: Bos | place: Iran: Karaj | collected 2018-10 | reverse complement strand
GCTAACGAGTCATTCGGTTACAACGAGGATGAAATCGTTTCTTCAGATATCGTAGGTATGAGATTTGGTTCTCTCTTCGATGCTACACAGACAATGGTTTCTAAAGTTTCTGATGATCAGTACGAGGTACAGGTTGTTTCTTGGTATGACAACGAGAACAGCTACACATCACAGATGGTACGTACAATTAAGTACTTCTCAGAGTTAGCTTAATAATTGTCTATTATCCTAATTATTATTTAGGTTTTTGCAGTCCAGTCCTTTTATGGGCTGGGCTGTTTTTGCTTTTTGGGTATATGGTTTTATTAACCGTAGACCAAAATTATTTCTTAAAAGCAATGGTTTATCTTAAGAAATTGAAGTTGAGTTAAATAATACAAACTTGGCTTATTGAAAAACTGAGCCTGTAGACTACAAGAATTTGTCGGTAGACATCAAGCTCATAGATAACTAGAGCGAAACGTGTTAGTTGAGCGGAGTTATCTATGGCTTGTAGTCGTAACCGACAAGGCTTGTAGGCGTGACAGGCGTAGTTATACAAGGAGGAATTTTAAATGGCTTTAAACAAGAAAACAGTAGATGACATTAATGTAAAGGGCCGTCGCGTTCTTGTTCGTTGTGACTTCAACGTACCTCTTAAGGCAGGCGAAATCACAGATGATACTCGTATCCGTGCAGCTCTTCCAACAATCAACAAGCTTATCGCTGATGGCGGCAAGGTTATTCTTTGCTCACACCTTGGTAAGGTAAAGAATGGTCCTAACGAGGGCGAGAGCCTTGCTCCAGTTGCAAAGCGTCTTTCAGAGAAGCTTGGCAAGGAAGTTAACTTCGTTGCAGATTACAACGTAACAGGCGAAGCTGCTACAGCAGCAGTAAACGCTATGAACGAAGGAGATGTTGTACTTCTTCAGAATACTCGTTTCCGTGGCGAGGAAGAGACAAAGAATGGTGAAGCTTTCTCTAAGGAGCTTGCTGATCTTGCTGACGATTATGTATGTGATGCATTTGGTTCATCACACAGAGCACATGCTTCAGTAGCAGGTGTTACAAAGTTCATCACTGCAAAGGGTGGTTCAAACGTAGTTGGATACCTTATGCAGAAGGAAATCGACTTCCTTGGCAACGCTGTTGAGAATCCAGTACGTCCATTCGTAGCTATTCTTGGTGGTGCAAAGGTAGCTGATAAACTTAACGTTATCAACAACCTTCTTGAGAAGTGTGACACTCTCATCATCGGTGGTGGTATGTCTTACACATTCCAGAAGGCACTTGGATACGAAATCGGAAAGTCACTTTGCGACGATTCTAAGCTTGATTACTGTAAGGAAATGCTTGAGAAGGCAAAGAGCATGGGTAAGGAAATCCTTCTTCCACTTGATGCTGTAACAATCTCTGATTTCCCAGATCCAATCGATGCTCCAATCGAGACACAGACTTTCGATACAGAAGATATGCCAGCTGATAGAGAAGGTTGCGATATCGGTCCTAAGACTGTTGCTCTTTTCTCTGAAAAGGTTAAGACAGCTAAGACAGTTCTTTGGAACGGACCAATGGGTCTTTTCGAGAACCCAGCACTTGCTGTAGGAACAAAGGCTGTTGCTCAGGCACTTGCTGAGACAGATGCTACAACAATCATCGGTGGTGGTGATTCAGCTGCAGCTGTAAACCAGATGGGATTCGCTGACAAGATGAGCCACATCTCTACAGGTGGTGGAGCTTCTCTTGAATTCCTTGAGGGGAAGGAGTTGCCTGGCGTTTACGCAGCCGACGACAAATAAATTCGTCTTTTTCAAAAATTTCGGCGTTAATTAGTATTCGCTGTACGTCTTTGTACAGCTTCATACTAATTGCCTTGAAATTTTAGAAAAATACTAGAATTTTCGTTTGAGTATATAAGTTGTTTTAAGTTGGATATTTTAGGAGCAAGTCGACTATTATATAGATACTTTATAAGGACCTTCTTTTTCCATCCCTACTTAGATGGCACGCAGTGGCATCTTATGTAGGGCAATGAGAAAAAGCAGAGCGAAAGCGTGTCCGATAAAGTATCTATAGGATAGGAGACTTGCCACTCAAAAGATAGGAGAAAAATTATGGCAAGAAGAAGAATTATTGCCGGCAACTGGAAGATGAACATGACACCTTCTGAAGCTGTTAAGCTTGTTGCTGAGCTCAAGGATTTAGTTGTAAATGATGCTGTAGACGTAGTTTACTGCGTACCAGCAATTGATATCGTTCCTGTTGTAGAGGCAGTTAAGGGTACAAACGTAAACGTTGGTGCTGAGAACTTCTACATCGAGGACAAGGGAGCTTTCACAGGTGAGATTTCAGCTCCTATGCTTGTTGATGCAGGCGTTAAATATGTAATCATGGGTCACTCAGAGAGAAGAGATATCTTTGGTGAGGACGATATCCTTATCAACGCAAAGGTTAAGAAGGCATTTGCTGCTGGACTTACTCCAATCCTTTGCTGTGGTGAGTCTCTTGCTCTTCGTAAGGCTGGCACTTACAAAGAGTGGATTGAGAGACAGATTACATGGGATCTTTCAGGCGTAACAGCTGATCAGGTTAAGAAGCTTGTTATCGCTTACGAGCCAATCTGGGCTATCGGTACAGGCGAGACAGCTACAGCTGATCAGGCAGAAGAAGTTTGTGCATTCATCCGTGAGCTTATTGCTAAGCTTTACGACGATGCTACAGCTGAAGCTGTTCGTATTCAGTACGGCGGATCTATGAATGCTGGCAACGCTGCTGAGCTTCTTAGCAAACCAAACATCGACGGTGGTCTTATCGGTGGTGCTTCACTCAAGGCTGACTTCGGTAAAATCGTTAATGCTTAAAATGAGTTTTGTTAATGACTTTGTTAAAATTGTCAATTATAAGTGAGAAAAACTCCTAAAGTTTTACATGCGCATCAGTTATCTGGTGCGCATTTTTATTTAAATGATATTTGATTTATGGTATAATTTGCGCTGGTAGATTTATCAATTCATTATGAATCTAATTGAAGCGTTTTATATATACTAGGAGGAATAATGAAGCGTAATATACGTTTATTGTTATTAGCTGGTTGCACAGCGGCTCTTCTTTTGGGTTGCTCCAAAGACAAAGAAGAGAGAGAAGTAGAAGAAAATGACACCAAAGAACAAGTGGCTTTCGACGATGTCAAGGTCAAAGACTACACAGTTCTTTCGTATAGCGAGCTAGAGGTTTTGGCATACGAGGATGATACCAAAGCTCAGGTTATGCTTGGTCGTATGCTGGAATATGGCACCGAGGATGTTAAGCAAGATTTTTCGGAGGCAATTTCTTGGTACAAGATGGCTTCTGATTCAGGTGACTACGAGGGTACTTGTGCGCTTGGATATTTTTATCTTACTGGCACAGGTGTGACTCAAGATTTAAAGCAGGCTAAGGATCTTTTTACAGCTGCAATTAATGATGGTGCCATTGCCAACGCCAAGGTTGGACTTGCCAGAGTATTACTTGCAGAGGGTGGATATCAGTTTGTAGAAGAGGACACTTCCATTTCAGCGGATGAATCAGAGGATGAAGAGGAAGAGGCACCTACATCTACAAGCGAAGATTTAGAGCAGGTTGTCACCTTAATCACTGAAGCGCAGAAGGCAGATGATGCTGATGCAGGATATTATTTGGGCAAGCTATATCAGTATGGAATCGGTGTCCCTCAGGATTACAAAAAGGCATTTGCATATTACAGCGGTGTGGCAGCATCAACTAGCACCGCAATTCAAGATAGAGATTCAATCAATCTAGCCAATGTGGCGCTTGGTATTATGTATGTCAAGGGTCTAGGAATCGAAGAAAATCCAGAGACTGCATTGGAATACTTTACTAAAGCTTCTGAGAATGGCTCTGCCAAGGCAAGCTATTACATCGGTCAGATATATGAAAATGGCATTGGCGTAGACAAAGACTATGAGCAGGCAATGGAATTCTATCTCAAGGCTGCTGATATGGATTACGCGCCAGCGCTCAATCAAGTAGGTTATTTATATTACAATGGATATGGCGTAGATGTGGATTTCGCGTCTGCGGTTTATTATCAAAAGCTTGCTGCTTTGCAAGGATATGCTATAGCGCAGGTTAATCTTGGTTTTCTTTACGAAAACGGATATGGGGTAGAGAGAAATTTGGAAACAGCTTTAGCGTACTATGAAATGGCCGCTGATTCAGGTTATGAAGGTGCTATGGAGGCTGTTGTCAGAGTAAAGGCACAGATTAATGAAGAAACCTAAATCATTTTTAGTGTTGCTTGCAGCTCTTTCAATGATGCTAGTTGGATGCGGCAAAAAGGTAGTTGAGATTGAGCTACACAACGGGGAAGCTGTTAAACCGCAAATCATCAAGATAGTTGACCTTGATGATGCATGGGATACAATTCTAAACAACAGTACGAGAGAGTTTATCGGTGGACATCCTATCGATGAGGCCTTTCTTACGATGGTTACTGCGGATTACGGCGAAGAAGTTATTGAAAAGATTGCCAGTTTTGCGAACTTTAATACACCTGAGATATGGTATACATGCACTGGCAAAAGCATTCATGTGCTTTGGTATGATTATTGCCAAAGGACAGGTTTAGAGCGCTATTCGTTTGACAGGACATATGTGGTAGATAAAGCACCTGGTGAGGATATTGTTATGGATTTCACCGGAGATTTTTCTCTTACTGAGGGAGTTGCTACTACACTATTTATGGACAGTCAAATCAATGGCATTGAGGATTGCTTTTCAGAAGATCTGCTAGAAGAAATGCGTTCGGCAGATGTTTTGATGATAAATAACGAGTTTGCTTATACCAATAGAGGGCAGGCGCTATTTGGCAAAGCCTATACCTTTAGAGCAATTCCAGTTAGAGTTTCAAACTTGGCAACGATAGGTGCTGATGTGGTTAATATTGCAAACAATCACGTGTTTGATTATGACGAAACTGGTTTTCTTGATACGCTAGAAACTCTCGAGGGCGCCAGTATGCCTTATGTTGGCGCAGGCAGAAATCTAGATGAAGCTAAAAGGCCAGTCTACTATATTGCTGGTGGGCGCAAAATTGCTATCGTTTCTGCAACTCAAATCGAGCGCACGCTCAACTTTACAAGAGAAGCCACTGATACCACTCCCGGGGTTTTGAAATGTCTTAACCCGGAGTGCTTTTGCAAGGTAATCAAAACGGCTAAGAATAACGCTGATTATGTTATTGTTATTCCGCATTGGGGCACAGAGGGAAATGCCAACTATGGGCCTGATCAAGTCGCTCTGGCAAGAGCGTTTGTTGAGGCGGGCGCCGATGTTATCATTGGCGGCCACACGCATTGCCTTCAAACCATAGAATATATGGACGATGTTCCAATCTACTACAGTCTTGGTAACTACTGGTTCTCGACCACAAGCAATATGCCTGCTGCTTACAGCACAGCTATTGCTCAGGTTAGAATCAATCCCGAGGGGCAAATTGATGCCTATCTTTTACCCTGTCACTTTGCGGGTGGCGTCACTGCCAAGCTTCATGTAGAGGATACAACATATAGCGATATCATAAATAGTCTCAATCATCTGTCTCAATCAGCAGTCATAGATGAACAGGGACATATCAATAAAAAATAATAAACAAAATATTCTTAAAGCTTCTGCTGGAATATTAAGGAGGATTATCAATGAGTAAGAAACCTGTAGTACTTATGGTTCTCGATGGATATGGTCTTAATGACAATCCGAAGGGAAATGCTATTGCAATGGCAAAAACACCTGTTATGGATAAGCTTATGGCTGAATGCCCATTCGTTCAAGGACAGGCATCCGGCATGTTTGTCGGTCTACCAGATGGACAGATGGGAAATTCAGAGGTTGGTCACATGAATATCGGTGCCGGCCGTATCATTTATCAGGATTTAACAAGAATCACTAAATCAATTCAAGATGGAGATTTCTTTGAGAACAAAGTTCTCTTAGAGGCTATTAACAACTGTAAAAAGAATGATTCTGATTTACATCTTTGGGGTCTTCTTTCAGACGGTGGTGTACACAGCCACATCGAGCATCTTTATGGCATGCTTGAGATGTGCAAGAAGAATGGTCTCACAAAAGTTTTCGTTCACGCATTCCTTGACGGACGTGACACTCCACCTGCATCAGGTAAGGATTTCTTAGCAACACTTCAATCAAAAATCGACGAAATCGGTGTTGGTGCAATCGCATCTATCTCTGGTCGTTACTATGCTATGGACAGAGATAACAACTGGGATCGTGTTGAAAAAGCATACAACTCACTTGTTAAGGGCGAGGGCGTAAAATCAACATCTGTTCCTGAGGTTATGCAGGCTTCATACGATGATGGAGTTACAGATGAGTTCGTTCTTCCTACAGTCATCACAGATGCAGATGGCAATCCACTTTCAGTTGTAAAGAACGGCGATTCAGTTGTATTCTTCAACTTCCGTCCAGACCGTGCTCGTGAAATCACTAGAGCCTTCTGCGATGATAAGTTTACTGGATTCGACAGAGAGTTCCTTAATATTTACTATGCATGCTTCAAGGATTACGACGAAACAATCCCTAACAAGCACATTGCATTTGAGAAGGAATCAATTACAAATACTTTCGGCGAGTTCTTGGCTAACAATGGTAAAAAGCAGCTTAGACTTGCTGAAACAGAAAAATACGCACACGTTACATTCTTCTTCAACGGTGGTGTTGAAGAGCCAAACAAGGACGAGGAAAGAATCCTTGTTAATTCACCAAAGGATGTAGCTACATATGACCTTAAGCCAGAGATGTCAGCTCCAGAAGTTGGAGCAAAGCTTGTAGATGCAATCAAGTCTGATAAATACGATGTTATTGTAATCAACTTTGCAAACCCAGACATGGTAGGTCATACCGGCGTTATAGAGGCAGCTGTTGCAGCTGTAGAGCGTGTAGACTCACTTGTTGGAGAAGCGGTAGAGGCAGTTAAAGAAAAGGATGGCGCATTATTCATTTGTGCCGACCACGGAAATGCCGAAAAGATGATTGATTATGAGACAGGAGAGCCACACACAGCTCATACTACAAATCCTGTTCCATTTATTTTGGTTAACTACGATAGCAACTTCACACTTCGTGAGGGAGGCGCCCTTTGCGATATAGCTCCTACTCTTATAGAGATTATGGGTCTTGAGCAGCCAAAGGAAATGACTGGAAAGTCATTGTTAGTTAGAAAATAATTATTCCTAACCGAATAGTTATATTATAAATTTAATAAATAGAGAGGATTTGATTTATGAAACCAATTAAAGAAGGAAAAGTAAGAGAAGTATACGACAATGGCGATAGCATTATTATGGTAGCCACAGATCGTATATCTGCATTTGATGTTATTTTAAAGAACAAGATTGTTAATAAGGGTGCAGTTCTTACCCAGATGTCTAAGTTTTGGTTTGACCTTACAAAAGACATCGTTCCAAATCACATGCTTTCAACAGATGTAAAGGATATGCCTGAGTTCTTCCAAAACGAAGAATACAAGGGCAAGTCAATGATGTGCAAGAAGCTTACAATGCTTCCAATTGAGTGCATCGTTAGAGGTTACATTACAGGTAGTGGCTGGGCAAGCTACAAAGAGAACGGTACAGTTTGTGGCATCAAGCTTCCAGCAGGCCTTCAGGAATCAGACAAGCTTCCTGAGCCAATTTACACTCCTTCAACAAAAGCAGAAATTGGTGATCATGATGAAAATATCTCTTTTGAGCGTTCTATAGAGGTTCTTGAAAAGGAATTCCCTGGCCATGGTCAGGAGTATGCCACAGCACTTAAAGACAATACAATTGCGCTTTATAAAAAGTGTGCTGATTATGCTCTTACCAAGGGTATTATTATAGCTGATACAAAATTCGAGTTCGGTCTTGATGAGGATGGAAATATCGTTCTTGCGGACGAGATGCTTACACCAGACAGTTCACGTTTCTGGCCACTAGAAGGATATGAGGCAGGTCACGGTCAGCCATCCTTCGATAAGCAGTTTGTTCGTGATTGGTTAAAGGCTAATCCTGAATCAGATTATTTACTTCCACAGGATGTTATCGACAAGACAATCGACAAGTATCTAGAGGCATATGAGCTTCTTACTGGCAAGGCACTTGAAGTCTAATTATTTAGATAATCGAGACATTACTAGGAAGTATTAGGAGATTTTATGATGGATTTTAAGTTAGAAGAGACTCCATGGGACGATTTGCACGAGGAGTGCGGCGTCTTTGCGATGTATGATTTCGACGGTGGGGACGTTGCCTCCTCGATTTATTATGGCCTTTTTGCTTTGCAGCACAGAGGGCAGGAGAGCTGTGGTATCGCCGTATCTGATACCAATGGTCCCAAAAGAAATTATGCTTTAAACAAAGGAATGGGCCTTGTTAACGAAGTTTTTGATCAAGAAATCCTTGATTGCATGCATGGTGATATTGGTGTAGGGCACACTAGATACTCTACTGCAGGTTCTTCCTGCCGTGAGAATGCGCAGCCACTTGTATTATCTTATATCAAAGGTATTCTTGGAATGGCTCACAACGGCAATCTTATCAATGCCGAAGAGCTTCGTGAAGAGCTTTCTATGACAGGAGCTATTTTCCAGACCACAATCGATTCTGAGACTATAGCCTATCTTATTGCTAGAGAGCGACTTAACAGTGCTACAGTTGAAGAGGCAGTGGCACGTGCTTGCGACAAGATTAAGGGAGCATATTCACTTGTTGTTATGTCACCTCGTAAGCTTATTGCGGCTCGAGATCCACAGGGCTTTAGACCTCTTTGTATTGGTAAACGTGACAATGCTTATGTAATAGCATCTGAAAGCTGCGCGCTAGATACAATAGGTGCAGAGTTTATAAGAGATGTTGAACCAGGAGAAATTGTCACTATATCTCCAGATTTTGGAATCAAATCAGATAAGAGTAGATGTGTTCCAAACAAAGATCAGGGACGCTGTATTTTTGAATATATCTATTTTGCTCGTCCAGATTCTACTATCGATGGCATTTCAGTTTATGAAGCAAGAATCAAGGCAGGGCGCTTCCTTGCACAGGATTCGCCAGTTGATGCTGATTTGGTCGTTGGAGTTCCTGAGTCGGGTAATGCTGCGGCATTGGGTTATTCTCTAGAGTCAGGCATCCCTTATGGAACTGCATTTGTTAAAAACGGATATGTTGGTCGTACATTCATCAAGCCAAAACAGGCTAGCCGTGAATCATCAGTCCAAGTAAAGCTTAATGCTTTAAAGGATGTTGTGGCCGGTAAGCGTATCATCATGATTGACGATTCTATCGTTCGTGGTACCACATCAGATCGTATCGTCAAGATGCTACGTGATGCAGGCGCTACCGAGGTGCATGTGCGCATTTCATCGCCACCTTTCTTGTGGCCATGTTACTTTGGTACAGACGTGCCATGTCGCGAGCAGTTGATTGCTTACAATCGCACAATCGAAGAGATTCGTCAAATCATTGGCGCAGATAGCCTTGGATATCTTGGCTTTGACAGACTATCGCAGATGGTTGATGGTCTAGATATCTGCCATGGATGTTTTGATGGAAACTACCCGATGGAACCACCAACTGAAGATATCAGGGGTGAATATGAAAAGTAATATGAAATTGCATGAAGATGCAATTTCATATTACTCTTCCCGAAGAGATGATGGAAATTGCATGAAGATGCAATTTCATATTACTCTTCCCGAAGGGATAATAAATGGTGCGTCTTCCCGCAAAAATTAATGATTATTAACTTTAAAAATGTTAGGAGAGTAATATGTCAGATACAAGCAGATACAGTAGTCCACTTTCAGAGAGATACGCAAGCAAAGAAATGCAGTATATCTTCTCACAGGACAAAAAGTTCTCTACATGGAGAAGACTTTGGATTGCACTTGCTGAAACCGAGATGGAGCTTGGCCTTTCACAAGACGGCAAGCCTGTTATCACACAGGAAATGATAGATGAGATGAAGCAGCACATTGATGATATTAATTATGATGTTGCAAAGGCTCGTGAAAAGGAAGTTAGACATGATGTTATGAGTCATGTTTATGCATATGGACAGCAGTGCCCAAAGGCAGCTGGTATCATCCACCTTGGTGCTACAAGTTGTTACGTTGGTGACAACACCGACATAATTATAATGCGTGATGCATTAGAGCTAGTTCGCAAAAAGCTTGTTAATGTAATTGCAGAGCTTGCAGCTTTTGCTGATAAGTACAAGGCTCAGCCAACGCTTGCATTTACTCATTTTCAGCCTGCTCAGCCAACTACAGTTGGTAAGCGAGCAACACTTTGGTTAAATGAGTTTGTTATGGATTTAGAGGATCTTGATTATGTTCTTTCTACACTTAAGCTTCTTGGTTCAAAGGGTACAACAGGTACACAGGCAAGCTTCTTAGAGCTTTTTAATGGTGACAACGAGACAATCGACAAGATTGACCCTATGATTGCCAACAAGATGGGATTTAAGTCATGCTATCCAGTTTCAGGACAGACATATTCTAGAAAGGTCGATACTCGCGTTTGCAACATCCTTGCAGGTATTGCAGCATCTGCGCACAAGATGTCAAACGACATTCGTCTTCTTCAGCATCTTAAAGAGGTTGAAGAGCCATTTGAGAAGAGCCAGATTGGTTCATCAGCTATGGCTTACAAGCGCAACCCTATGAGATCAGAGCGTATTGCATCTCTTTCTCGCTATGTCATGATAGATGCTCTTAATCCAGCTATCACATCAGCTACTCAGTGGTTTGAGCGTACACTTGACGATTCTGCAAACAAAAGACTTTCTATTGCTGAAGGATTCCTTGCTACTGATGGTGTGTTAGATCTTTGTCTAAATGTAGTAGATGGTCTTGTTGTTTATGACAAGGTAATCACAAAACGCCTTATGTCTGAGCTTCCATTTATGGCTACAGAAAATATCATGATGGATGCTGTTAAGCTTGGCGGTAACAGACAAGAGCTCCATGAAAAAATTCGTACTCTCTCTATGGAGGCAGGAAAGAATGTCAAAGTAGAAGGCAAGGATAACAATCTTCTTGAGCTTATCGCAGCAGATGAGCAATTCCCAATGGGACTTGAAGAACTGGAGGCTACAATGGAGCCTAGCCGTTATGTAGGTAGAAGCCCACGTCAGGTGGAAGTATATCTCAAAGAGGTTATCAATCCTATTCTTGAGTCCAACAAAGATGTGCTTGGTGTAAAGGCTGAAATCAATGTCTAATAATCAAAAAGCAAAAAAAAATAACAGTAAAAATTAAACTTAAATTAAGTTACTTAACGAAAAAAAGTGGTGATTTAGTAATAATCACCACTTTTTTTATTAGATTTTTGTTAAGATAACTTAATAGTTAAAAAACCATTAAGCATTTTTCACCATCTAACTCTTGTACATTTGTAGAAAATTACACGTTGTGCACAAAACTGTTACACTGTTACAATGTAATTGCTCGAGCAACTAAAACGTTTACGTTTGGAAGAAACCAATAATTGTTCAGTGGGGGGTGAAGAGATTTTCATGAAGAGAAAAGTTTCTGTAGTATTGAGTTTGTTAATAGCAACCGGAATGGCTGCTACACCGAGTATGGTGGTAATAGCTGCACCACATATTGCTCCTTATGGAGTGGTCGAAGCTGAAGCCGATTTTAAAGATGATGAGCTTAAAGATGTTTATACCGAGGATGATGGAGTCACAACTGTTGAAAAACTAAAAACTGGTGACTATATCCTAGTAAACGATGTGGCTTTTACCCAAGGATTATCAAATATTAAATTCAAGCTTAAAGCTGATTCTGCCGGAGTTATTGAAATTCGCGATGGTGGAACAAGCGGAGAAAGTCTAGGCAACGTAAAATTCGCAAATACGAATGGTGCGTATGGCGATTTTAGTGCCTCTCTTAAGAATATCAGCGGAACACATACAATTGCATTTGTGGTCGTTGCGGGTACATGTTCAGTTGACAATTGGTCAGCAGAACCTGGTTCTGTGGAAGAAGATCCTGGCACAACACAGCCAAGTCAGCCAGAGCAACCAGCGCAGACAGAAGAGCCTGAACAACCACAACAACCTGAACAAACAGTTTCTACAGCAACAGTAAATCCATATAATGCCGTTGAGGCTGAAACATTACCTAGGGAATCTTCTTTAGGACATATGCTTAGTCCTAAGGGTGAAGCAATTAATATTGCACCAGGTAAGTATTGGGCTGTAGAAAATGTTGATTTTAACAAAGGTCTTACAGGATTTGTATTGCAGGCAAAGACAGGAAATGGTGACTCTGTACTAAAAGTTTATCTTGATGGTATGACCGGAAAAGAGTTGGCATCTATTCCTATTAAGTCAAAAGACGAGATTAAGCAATACGCAGCAAGGATTGCATCGTCAGTTACAGGTAAGCATACAGTATATTTTGTTACAACTGATGCTGCTGTAACTATTGATAAATGGCAAGCTATAGGTGAACTAGGAGCAGTAGATCCAGGTACTACTCCAGTAGATCCTGGCCAGACTACGGCAACAGTAAATCCTTATAGTGCAGTTCAAGTTGAAAAGCTTTCAAAGGATGAGCTGAACGGGGCTATTACTCCACCAACAGCAACAGATGCTATAAGCATCATGGGTGGCAAGCACATCTATGTTAACAATGTAGACTTTGCAAATGGACTTGGAGGTTTACAGGTATCTGCTAAGACATCAATGGAAGGTGCAAAACTGGATGTATATGTTGATAAAATTGCGGGTACACCAATTGCATCTGTTGAAGTAGCAAAAGATACAAAGTATGTAACTAAAGGTGCTAAGTTTGATTCAAATATTAAAGGTGTACACACTGTATTTTTTGTAGCAAATGGTGGCGCTGTAACATTGGATTCATGGAATGCAGTTGCAGGAAAACCTTCTACAGATCCTGGCACAACACCAGTGGACCCAGGAACAACTCCTGTAGGTGATACAGTAAATCCATACACAAGCAATTTAGCAAAGAATGCTGAACTTAGTAACGCAATGGTTACACCTAAGGGTGATCTTGTAAACATCTTGTCAGGTGGCTATTTTGTGGTAAAGAATGTCAACTTTACAAACGGAGTTGCTAATCTAAAAGTCAATCTAACTAGCACAACTGGCAGCATCATAGAGGTTAGATTAGATAAAGCAGATGGTGACAAGATTTGCACTTACAGATTAAATAACCAGGCAGGCGAGAAGACAGCGACAGTAAGCAAAGGGGTTACAGGAACACACGATGTATATTTCATGGTTCCAAGTAGTCAGGCAGCTGTAACTGTTGCTTCATGGAGCGCAACTCCAGCAGAAGGAACACCAGTGGATCCAGGCACAACACCAGTAGATCCTGGTACAACTCCAGTAGATCCTGGTCAGACTACAGCAGCTATTAATCCTTATGAAAAGGTTGAAGCAAATGCCTTATCAATTAAAGAGGATAGCAATGCTATGACAACACCTATGGGTAACGGTGTTGTTGTTAATGGAAATGGATACATTGTTGCAGAGAATGTTGACTTCTCACAAGGTGCAGCACAGTTTGAAGTAAATGTTAATTCTTCAGCGCCATCTACATATGTAGATTTCTACATTGATGAAAAAGGTGATACTCCTGTTGCATCAATTCAGATTAGAAAGCAGCAATTCTCAGTGCATACTGTTGATATTGGAACTCCAATCACAGGAAAGCACAATGTAATTATTGCTTCAAGAGATAAGCAGTTTACTATTGAATACTGGAAAGCTATTCCAGGACAGGGAACAGTAGATCCAGGTACAACACCAGTAGATCCAGGTACAACTCCTGTTGGTGATACTGTAAATCCTTATACAAGTAATTCAGCAAAGAATGCTGAATTAAGCAATGCAATGGTTACACCTATGGGTGACCTAGTAAATATCTTGTCAGGTGGCTATTTTGTGGCAAAGAATGTTAACTTCAAAAATGGTGTTGCTGGCATTAAAGTTAATGTTACAAGTAAAAACACCAGCATTTTAGAGGTTAGATTAGATAAAGCAGATGGTGACAAGATTTGCACTTACAGATTAAATAATCAGGCAGGCGAGAAAACAGCGACAGTGGGCCAAGAGGTTACAGGAACTCATGATGTGTATTTCATGGTTCCAAGTGGACAGCCAGCTGTAACAGTTGATTCTTGGAGTGCATCTCCAGCACAGGGTACTGTAGTAGACCCAGGAACAACACCAGTGGATCCAGGCACAACTCCAGTAGATCCAGGTACAACTACAGCAACAGTAAATCCTTACAACAAGATTGAGGCAGAGACAGCTACACCATGCGAAGGTGCGATGAAGACACCTACAGGCAATGCTATGGTTATTAGCGATAAGGGATATGTTCTTATTAAGGATTTAGATTTTGCTAATGGTTTGTCAGGATTCGATGTATATGCTAGCGCTTCAGCTCCAAGAATCAAGTTGAATGTATACATTGATGACTCATTGACTCCTGCAGGTTCTATTGATATTGGAACACAGGCAACTACCGCTAGAAGAATAACTGTTGATTCTGATATCAAAGGAAAGCATTTCATTTACTTTGAAGCACAGGGCGGCCAAGTAGTATTTGATGCATGGCAGGCAGTGGCAGCTGGACAGGGAACAGTAGATCCAGGAACAACACCTGTAGATCCAGGTACAACTACAGCAACAGTAAATCCATATGCACAGTTTGAGGTAGAGTCATTGACAAGTGATGCTATGAGTGCAGCAATGACAACACCAATGAAGGATGCAGTAAGTGTTAATCCAGGTGGATACATAGTTGTAAAGGATGTAGATTTTGCACAGGGTGTTTCAAGTATAGCTATAAAGACAGCAGGATCTAGCGCAAGTGTATTAGAGATTCGTGAAGGCTCTGCTAGTGGAGATGTAATAGGTAGAGTAATGGTTAATGCTGGAACATTAGCAAATGCAACAGAAAAAAACATTACTGCATTGAAGGATCTCCAAGGCAAGCATGATATCTACTTTGTAGTAGATGCTAAGCAAAAGGCTGTAACTATTGATTACTGGAAGGCAGTTGCCGGACAGGGCACAGTAGACCCAGGAACAACACCTGTAGATCCAGGCACAACTACAGCAACAGTTAATCCTTACAACAAGGTTGAGGCAGAGACAGCTACACCATGCGAAGGTGCGATGAAGACACCTACAGGAAATGCAATGGTTATTAGCGATAAGGGATATGTTCTCATTCAGAATGTGGATTTCGCAAATGGCTTATCAGGATTTGATATATATGCTAGCGCTTCACTTCCAAAGATTAAGATGAATGTTTACATTGATGATTCATTGACTCCTGCAGGTACTGTTGATATTGGACCACAGGCAAATAGCGCTGTAAGAATGGTTGTTAATTCTGATATTAAAGGAAAGCATTATATTTACTTTGAAGCACAAGGCGGACAAGTAGTATTTGATGCATGGCAGGCAGTGGCAGCAGGTCAAGGAACAACACCTGTAGACCCAGGAACAACTACTACACTGGCACGTCCAGCAATTATTTCTAGTCCATATTCTAAGGTTGAAGCTGAGACTGGTGATAACAACAAAGTAGGCGCTATAATAACTCCAAACAAACAGGCTGTTGGTATCACTGCTAATGGTTACGTTGCATGGAATGCAGACTTTACTGATGGTGTTTCTGCAATAAAAGTTAAAGCTGAATCATCACCAAAGAGTGTTCTTGAAATTAGATTAGATTCACCTAGCGGCGAGTTGCTCGGTAAAGCGGAAATCAGCACAGCTGCAGAGAAGACTATTAATATTTCAAAGAAGCTCAAAGGTAGAAAGAACTTATACTTTGTAAATACTACTGCAAATACTAATTTAATAATGGATTACTGGCTTGCTTCAAAAGAGCAGACTACAGTAACTCCACCACCAGTAGTAGAGCCACCTGTAGTTGATACAGGAATGAAGTTCAAGTATACAACAAATGAATGGAATGGCGGTTTCCAGGTTAACTGCACAGTTACAAATAATTCTGGCAAGCAAGTTTCATCATGGAAGTTAAAGATTAAGAAGAGTGATATTAATATGACCCAGAGCTGGTGCGTAAATGTTGCTCAGCAAGGAGATTACTACGTAATTACACCTATGTCATATAATTCATCACTTTCAAATGGCCAGTCTGTAGAATTTGGTTTAATTGGCGGTGGAACTTATGGCGGCACAATTAATTATGTATTTGAGTAAGTTTTTTAACTAGATAATAGATGTAGGTTCACAGGATAGGATAAAGCCAACTTGCGAAAGCGGGTTGGCTTTATTCATTTTATAAGAGTGAAATATAGCCATTATAAAGAATTATTGTTAAATGCAATAACAAGAATTTGAAATTCTAAAGCAAAAATTAGGCAGTATATGCATTTTGAGTATTGTTAGAATAGTATTGTTACTCAGAAACACATTTTAACAGGAATCAAATAAGAGGAGGTTAAAAGTCACATGAGACGAAAAATGCAATTATTATTTAGCGTTATGTTGTCGATGGTTATCGTATTTACGTTAGCTATCAACGTTAAGGCTGCAGACCCGAGGGGGGATGTAGGACCTTATTTCAATCCATATAATTGGTTAGAAGCAGAAGTTAATTTTTCTCATCCAGAGCAAGCTGCTAAAGAGGATGATGGAAGAAAGGTTATTAAGCTTGAAACAATCAAAACTGATAATTACGAGTACACTGATTATTTTGTAATGCGAGACGTTAAAATGAGTAAAGGTCTTGGCTCTATAGATATAAAGGCAAAAGCCGATGAGCCAGCGATAATTACTATTCGTCAAAATGGATTAGATGGTCGATTTATCGGAAGAATAATGGTTAATGCTACCGATGGCATTTATGCTACTTTTACTGCGCCAACAGAGGATGCTGGTGGTAAGTGCTCATATTATTTCATTTGTGAGCAGGGTTCATGCTATATTGATAAATGGAGGGCTAATCCAAGAGATTACAGTGTTAAAGATGATGAAGAGGATGAGACAAAGGAGCCAGATGTACCGGATGAACCAAGCGTGCCGGATGAGCCAGAAACAGTTCAGAGTGGAAATCCACCAGAAGTACCATTTGCTATTCCTTATAATGATGTACAGGCTGAAACCGCATTTGATAAATCAGCAAATGTGCAATTGACAGATACTCCTACTGGAGGTAAAGCTATTTCTAATATCACAGAAGGCGAGTATTTAGGTTTTAAGGATTTATATTTTGACAAAGGTATTACTGGTGTTCAACTGTTAGCAATAGCTGAGGACAAAGGCTCAATTGAGATTAGAAAAGATGCACCAGATGGCGAGCTAGTTGGCACGATAGATGTGGGTAGACAAAAGAATCAACAAGGAGAAGTAATATATTTTCCATTTGAGGGAACCACAGATACTATAGAAGGACTTCATACAGTTTATTTTGTCGGAAAATCCGGAAATGTAAGTATTGATGTTTGGCATGCATGGCCATTACGAATGGATGGATATTTACATCAATCAGGTGAAGATATTTCTCCGTATTTTCGCGTTGAAGCAGAACTTGATTTCCCAAGATATAATACAGAGCTAACAACGGCAGGATTTGGCAAGAATGTCGTTGCTATAAAAGGTCAAGGCGGATATTTCTCAGTTGAAAATGTTGATTTTAAATCAGGACTTTCAGAAATTTGGGCTTTCGTATTTTGTAATGAAGATGATGCGCAATTAGAAATCAGAGATGGTGCTGTAGATGGTGAACTTCTAGGCTCAGTCAATTTAAAAAATACAAATGGTGACGCGGAAGACTACATCATAAAGTTACCTAAATCAAATGAGTTTAGCGGAAAGCATAATCTTTATTTCGTAAGTAGTAAGGGTTCTTTTGCAGTTGATTCTTGGTTTGCTTATCCAGCGGACAGTGAAGAGATTGAGCAGCAAGAGACACCAGAGGTGCCAGAGCAACCAGAGCAGCCTGAGACTCCAGAAGTGATAGAGCAGCCAGAAACTCCAGAGGTATCAGAACAACCTGAGCAACCTGAGACACCAGAGGTACCTGAGGATTCAAAGAAGCCATTTGGAATAGAAGTAGCAGAGGGGGTCTATGCTTATTATACAAGTACCCGTTGGGATGGCGGCTATCAAATCAACATGACTCTAACTAACTACTCAGGCAAAAGAATTGATGATTGGAAGGTCAAAATCAAAAAGAGTGATATAGTTCTTGATTCAATTTGGTGCGCAGATGTCGCAGAAGAGGGCGATAGCTATGTATTCACAGCTCCAGATTGGGGAAAATCAATTGATGATGGCCAGATTGCAGAGTTCGGATTTACAGCAAAAGGAGAACTAAAGGGCATCATTATTCAATAGTTACTATTCACAGTTGTTATTTTAAACCGGGATGGCACTAGCCCCTGTTCGCACTCACTAGGTACCTGCCCCGGCCCGCCCGGCTTGCAGCCCTAGGGTGACCTGATGACAATTTAGCTAAGATTATAGATTTTCTTAATGCCAAAATATCACCATCCGTGGATGTACTTTCATCGATTTTACAATTCGAAGTGAATGTTATGTCTCCAATGGACATGTTGTATGTATTATAAAAGCTCCACAAAACTAGACTTAGTACAATTGCGCGCAAATCCATTCGCTAAGTGAAAGTATGTAAGAGATTTTTTCATATATAGTCACCAATGCACATTCGGCGTCCTGCCTCAGCGTGCATTTTCAGCCGCCGTCCTGGCGGCTGATGACTATATATGTAAAAAATCGCTTACACTTTCACTAAGCTCATTCCAATGCGCGTCAATTGCTACTAAGCTAGTTTTGCGGAGCTTTCTTTAATTAGTATAAATGTATGTCCATTGGAGACATACATTCACGTCAGAATTGTAAATAGTTGAAAGCACATCCACAAACAAGGATGGTGATATTAGCATTTTAGAAAATCATAATCTTATGCTATGTCATCAGGTACCCTAGGGCTGCAAGCCGGGCGGGCCGGGGCAGGTATAATAGGGGGAGGTAGGGGCTAGTGCCTTTTCAATTAATTTATAGCTGTGAATAGTAACTTTTTTTAAAAACTTTATTGCACTAAAGTGATAAAAGTTGTAGAATCGAATCTAGATTGTGTCGGGTGGCAAGAGTCGACATATTTTGAACTTTTAAATTCTGAAAGGAGAATATACAAATGAATTTTAAGAGTAGTTATTTACAGCGCGTTTATGACGGTCTTGAGGCTAGAAACGCAGAGCAGAAGGAATTCCTTCAGGCAGTTAGCGAGGTTCTTGAGTCTTTAGAGCCAGTTGTTGCTGCTAATCCAAAGCTTGAGGAGCTTGGTATCATCGAGCGTATCGTTGAGCCAGAGCGTATTATTCAGTTCAGAGTATCTTGGGTTGATGATCAGGGCAAGGTTCAGGTCAACCGTGGATACAGAGTTCAGTTCAACTCTGCCATTGGACCATACAAGGGAGGTCTTAGACTTCACCCTTCAGTAAACTTATCAGTTATCAAGTTCTTAGGCTTCGAGCAGATCTTCAAGAACTCACTTACAACACTTCCAATCGGTGGTGGTAAAGGTGGTTCTGACTTCGACCCTAAGGGTAAGTCAGATATGGAAATCATGAGATTCTGCCAGGCATTCATGACAGAACTTTCTAAGCACATCGGTGCTGATACTGACGTTCCAGCTGGTGATATCGGTGTTGGTGGACGTGAGATTGGTTTCATGTATGGTCTG
>JAEEGJ010013509.1_pt1 | contig 19765 bp, 16 predicted proteins | sample 8958761 | NCBI WGS metagenome assembly JAEEGJ01 (sample SAMN16246546, study PRJNA631951) | gut metagenome | biome: gut microbiome; feature: rumen; material: RS-attached | host: Bos | place: Iran: Karaj | collected 2018-10 | reverse complement strand
AGCAAAGCAAATCTTGAGATTCCAATCGTAAAAGATCATGTGTCGCTGTTATTGAATGCCCGTACCACCTATAGCGACTGGATACTGAAACATCTATCAGAAGATAGCGGCTACAAAAATGGTAAGGCCAACTTCTACGACTTTGGCGGTGTGCTTACCTGGAAACTTAACAACCTGCATCGCCTCAAGATATTCGGATATCTGAGTAAAGATAAGTTCTCGTTCAGTTCCGACGATAGCTACGGCTATCAAAACCGCAACTTCTCAGCCGAGTGGCGATCGATCCTTAACGAAAAGATTACAGCCACACTGACAGCCGGATTGGATCATTACGACTATTACAACGACGAAAAAGCAAAGCCCACAATGGCAGCCCGACTGAGTTTCGGCATCGATCAGCTGTGGGCCAAGCTACATATCCGTCACCGTTTGACTGAGAACCAAAGCCTCACTTATGGTCTGTCTGTTCAGCATTACGATGTACAAGGCGGCAAGTACGAACCTTTAAGCGAGGAATCGTATATCAATCCAGACCTGCTACAGAAAGAGAAAGCCTTGGAGAGTGGAGCCTATATCGACTATGAACATTCGCTGACCGAAAAACTGTCGGTTTCAGCAGGTTTACGCTATTCAATGTTTAATGCCCTTGGTCCTCGCGACGTGAATATCTATGCCGACCAGGAACTGCCATCGCAGGAAACCTTGTTAGAGACACGTCATGAGACAGGTATCATCAAGACCTTTCAGGCACCCGAGTTCCGATTCTCGGCACGTTATGCCATACAGGACAATTTTTCGGTTAAGGCTGGTTTCAACACCATGCACCAGTATATCCACAAGGTTTCTAACACCTCTATCATGTCGCCTACCGATATATGGAAGTTGTCGGATCTGAACATCAAGCCCCAGAACGGTTGGCAGATAGCCGCAGGTATCTATTACGAGACATCCGACAAGAACTACGAGTTCTCGGCTGAGACTTACTACAAGCACATCAGCAACTATCTGAACTATCGTAGTTCGGCTGTACTATTGATGAATCCACACCTGGAAACAGATGTAATTCCTACCAAAGGAAAAGCCTACGGCGTGGAACTGCAAGCCAAAAAGCCTTTCGGTAAGCTGAATGGCTGGGTAAGCTATACTTACTCGCGCTCACTACTGCGCCAGGACGACAAACGCGTAGCGGTGCCCCTGAACAACGGCGAGTGGTATCCATCGGAATACGACAGACCGCATGAGGTAAAAGCCGTGCTGAACTACAAGATTACAGAACGATACAGTTTCTCGAGCAACTTTAACTATGCCACAGGTCGTCCTACCACAGTACCCGCGGGTAAATTCTACAACAACAAGTTAGGTTACTACCTGCCCTACTATACCGAGCGCAACAACTACCGTATTCCCGACTACACACGTCTGGATCTTGCGTTCAACATCGAGCCAACCCACAGGCTGACAGCATTTTTCCACACCTCGTTCTCAATCGGTGTGTATAATGCCCTTGCCCGAAAAAACGCCTATAATATCTATTATGTAACCGAAGGCGAAAGCATCAAGGGCTACAAGCTATCAGTATTTGGTACAGCCATCCCCTATATCTCACTTAACGTACGCTTCAACTAATATGAAAAGGATATCATTATTTACAAAAATCGCCCATTTCATCGTGATTTGCGCCTGTATGCTAACAGGATGCGTGGAAGAATACGAAGCCGATCTGCCTGAGGGCGAAACGAACCTACTGGTAGTTAACGGCACCATTCGTTCGAACGAAAAAAGCGAGTTCTATCTCACTAGGTCTATTCCACTCAACGAACAAAGTTACGACTATTATTACGGAGACGACGGTTACATTTGGGATGAGCAGATCATTTACTATGCCAGAGTAACCATCTGCGGTACTGATGGTTCGGAATACGCTTGGGAAAGACAGGATAACGGCTATTATAGTTGTGATACACCGGCGCTGAACCCAGACGTAGCGTATTATGTAAGGATAGAATACGATGACGACATCTATCAGTCGGAACCCGAAAAGCCACTCCGCACACCTGATATCGATGAATTGGAGTATTATCAGAAAGGTGATTGGGAGAACATAGAGATACTGCTGACCACAGCAGAACCTGATGATCCTACACAGACAGCCTATTACACATGGGATTATACTGAGACCTGGGAAGTGAGACCAACCCGCCAGACAAGTGTATATTTCGACTTGGAAGCTATGACTGCAAAGTACCTAACCCAAGACATGCTGTATCCTGAAAAAGGATGGAAAATTGTGGATAGTAAAGCTATTCTAACAGAATCAACCGCTCATTATGTTGATGGCAAATTCAATAAATACCAACTATTGGATATTTCATACAAAAGTGAGCGCATAGCCTGGAACTATTGCAATGAGGTAACCCAGCGCGCCATCACCAAGGGCGAATACGAATACAATAAAGCCTGTCTTGAAGCCGGATGGGAAATGGGCGGACTATTCACCCCACAGCCATCGGCCCTGCCCACCAATATTCATTGCACCACCTCGTCGAAAAGAGCTATTGGTTACATAGGCTGCTCGCTCAATACTGTCAGCAAGCGTGTTTACATTGATGGCCATGACATATACAGAGAGGTGCCTCAACCAGGAGGATATGTCAAATTAGGCGACTGTACAGAAGAGGATTGTGTGAAAATGGTATATCAGGGCTTGGTACTCTATATTTGGGATGATAAGCGAATGATTCAACAGCCGCTAACCACATATTGGGCTTTTCCTGCCGACTTTGACGTACGTTTAAGTGGAGCAACAACTACCAAGCCCGACTACATGCCACCTTTTGAATAATCACAAAGATAACGAAGATGAACAGAATCATATCACTCATAGCAACTATTCTGCTGGCACACAGCACTTTTGCAGCAGAATTCAGAACTGATCGCGACTGGTATCTGGCAGGCGAGCAGATGACAGTAAGTATAACAGACCAGGATGCCTTGATAGCTTACGCCGAACTGTGCGATACGCAGGGTTTAGCCGCAGGCACCATTATCAGCATCCATAACAATAAAGGTACAGGCGCCATAGAACTGCCAGCCACCCTGCATAGCGGTTACTATGTACTATCGGTATATACCCGCCATAGCGCACAGGTTTCAAACCAACTTGTTGCCATCATTAATCCGCTCCACAAGAGCAAGGACGACGATATCGAGTGGATATCAAGCGATAGCTGCTGGGTATCAGGCAAAGGCACAGCAAACCTGACCAACAAAAAAGTTGTAGATATCCGCGAGACTGAAGGACATATCATCAGAGCACGTATTAAGAATACCTATAATGGAAACACCTACAATGCACAACAAATTATCCCGTCGTTAAGCATTGTAGGTAAACAGATACATTATTTTGAGGGCAAGATGGAAAACGACTCTACAGCCGTATTCTATACTTACGGCATTCATGGCAAACAACCCTTGGTGCTCACAGCCGCATCGCTCACAGGCTTAACTCTGCCTATCGAGATGATCAGTCCGTTTGCCACCTTACTGCCCAAGGAGCTCCCCCATCTTATATTCCATTACAAACGTAACGAGGTTGAAGCCCGTTCGCTTGACATGCAGCGTCATCAGATAGCCATCAAACCAGCCAAACGCGAACTGCAGATTGGCGATTATTCCGATGAAACCGCCGAAGATGGTGTACCAATGGACTACGACGAGACGGTATTTGGTAATCACCCCGACTTGAGCTACAATCTGGATGAATACCGTCAGTTCCTCACCATCAAAGAGGTGCTGATAGAGTACGTAAGCTGCGTGAGAAGCAGAAAGATAGATGGTGTACCCCAATTATATGTACGTAAAGAAAATGAGATATACAACAACAATTGGCCTGCGATGGTGCTGATAGACGGCATGCCGGTTATCGACATCGAACGCCTGCTGAAGTATGATGCACGTCGTATACAATATATCAACATCTATGGTGGTATGTACACATTTGGCAACGGGGTAAATAACGGTATCCTGTCGTTTATCACGCGATCGGGACGACTCACCAACTACCCCACAGAGCCTAACACACAATATTTAGTGTACGAATTTCCACAATAAATTTGGCTGTTCACGTATTTTACATTATCTTTGCAGGCGGTTATGCATAAAAATAGGTATAAATACGTGTCGATTGTGAGTGCGGTGGCTGTTTTGCTACTGCTGGCTCTTTATATGTGTATGACCTATCGTTCTGTCACCAAGGATATGACCGAACGCGCTGGTAACCAGCTCACTTGGGCCATGTTCTATGAGAGCTACACACGTGCCGACCTGGTAACAGCCGACGATACACTCAGTCTGCCTGAAGCACGAGGAAATATATCGTTAGCCTCGTCAGTAGAAGGTATGAACGATGCGCTGAGCAAAGATTATCAATCAGAGATTTCACTCGATACTGTTGCGCTCTATGTCGACTCGCTGCTCAGCATAGCTGATATTAACCGCAACGTAACCATTTTGGAGGTAGATTCGAACAGGAATGTGCTCAGACGCAACAACGAGCGTAACACCTCATGGTCGCTACTCACACGTCCCGTCAGCATTCGCAGAGACCAGTCGCGAGCCATACAGTTAGCACTCAACAATCCCTATCCTGAGCTGGCTCAGAAACTGAGTCCTCTCTTTTTGTTGAGCGCCTTTATCCTTGGCTTCTTTGCTATCATTATTGTGCAGCTGTTGAAGTTTATTACCGAGCAGGAGCAGATGGCCGAGTTGCGTAACGACTTCTCGTATGCGATGGTTCACGATATGAAATCGCCGCTTTCATCGATAATTATGGGTGCACACTTCCTGCATAGCGGTAAGGTTGACGACAAGCCACAGATTAAAGAAAAGTACTATACCATCATTGAAGAAGAAGCCGAACACCTGTTGGCACTCGTCAACAAACTGCTCACCATCTCAAAACTCGAGAACAAAAAGCTGATTCTGAACAAGTGGGATATAGACATAGAACCAATAATTGCCGATTTAATCGAGAAAGCAAAGGCCAAAGCCGACAAGCCTCTCGAGATTATTACCGACCTGAAAATAAGGAATGTGCTGGCCGATGAGCAATACCTTACAGAGGCTATTGCCAACCTGCTGGATAACGCCATTAAATACTCGAAGGACGAGATAAAAATCAAGATTTCATCGATAGATACCGACAAAAATGTACTCTTAAAGGTACGCGATAACGGTATAGGTATCACCAAGGAAGAGCAGCAGATTATCTTCGACAAGTTCGGTCGTGCTGCCATCCACGAAAAGAACCGCAAAGGCGGCGTATCCGGCTTCGGCTTAGGTCTGAACTATGTCGATCAGGTTATGCAGGCCCATGGCGGCAAGGTGACGGTATCGAGTGAGAAAGACAAATTTTCAGAGTTTACACTTTATATCCCAAAGAACGTATGATCAAGTTATTATTAGTTGAAGACGACGAATCACTCGCTTACATCGAGAAGACAGGTCTGGAAGACATTATTGGTGGCTACGAAGTTATTACCGCCAAGAATGGCAAGGAAGGTGTGAAAGTTTGGGAGGAAACACATCCCGACGTGATTATATCGGATATCGACATGCCTGTAATGAATGGTTTCGAAATGGTGGAACGTATCCGCGAAACAGACGGCGACGTAATCATCATCTTCACTTCGGCCCTCACTTCGCCCAACGATGTAAAGGCCGGTTATCGCTTAGGCATTAATAACTATGTAAAGAAGCCCTTCGTACCAGAGGAGTTAGACGCTCATATCCAAGCGCTTATGAAGATGCGTGGTGGCGCCAAGACTCAGAACGAAACAAGCCACTACAAATTGGGCAAATTCACGTTGGATGCCAATCACGCCACTCTTCGCAACGACGAAACAGGCGAGGCACAGACCATCACCCAGCGAGAAGCTCAGATACTACAGCTGCTGGCCGAGAACAAGAATAATGTGGTTCGTAGAGAAGCAATCCTGAGTAGATTCTGGAATACTGAAGATGATTACTTTGCAAGTCGTTCGCTCGATGTATTCGTCAATAAACTCAGAAAAGTATTGGCCGACGAGCCAAAGATTACGTTGAAAACAGTCAGAGGCATCGGACTCCAGCTGTTAGTTAATCAATAGGTTTGTAAGGTTCCATCGGATTAACAGCCAGATACAAACCTGGTAGAACCAAGATTATACCAATCAAGAGCCACCATCCGCTTGAAGGAATACCTATCAGGCATAATGTAACCACCCAAAAAGCCACATCGCCTATAATAATAGGTATCACACTACGGGTATATTCATAAACCAACGCCTGGAGTTGGGCCATCATCATGGAGACAATCATCAACATGAAGTTGCCTTCAAGCATACTTACAAGAGCCATAATCACGCCATAAACCAAAATTACGATTTGAGGGCGGTGTTTCCACTCTAAGATTTCGCGAATCACGGCACCATAGATAATCAGATCGGCAGTAGCCTCGACAATAGCAATTACGAATATCGAGAATACAGGATGATGCTGCATCCAAGCATACGACTCAATCAAGAAATCATCGCGCCAGCCCCTTTCGATTGCCACATCATTCATCGCAGCAAAAAGTACTGCCATACCAGCCATCGCAATAATCATACCTAAAAAAACCTTCCAACGGATGGGCTTAGGAATGCGACCGATAGTATAGCTGGCAAAATTATTCTTAAGGAACACGAAATTAAGAATTAAGCAAAGAATCAGCGCCAAGCCTGAACCTAATCCTGCCAGATAAGATATAGAAGAAGAAACTCCAACCTTATCACCATTATAGCCATCAACGAAACCAATAAAAAACCCACCGATAGCACCACCTACGAACATCACAAATAATGTGATGCCCAATGCCAACAGTAGATACATCATTGCCTTTTTCATCGTCTTTGCCTTTATTCTTTCCGAGTGCAAAGGTACGATGAAATTCTTAAAGTAAGATAAAACAGTACGTTATCTTTAGGTTAAATCTTTTTTAACTTACTTTTCCTTATAAATTACCTGATTGGCGCCGCTGGTAATCTTCAGAGCCTCAGGATGTTCCTTGATAAACGAGTCGATATGACGCACACGCTTCTCTTCAAGAATTTCATCAACAGCAATCAGGATACCAGTTTCCTCCACATCACCAAAGCCATAGTTGATAGCAGTACCAAACAACTTCATGGTTGGCGACAGACTCATATACGCATTAACCAATGGTGGGATGTTATAGCCCAACTTACGGATTTCGCCATTCAGCACGCGATAGTCGTCCTTGAACGATGTACCACCAAACAACGACTCCAATTCCTTGGGATCGGTTTCCAATTCCAGCGGTTTCATCGGTATAATCAGCTTATCCTTATCGTCGAAATGCTTCTTCAGGAAGTAGAGAATCATATCGCGGCCTTTGCGGATATATGATGGATACATGGTCATTTTTCCAAAGAAATATTTCACGTTAGGCTTAATCACCGTCAGGGCACCAAGTCCATCCCACAGGTTATCGAGTGCAAACAAGCTCTTGGCACCCATGCGTGAACTCTGATAAGGAAGAGAGACGAATGAACGACCGAGTTCGATGGTCCAAGGGGCGTAATCCTTAATAAAGCGATCGGAGAAGTGGAACATATGACTGGTAGCCAGAATGGGCTGCCCCTTTTCATCGTATTCCCAATCGGTACCAAGCAGATAACGGTAGCCACCGATAATCTCCTCTGCCTCAGGGTTCCAAACAATCAGCTGCTTGTAACAGTTGTCACAAGTATCGAATTCATCGATATCCATCGACTTGCCTGTACCGCCACCAGCTTCGCGGAAAGCAATCTCACGTAAACGTCCGATTTCTTTCATCACGTTGGGTGCATTGTGAGCCGTAATGATATAAATCTCATTGTGGCTCTTGTTCGTCATACGCAGCTGACGGTCGGGAGTGAGTTCACTCTTGAGAACCTCTTTAGCAATTGGTTGGATAATTTCCTGTTCCATTCTCTCTACTTAAAAAAGTTTATAGTTTATAGACTTGATCTTTTACAAATTCTGCCCATTCCATCGGTGATTTTGACTTATCGAAAGTCTGCCAGGGAATTGGCTTACCAATCTTTACTTCGAAAGATTTGTGCACGTTTTTGTACATTTCATCGACCAAAAACAGCATAGCCAAGTTAAAGGGCAGGTGCTTGTCGCTGAAGTTTGCTAAGCGATAGAAGAACTTACTGTTCTCGCCGCTGAAATGGATGGGCACCACATCACGCTGATATTCCACACTCTTCGAGATAAAGGTCTTTTTCCAGGGAAGATCCTGAATCACACCGTTCTTTTTTCGCGAACAGATGCCAGCAGGGAACATCAGCATATGGTGATCACTCTGGAAACCAGCCTCGACCATCGCTGGGAAGTTACGACTCTGGTTACCTGTTTTATTGATGGGGATGCACAACGGCGCCAAACCAGGCAGGTTCATCAGCAGGTCGTTAACCAAATAACGGAATCGTCCCTCATAGAAACGGCCGATGATAGCACCCAGTGCCACACCATCCTCACCACCCAACGGGTGATTACTTACAAAAGTGTATAATTTGCCATCGTTAGGATCAGGCAGATTCTCCTTACCAACGATGTTCAGCGTCATGTCGAGGTATTTCACACATTCCTCCAACCATTCAACGCCAACTTTATCTCGACTCTCCCAAAGAAAAGCGTTTACCTGGTCCTGGTGGGCTATCTTCTTTAGCCAACTAACCAAGAAACCGGGCACAAACTTAGCCTTTGCACCCATCTTCCCTTTCAGGATTTTTTCAATGTCTATCGTACGCTCTGTTACGGTTGTCATTTCTCTCATGCACTAACAAGTTGCAAAAATAGCACATTTCTTTGAATAATGAGCAAAAAATGCAGAAAAAACTTAGTTTTTAAATGTATTTAGGACACGAGAGGGGGCAAAATCATCAAAAAAAGGTTAAATTTGAAAAAAAGTGGGGAATTGTGGTGTAGAGTGGGGAAAAATGAGTAACTTTGCGGCAAATTTATTATTAAATATGTACGCATGCGTTTTATAGGTAATATAGAGGCTAAGATCGACGCTAAGGGAAGAGCTTTCCTGCCAGCTGTTTTCCGCAAGGTGCTACAGGCATCTGGCGAGGAAAACCTGGTACTCAGAAAGGACGTCTTCCAGAATTGCTTGGTGCTCTATCCTGAAAGCGTATGGAACGAGCGCCTCGACCTTTTGAAGTCGCAACTTCACCCATGGAAGCACACCCACCAGCAGATGTTCCGACAGTTTGTATCGGAGGCAGAAGTTGTAACGCTTGATGGCAATGGCCGATTCCTCATCTCAAAGCGCCTGCTGAAGGTTGCCGAGATTGATCAGGACATCCAGTTCATCGGCATGGACAACACCATCGAGATGTGGGCACCAGAGCGACTGAAGCAGACGCTGAAGACCGAAGAAGAATTTGGAATTGAATTTGAGAACATTATGAATAACTGTGAGGCTTTATGATAACCACAGCTGAGACATACCATGTACCCGTGCTTCTCCATGAGAGCATCGACGGACTTGCTATCAAGTCTGGCGGCATTTACGTAGACGTTACCTTTGGCGGTGGCGGCCACAGTAAAGAGATACTGCGCCGACTCGATGAAAAGGCGCATTTATATAGTTTTGATCAGGATCCAGATGCCGAGAAGAACATTGTAAACGACGATCGCTTTACATTTGTACGCAGTAACTTCAGATATCTGAAGAACTGGATGCGCTATTACGGCGTGGACCATATCGACGGTTTGCTGGCCGACTTAGGTGTATCGAGCCATCACTTTGATGATGAAACACGTGGTTTCTCTTTCCGATTCGACGCCCCATTGGATATGCGTATGAACAAACGAGCCGGAACTACCGCTGCCGAGATTCTCAACACCTACGATGAGGAGCAGTTGGCCGACATCTTCTATATCTACGGCGAACTGAAGAATGCCCGCAAGATAGCATCCATCATTGCCAAGACACGCAATGAGAAGAAGATTGAGACTACTGGCGACCTGATGAGTGCCACCGAGAAACTCTTCCAGCGCGAACGCGAGAAGAAAGAGATGGCCAAGATGTTCCAGGCCCTACGTATAGAGGTGAATCACGAGATGGATGCCCTGAAGGAGATGCTGAACGGCGCCAAGGATCTGCTTGGCGAAGGTGGACGCCTGTCGGTCATCACCTACCACTCGCTCGAGGACCGCATCGTGAAGAACATGATGAAAGCCGGCAACGTAGAAGGTAAGATTAAGCAAGACTTCTTCGGTCGTATCGAGGCGCCTTTCCGCCTGATAAACAACAAGGTGATTGTGCCCAGCGACGAGGAGCAGCAACAGAACCCTCGTAGCCGTAGCGCCAAATTGAGAATAGCAGAGAAAATATAAGAGAGAAGATGGAGAACAAAGAAGAAATTGAACTGCTGGTTGAAGCTGCCGATGTAAAAGAGCATGCCAAGAAAACCATCCAGAAGATTAAGGAAAAGGTGAAGGAGGAAGACCCCAAGCTCACCCCATCCCTGAATCTGAGGACTATTCTTGGTGGCGACTTTCTGACAGCCGACATGGTGCGCCGCCAGATTTGGCTGATTGTGCTCATGGTATTGTTCACCATCATCTATGTGGCTTCCAGATACCAGTGCCAGCAGGATCTGATTGCCATCGATAAACTGGAGAAAGAACTGCTGCATGCCAAATACAAGGCCTTGTCGAGTTCAAGTACCCTGACAGAGAAATGCCGTGAGAGTCATGTGCTGGAGGCATTGAAGCAGAACAGAGATACGCTGCTGCATATTTCCGACCAGCCACCTTATATTATTAATGTACCAGAATAAAGAAACGAGATGAGTAAGTTCAATAGCGATAAAGTCATGCCGCGCTACTTCGTCATAGCAGTAGTACTCACGCTGATTGGTTTTGCCGTAGTGGGCAAAGCCATGTACATCATGACTGCCAAAAAGGATTATTGGACTCAGGTGGCCTCGCGACTGAAGCGTGATAGCGTCACCGTAAAGCCTAATCGTGGAAATATTCTGAGTTGCGACGGTCAGCTGATGGCCAGCAGTATCCCAGAGTATAAGGTATATATGGATTTCCAGGCTGGTGCCGAGGATTCTACTGGTGTACACAAGCGCGACTCTATCTGGGCAGCCGAGATTGACACCATCTGCTATGGACTGAACCAGATTTTCCCACAGAAGTCGGCTGCCGAATTCAAGGCACATCTGTTGGAAGGTAAGCGTAAAGTGATGAAGAACGGTACCGTAGGTGCCCGTCACTGGGCTATCTGGCCTCGCCGTATTGATTACAACACTTTCTGCGAGGTACACGAACTGCCCATCTTCAGAGAGAAACTGTATAAAGGCGGTTTCCACTGGGAGACCTTCAACTCACGCCGTAAGCCATTCGGCACCTTGGCTCAGCGTACCATCGGTGAGATGTACGGTGCTAAAGATAGCGCCAAGAATGGTCTGGAGCTCTCGTTAGACACCTTACTCCGTGGTAAGAATGGTTTGATGCATCGTCGTAAGATTCTGAGCAAGTACCTCGACATCCCTGTACTGTCGCCCGAGGATGGTGTAGATGTAGTAACCACCATCGATGTAGGTATGCAGGATTTGGCCGAGCGTGCCTTGGTAGATGAACTGAAGGAGATTAACGGCGAAATGGGCGTAGCCATCCTGATGGAGGTAAAGACCGGCGACGTAAAAGCCATTGTAAATATGACCCGTGGATTGGACGGCAACTATTACGAGATGGTGAACAATGCCATCAGCTACCGTTGTGAACCAGGTTCAGTATTCAAGGTAGCCTCGTTCCTTGTTGCCCTCGACGATGGTGTGATCGACACCACAATGACTATCCCAACAGGCTGTGGTGTGATGGAGATGCACGGTCGTCCCATGAAGGATCACAACTGGCGTCGTGGCGGCTATGGCACCATCAATGTAGCACGCGCCCTCGAAGTAAGTTCGAACATCGGCGTAAGCTACCTGATCGACAAGTACTACGGTCATAACCCCAAGAAATACGTAGAGGGTCTATATAGAATAGGTATACACGAGGACCTGAAGTTGCCATTGGTGGGTTATCATACCCCTATGATCCGTATGCCGGATACCAAGACTACCGACAGATCCAAGTACTGGAGTAAGACCACCCTACCCTGGATGAGTATTGGTTACGAAACTCAGATAGCACCAATCAACACCGTGGCTTTCTATAATGCGATAGCCAACAACGGCAAGCTGATGCAGCCACGCTTTGTTAAGCAACTGATGAAGAACGGCGAGGTGATTCGCGAGTTCGAGCCAGTAGTGCTGAAAGAGCGCATTGCCAAACCACAGACCATCAAAACCATGCAGACCATTCTGGAACACGTGGTTAGTCAGGGTCTGGGTAAGAAGGCCGGCTCTAAATCATTCAAGGTGGCAGGTAAGACAGGTACAGCCCAGGTGGCCGACCAGTTTGGTAGTTACCACTCAGGCGTTACCCGTTACTGGTTGAGTTTCGCAGGTTTCTTCCCTGCCGACAACCCACGTTACACCTGTATCGTCTGCCTCAAGAAGTCGGGCCTGCCCGCATCTGGTGGTGGTATGAGTGGTGTGGTATTCCACCATATTGCCGAAGGTGTAATGGCACAGAGTCTGAAGCGTAGCGTAGATGATGCCCGCGATTCTCGCTCATCGTTTACACCTGCAGTTAAGAAGGGCGATAGCCAGGCTGCCAACTACGTATTGGCCAGTCTTAAGACCAAGGCTTCGGCTCCTAGCAGCGCCAACTATCGCGAAGGCAGCAAGCATACCGTACCCGATGTAACAGGCATGGGTGCCAAAGATGCCGTTTATCTGTTAGAGAGCCGTCGTGTTAAGGCACGCATCAAAGGAAGAGGAAAAGTTAAATCACAAAGTATCCACGCCGGAACCGCAGTTAAGCAAGGAATGGTGTGCGAACTCATTTTAGATTAATATATATAATAAGGTATAAGCATATGAAGTTAAATGAACTGCTCAAGAATGTAGAAGTACTCAACACGCAGGGCGATGTTGATGTAGAGATTACGGGTGTGAACATCGATTCACGTCGCATTGAAGCTGGTCATCTGTTCGTCGCCATCCCAGGCACCGTAACCGATGGACACAAGTTCATTCCAAAAGCCATTGAGTTAGGAGCAACTGCTGTATTGTGTGAGAAATTGCCAGAGGAGCAGGATCCTAAAGTAACATTTGTTCAGGTAGCATCTACCGAGAGCTGTGTAGGCGAGGTTGCCACCCAGTTCTATGGCGACCCATCGCGTAAACTCAAACTGGTAGGTGTAACAGGTACCAACGGTAAGACCACCATCGCCACCTTATTATATAATATGTTCCGCAAGTTCGGACATAAGTGCGGTCTGCTGTCAACTGTATGCAACTACATCGAGGACGAGGCTATCCCAGCCGATCATACTACTCCCGACCCCATCGAGCTGAACCGCTTGCTGGCTCAGATGGTTGATGCCGGTTGTGAGTATGCCTTCATGGAGTGCTCGAGTCACGCCATCGCTCAGAAGCGTATCGGCGGACTGAAGTTTGCAGGTGGTTTGTTCACCAACCTGACACGCGACCACCTGGACTATCACAAGACCTTTGAGAACTACCGTGATGCCAAGAAGGCTTTCTTCGACGGTTTGGAGAAAGATGCCTTTGCCATTACCAATGCCGACGACAAGAATGGCATGGTGATGGTGCAGAACTGCAAGGCCAACGTAAAGACCTACTCTACCCGCACCATGGCCGATTTCAAGGCAAAGATCATCGAGTGCCACTTCGAGGGTATGTATCTCGACATCAACGGCAAGGAGGTAGGCGTGCAGTTTATCGGTAAGTTCAACGTCAGCAACCTGCTGGCCGTTTATGGCGCTGCTGTAATGCTAGGCAAGAAACCCGAGGATATCCTGCTCATTATGAGTACGTTGAAGAGTGTGAACGGAAGATTGGAGCCTATCCACTCACCCGAAGGCTATACAGCCATAGTTGACTATGCCCACACCCCTGATGCCTTGGAGAATGTGCTCAATGCCATCCACGAGGTACTGAACGGTAAGGGTAAGGTCATCACCGTATGCGGTGCTGGCGGTAATCGCGATAAAGGTAAGCGCCCCATCATGGCACAGGAGGCCGTTAAGCAGAGCGATAAGGTGATTATCACCTCTGATAACCCACGCTTTGAGGAACCACAGGATATCATCAACGATATGCTGGCAGGTCTCGACCAGAAGCAGATGAAGAAGGTTGTGAGCATTGTTGATCGCCGCGAGGCTATCCGCACCGCCTGCATGCTGGCCGAAAAGGGCGACGTTATTCTGATTGCCGGTAAGGGCCATGAAGACTATCAGGAAATTAAAGGTGTAAAGCACCACTTCGACGATAAGGAAGTAGTAAAGGAAATTTTTAACTCTTAATATTATCAACAATGTTATACTATCTGTTCAGATTCCTCGACCAGTACGATATACCTGGATCACACATGTGGGCGTACATTTCGTTCCGCTCACTGCTCACGCTCATCCTCTCGCTGATAATCTCAGCATGGTTTGGTGAGAAGTTTATTAAATGGATGAAGCGCCGCAGCATTTTTGAGACCGAGCGCGATCCAAGTATCGACCCATTCGGAGTCGAGAAGAAGGGTGTGCCTACCATGGGTGGCATCATCATCATCGTAAGCATCCTCATCCCTGTGTTGCTCTTCGGCCGTATCCGCAACACCTATCTTATCCTGATGGTTATTACCACCGTATGGTTAGGTTTCCTGGGATTCCTCGACGACTATATCAAGATTTTCAAGCGCAACAAGGATGGCTTGAAGGGTAAGTATAAGATTGTTGGTCAGGTAAGTATCGGCTTCATCGTTGGTCTTACACTCTGGCTCAGTCCCGATGTAGTGGTTCGTGAGAATGTGAATGTCCGTCAACAGAACCAGGAGATTGTGGTAAAGCATAAGAAGGAGGCTGTAAAATCGTTACAGACCACCATCCCATTCATAAAGAATCACAACCTGAACTACTCTAACATCATGTCGTTCTGCGGCAAGTACAAGGTAGCTGCCGGTTGGATTATCTTCGTATTCATCACCATCTTTGCCGTAACAGCCGTATCAAACGGTGCCAACCTCAACGATGGTATGGATGGTATGTGTGCAGGTAACTCAGCTATCGTAGGTGTGGCGTTAGGCATACTGGCCTATGTGTCATCGCACATCGGCTATGCCTCATACTTCGACATCATGTATATCCCTCACTCTGAGGAGTTGGTTGTATTCCTCTGCGCATTCATCGGAGCCATGATTGGTTTCCTGTGGTACAATGCCTATCCCGCTCAGGTATTCATGGGCGATACCGGTTCGCTTACCATCGGTGGTATCATCGGTGTAGCCGCCATCATTATCCACAAGGAGTTGCTGCTGCCTATCCTGTGCGGTATCTTCTTCGTCGAGAGTCTGAGTGTGATTATCCAGACCCAGTGGTTCAAGTTCATGAAGCGTAAGGGGCAGCGTGTGCGCGTGTTCCGTGCCACACCTATCCACGACAATTTCCGTAAGCTCGACACACAGCTCGATGCTACAAGTAAATATATTCTGAAGAGTTGGCCTCATCGTCCGTTCCACGAGTCGAAGATCACTATCCGATTCTGGATTACATCAGTTATTCTGGCCGCACTCACCATCATCACATTAAAGATGCGTTAAACAAGTATATGAAAAGGATTGTTATATTAGGAGCAGGAGAAAGTGGCGCAGGAGCTGCTGTTCTCGCAAAGAAAGAAGGTTTCGATGTGTTTGTATCAGACATGTCGAAGATTGCCGACAAGTACAAGAAACAGTTGGACGACCACCAGATTGAGTGGGAAGAGGGTCAGCACACAGAAGAGAAGATTCTGAATGCCGACGAGATTATCAAGAGTCCAGGCATCCCCGATACCGCTCCCATGATTCAGAAGATCATTGCCAAAGGTATCCATATCATCAGCGAGATTGAGTTTGCTGGTCGCTATACCGATTCAAAGATGATCTGTATCACAGGTTCTAACGGTAAGACCACCACTACCTCGCTCATCTATCATATCTTTAAGGAGGCTGGTTACGATGCCGGTTTGGCTGGTAATATAGGTAACTCGCTGGCTCTGCAGGTGGCCGAGGATCCACACGAATACTACATCATCGAGCTCAGCTCATTCCAGCTCGACAATATGTACGATTTCCGTGCCGACATCGCTATTCTGCTGAATATCACACCCGACCATCTGGATCGTTACAACTTCGAGATGCAGAACTATGTAGATGCCAAGATGCGTATCATCCAGAACCAGACAGATAAGGATGCCTTCATCTACTGGGCCGACGATCCCATCATCAAGCGCGAATTAGAGAAGTACGATATCCACTCTATCCAGTACCCGTTCTCTGAGCTGAAGGAGAAGGGCGTGATTGGTTACATCGAGGAGGGCAAGTATAAGATTGAGAAGCCCGAGCCATTCAATATGGAGCAGGAGAGTCTGAGTCTAACGGGTAAGCACAACATCTACAACTCGCTGGCTGCCGGTATTGCTGCCGACATTGCTGGTATCAAGAAGGAAGAGATTCGCAAGAGTCTAAGCGACTTCCCTGGTGTTGAGCACCGTTTGGAAAAGGTTTGCACCGTTCGTGGCGTGCAGTATATCAACGACTCAAAGGCCACCAACGTAGATGCCTGCTGGTATGCCCTCGAGGCCATGAAGACCAAGGTTATCCTCATTATTGGTGGTAAGGATAAGGGCAACGATTACGAGCCCATCAAGCCACTGGTTAAGGAGAAGTGCTCTGGTATTGTGTACCTGGGTGCCGACAACCAGAAGCTGCACGACAACTTCGACAACTTAGGCATTCCCGTACGCGACACCCACTCTATGAAGGAGTGTATGGAGGCCTGCTACGAGATGGCTAAGCCCGGCGAAACCGTACTGTTAAGCCCCTGCTGTGCTTCGTTCGACCTCTTCAAGAACATGGAGGATCGCGGCGAGCAGTTTAAGACAATAGCAAGAAGTCTGTAAAGAATGAACAAGAAAATAGGCAACATCTTTAAAGGAGACAAGGTCATCTGGATGGTATTTTTCTTCCTCTGTATGATCAGTATTGTCGAGGTATTCTCTGCCTCGAGTAACCTGACGTATAAGAGCCAGAACTATATGGGTCCTATCGTGTTCCACACCGTCACCATCATATTGGGTGCAGTGGTAGCGGTAGTTACCCTTAACATCCCGTGCCGTTACTTCAAGCTGATGACGCCTTTCTTACTCATCATCACCGTAGTACTGCTACTATGGGTACTGGCTGCTGGAGAACGAACCGGCGATGCCAGCCGATGGATTAATATCTTCGGCTTAACGTTCCAGCCGTCCGAGATTGCCAAAGGCACCATTGTGCTGGCCACAGCCCAGATTCTGAGTGCCATGCAACGCGAGAACGGAGCCGATAAAAAGGCCTTCAAGTACATCCTGTGCATCGTGGCTCCCATCGCCTTCCTGATTATGGTCGAGAACCTGTCGACAGCAGCCCTGCTGTGCTCGGTAGTATATCTCATGATGATCATCGGCCGTGTACCCGCCCTGCAACTGATAAAACTGGCAGGTGTAGTGATTGGTTTGGCTTTGGTAGGCTTACTGCTCATTATGGCCGTAGGTAACGATACCAATGTGGCCGTAGATAAAGCCCAGACCGAACAAGTGGTTACTGCCCCCAAGGAGAAGAGTAAAATCGAGAAGCTGCTGCACCGTGCCGATACCTGGAAATCACGTATCAAGAAATTCTCGAACAAAGAGGAGATTACTCCCGACCAGTACGACCTCGACAAGGATGCACAGGTGGCACACGCTAACATTGCCATCGTATCGAGTAACATCATCGGTAAAGGTCCTGGTCAGTCGGTAGAGCGCGACTTCCTGTCGCAGGCCTTCTCCGACTTTATCTTCGCTATTGTCATCGAGGAGTTAGGTATTGTAGGCGCCACAGCAGTAGTATTCCTTTACATTGTGCTGCTATACCGCACCGCCCGTATTGCCAGTCGCTGCGAGAACAATTTCCCCGCCTTCCTGGCCATGGGTCTGGCCTTGCTGTTAGTCATCCAGGCCTCGTTCAATATGCTGGTAGCCGTAGGTATCGCCCCTGTTACCGGACAGCCGCTCCCACTCATCAGTAAAGGTGGTACATCTACCATCATTAACTGTGCCTACATCGGTGTTATATTAAGTGTTAGCCGTTCTGCGAAAAAAAGGGAGTTAAAAATAGCAGAATAAGAAATTAAATTTGTAATTTTGCACGCAATAATCAAATATGATATGGAAGAACTGAGAGTCATCATTAGCGGAGGAGGCACTGGAGGACATATTTTCCCAGCCGTCTCAATAGCAAATGCCGTGAAGGCACTGCGCCCCGACGCCAAAATTCTGTTTGTTGGCGCCCTTGGACGAATGGAGATGCAACGCGTGCCAGCTGCAGGTTACGAAATCAAAGGTTTGCCTATCTGCGGTTTCGACAGAAAGAATTTACTCAAGAACTTTAAGGTTCTGTACAAGATATGGAAGAGCCAGCGTATGGCCAAGCAGATTATCAAGGATTTTAAGCCTCAGGTAGCTGTAGGTGTTGGCGGTTATGCCAGCGGTCCTACCCTTAACAAGGCAGCCGCCATGGGTATCCCCTGCTTGATTCAGGAGCAGAACTCATACGCAGGTGTTACCAACAAACTGTTGGCAAAGAAAGCCGCCAAGATTTGTGTGGCTTACGAGGGAATGGAGCGTTTCTTCCCTGCCGACAAGATTATCCTTACAGGAAATCCCGTACGTCAGGCTCTGCTCGACACAAAGATTTCGCGTGAGGATGCCATCAAGACCTTTGGTCTCGATCCTGCCAAGAAAACCATTCTGCTGGTAGGTGGTAGCCTTGGCGCCCGCACCGTCAACGAGAGCGTGCTGCAGCACCTCGACCTGGTAAAGGCTGCCGATGCCCAGTTTATCTGGCAAACCGGTAAGTACTACAGCGCCGAGATTGCCGAGCGTTTGAAGGGACAGGATATCCCCAACCTGGTGGTAACCGACTTTATCACCGATATGGGCGCTGCTTACAAGGCCGCCGATCTGGTTATCAGTCGTGCCGGCGCCAGCAGTATCTCTGAGTTCTGTCTTATTGGCAAGCCCGTTATCCTGGTACCAAGTCCTAATGTGGCCGAGGATCACCAGACCAAGAACGCTCTGGCTCTGGCCAACCGCGATGCCGCCATCTACGTGAAGGATGCCGATGCACCAGCCACCCTGTTGGAGCTGGCCATCAAGACGGTTGCCGATGCCCAGAAGCTGCAGTCGCTGAGCGAGAATGTTCTAAAGCTCGCCCTGCCCGACTCTGCCGACATCATTGCCAAGGAGGTTATCAAGTTGGCAGGAAAGTAAGAAGTGAAAAGCGAAGAGTGAAAAAGAGATTATGGAATTAAACGATATAAAAGCAGTATATTTTGTAGGCGCCGGTGGCATTGGAATGAGTGCCATCGCCCGTTACTTTATTAAGAAAGGCCTGGTGGTAGCTGGTTACGACAAGACCCCATCCGACCTGACCAAGCACCTCGAGAACGAGGGTATGCTTATCCATTACCATGAAAGTGTCGACGAGATTCCTCACGTGTGCAAGAAGAAAGAGTCGTGTCTGGTTATCTATACCC
>JAEEGJ010013508.1_pt1 | contig 19766 bp, 23 predicted proteins | sample 8958761 | NCBI WGS metagenome assembly JAEEGJ01 (sample SAMN16246546, study PRJNA631951) | gut metagenome | biome: gut microbiome; feature: rumen; material: RS-attached | host: Bos | place: Iran: Karaj | collected 2018-10 | reverse complement strand
TGTGACAGAATGACAAAATTAAATTAAGGGAGCACAATAGATGAAAAGAGTAATCGCAATCGCAAACCAAAAAGGTGGAGTAGGAAAGACAACTACAAGTATTAATCTCTCAGCATGTTTAGCTGAAGCAGGTAAGAAGGTACTTGTTATTGATACTGATCCACAGGGAAATGCAACAAGCGGACTTGGTCTAGACAAGGAAGAGTGTGAGAATACTGTTTATGATTTAGTACTTGATCAGTGTAGTATCAAGGAGTGTATGTATAAGGTAGAGAATATTCCTAATCTTACAATCATACCTTCTAATGTAGATTTAGCTGGTGCCGAGATTGAACTTCTTGGTATTAATGAAAAGGAATATATCTTACGAAACGCTGTTGACTATGTAAAGGATGATTTTGATTACGTTATTATTGATTGTCCTCCTTCACTTAATATGTTAACTATCAATGCCATGACTACTGCTGATTCAGTGCTTGTTCCAATCCAGTGTGAGTACTACGCACTTGAAGGTATCAGCCAATTAATTCATACAATTGATCTTGTTCAGCAGAGACTTAATTCAAAGCTTCAGATTGACGGCGTAGTATTTACTATGTATGATGCTAGAACAAATCTTTCTTCTGATGTAGTTGATACTGTAAAGAATAATCTTAATGCTACAGTTTATCAGACAATCATACCTAGAAATGTTAGACTTGCAGAGGCTCCATCCCATGGACTTCCAATCAATCTTTATGATCCAAAGTCTACTGGTGCTGAGAGTTATCGTAATCTTGCAAAAGAAATTATCGGAAGAAAGGATATATAATTATGGCAGCAAAAAAGGGAGGTTTAGGTAAGGGATTAGATTCCCTTATTGTTAATAAGAATGAGGGTGTTGTTGCAGTTAATCCAGAACAGCACGGTGCCCCAGTTGAGGTAGATATTAATAAGGTTGAGCCTAATAAGCTCCAGCCAAGAAAAAACTTTGATGAAGATAAGCTTCAGGACTTAGCAGAAAACATTAAGCTTCACGGAATTATCAATCCTCTTATTGTTCAGGATAGAGGAAAGTATTATGAGATTATCGGTGGTGAGCGTAGATGGAGAGCAGCAAGAATTGCAGGCTTCAAGAAAGTTCCTGTAATTATAATGAATCTTAGCGAGCAAGAGTTCGTTGAGATTTCTCTTATTGATAATATCCAGCGTGAGCAGTTAAACCCTATCGAAGAGGCAATGGCTTTTGCCAGACTTATAGATGAGTTTAAGTTAAAGCAGGATGAAGTTGCTGAGCGAGTTTCAAAAAGCAGAACTACAATTACAAATGCTCTTAGATTATTAAAGCTTGATAAGCGTGTTCAGGATATGATTGTTGATGACAAGTTAACAACAGGACACGCAAGAGCAATGCTTTCAATTACAGATAATGATAAGCAGTATGAGTTTGCTGAGAAGGCCTTTGATGAAAAGATGTCTGTTCGCGATGTTGAGCGAGAAGTTAAAAAGCTCTTAAGCGATAAGAAATCAGATAAGAAATCAAAATCAGCGGAGCTAGATCCTCAGCTTGTAGCCGTTTATCAGGATACTCAAGAAAAGCTAAAGGGTATTCTCGGAACCAAGGTATTTATCAATGCTAAGGATAATAAATCTGGAAAAGTTGAGATTGAGTACTATTCTCAGGATGAGCTTAACAGAATCGTAGAATTACTTGAAAATATAAAATAGAACATTTGTTTGCAGGAGAATAACTATGATAGAACAATATACAGGAATTAGTACAGATTACATCATCTTAGGACTAATGGCAGCAGTACTGATTATGACAATACTTTTGATAGTTTTCGTCGTTCAGATGTCAAAGCTTAAAAAGAGATACAAGATATTCATGCAGGGTAACGACGCTAAGTCATTAGAAGATACACTTGTTTATAGATTAGAGCAGGTTGATGAGCTTATTGAGGCAAATGCTAGCAATGAGCGAAACATCGATACTATTTTCAAGAACATGAAGGATTGCTTCCAGAAGATTGGTCTCGTTAAGTACGATGCTTTCAATGAAATGGGAGGTAAGCTCAGCTTTTCTCTTTGTATGTTAAATGAAAAAAACTCTGGCTTTATAATTAATGCTATGCATTCTAGAGAAGGATGTTATACTTATGTTAAAGAGATTATAGATGGAAATTCTATAATTCAGCTCGCAGAGGAAGAAGAACAAGCCTTGGAACAGGCATTAGGTGGAATGTAAAGTATGCATCAGTATTTGCCAGCAATTGGATTTAGCAAACTTAATAAAAAGGCATTTGAAGGTTTATTAGAAGAGATAATTCAACGTCCTGATTATCAAGAGTCTGCATTGGATTTTGAGGGTAATCAGTTTGTTGAGCTTAGATATATGGTAGCTGATAATGTGGGGCTGGTCCTTAGAGGAATATATGATGAAAATGATGTATTCCAGATGGATTATTGCTATCCTACGTTTTTTGGAGAATCACTTTCTATTAATAACGATGTAGATGTTGTAAAGCAAAGCGACAAGGAAAACTATCTTGTTATGTGCGATGAGCTTAGACTGGGTGTTAATCTCATTTTCCAGTTGCAAAATATGGGAGAGTTTCTTCGTCAAAATATTATGGCAGGCAAGAGCGGCGATAGAAATATTAAGCTTGCAGCTCTTTCGTTAGATGGAAAGATTATTCTTCCTTTGTATGACAATGAAAAGAGTCGTATAAAGGAAAAGCTTAACAATCAAAAGCGCATCCAGCTTGTGGAGCAGGCAAGAGAAGGTAACGAGGAAGCTCTTGAGAGTCTTACAATGGATGAAATCGATTTATATCAGCGTATTTCTAGAAGAGTAGCTAGAGAAGATATTTTAAGTGTGGTTACAAGCTATTTTATGCCTTATGGTATAGAAAACGATAAGTACGACATCTTAGGTGAAATTATGGACGTGAAGTCTGTTGTTAATCACCTTACCATGGAAGAGCTTTACCTTATGGTAATTGAAAGCAATGATGTTGTATTAGAAGTATGTATTAATAAAAAGAATCTCCTTGGAGAGCCAGCTGTTGGCAGACGCTTCAAAGGTACAATTTGGTTACAGGGAACGGTTGATTTTTCCTAGCTGTTAGATTAGAATCTAATAGTTGCTAAAAGATATATTATGTTCCCGTAGCTCAGCTGGATAGAGCGTCCGCCTCCTAAGCGGAAGGTCGTGTGTTCGAATCACATTGGGAACGCTGGGAAATGCGAATTACTCGCATTTCTCTTTTTTTATGTAAAAAAGCCTTTAAAACCACACAAATTTCGCAATATTAGAGTAAAATACTTTTATATCTATAAGTAGTCTATTAAAAATAAATGAGGTATAATTAACACTAAGTAGAAATACAGTGGGAATATATCATTTTATTGTAAAGGGGGAAAATATAAGGAGGAGGAAGAAAATGTATGGCAGATTTGATTTTAACTAGCGATCAACAAGATACACTAGGTGAGATTGCAAATATAAGTATGGGTTCTTCAGCGACTTCCCTTAGTGCTCTTTTAAATAATTTAAAGGTTGATATTACAACACCGAAGGTTGAATTAATTAGAAGAAGCGAATCCCTGGATGATTATCACGACGTTTGCGTGTTGGTTTCTATAAATTATGTAAAGGGTTTATCCGGCAGCAATGTACTGATATTAAAGGAAAATGACGTTAAAATTATAGCCGACCTCATGATGGGCGGGGCAGGTGTAGTGTCAGAGGGTGAAATAAGCGAAATACAATTGTCTGCAGTATCAGAAGCCATGAATCAGATGATGGGTAGTGCAGCAAGTTCAATGTCTCAATTATTGAACAGATTGGTTGATATTTCGCCACCAAAAACCGATAACATAGATGTGGAGAGTGTAAAGATATTTGAAAGGCTATTTGATTCTCCAGAAAAAGATTTTGTTAAGATTACTTTTGATCTCAAAATAGGGACAATAGTAGATTCAGTTATGGTACAGCTGTATCCAGTTACGTTTGCACTGGATATGGTATCTCTATTTGGAAAAAATTAAACTAGGGGGCCACATGGACGAGAACGGAAAGAAAAATCAAAGAGAAATTGCCAAGGACAAAGTACAAATCATTTTAGCAAGTATAGCCTTAGCTGTGCTAATTATCATCGAACTCTATGTGATGATAAACTTTAAGAGTAATTTTATGGCTTTGGCCATTGGAACGTTGCTAATGATTGTAGCACTATTTTTCCTGATTAGTGCGCTTATGGATATCTCTTTAAAAACAAAAGAGACAGAAGAGCAAAAATATGAGGAAATATATAATGCTCAAAAGGCATCGTATCTCGTCATAAAAAAGAGCTTTGATGAAATGGAGCAAAGACTTCGTGCAATCGAAGAAAACAGTGCCCTTCCAGCTGAGGATATTATTAATGCTCAAAAGGCTGTTGCTAAAGTTACAATATCCAGAAGCAAAGAAAACACAGATGCTTTGATGAATTCAAATGACGAGTTGATTAATCAGCTTGTATCAATTCAGGAAAAGCTTGATACAAATAATAATGAGATGATGGAAAAGCAGCAGTCAATGTTGAAGGAGACCAACATTGATATTCAGCAAAAGATTGAAGCTTTAACATCTCAGCTTTCTAATATTGAAGGCAGAATACAGGGAGGAATTCCTGCTATGGCAGCCCAGCCAGTGCAGATGCAAGCAGCAAGCCCTGCAGTGGATCAGGCGCCAGCTATGGATATACCAGATGTTGCTGTAGAGATGGAGCAGGCACCAGCAGCGGAAATTCCAAATGTAGATATAGAGTTGGAACAGACGTCAGTTGAAGCTCCAATAGAGGAGACAGTAGAAGACTTAGGACTTGATTTAGATGCAATAGTGGAGGAGCCAGCGGTAGAGGCGCCAGTAGCAGAAGATATGGCAGCCACAGATGCTGTGGATGAAGTGGGATTAGACTTAGACGCAGTAGCAGAGGAGCCAGCGGCAGAAGCAGTAGAAGACATAGGATTAGATTTAGATGTAATAGTAGAAGAGCCTGCAGCAGAAGCACCAGTAGCAGAAGATATGATGGCTACAGATGCAGAAGACGATATAGGACTCGACTTAGACGCAGTGGCCGAGGAGCCAACAGCTGAAGAGACAGTAGAGGACTTAGGTCTTGATTTAGATGCAATAGTAGAAGAGCCTGCCGTAGAATCACCGGTTGAAGAAATAGCTCCAGAAGCTGCAGCAGATGAAGTAGGACTCGACTTAGATGCAATGTCAGAAGAGCCAGTAGCTGAAACACCAGCTGAGGATGGAGAGCTTGATATAGATTCACTTGTACCTGAGATGGCTGAGGAGGCACCAACTGAGGAAGCCACTGTAGAGACTGTTGATGTAACAGAGACTACAGGAGAGGCATCTGGGGAAGGTGATTCTGGTGATTCAGGAATCGTGGATTTAGGAGTGGATTTGGATGCTCTTCTTGAAGAAATTGGAGAAATACCTGGTGAAGAGCCAGTAGGAGAAGAAGAGATACCAATTGAGGAACCAGTTGCTGAAGAAGCACCGGCTGAGGAAGCTGCAGCAGAACCAGCGCCAGAGCCTGAAGCAGAAACAAAGCCAGGAGATATAGTAATTCCTGATGTGGGAGTTGACCTTACAGATCCAAACAGAGTAATGAGTGCTGAAGAGATTGAAAAGCTATTTGCAAATATTTAAAACCAATACCTGTCTCAAAATGAGGCAGGTATTATTATATCTACTGACTAAAGAATCCCTAAAAATCAAGCTGCGAGATTATTCAGAAATCTCCATAAAAAAAACTTCAAAAAAATCGAAAAAAATTAAAAAAAAGGCTTGCAAAAATGGTAACGAGGCTATATACTTATATTCGTTGCTGAGGCAAACAGACAAGTAAATAAGCGCGATTAGCTCAGCTGGCAGAGCACCTGACTCTTAATCAGGGTGTCCAGGGTTCGAACCCCTGATCGCGCACTGAAGAGCAAATCCAAATGGATTTGCTTTTTTTATGTAAAAAAATATAGCAGAAAGCGTTATCAATAAAATAAAGAAATTAAAAAAGAGAAGCAGGCTTTAATAATCTGCTTCTCTTTTATTATCTTTCGAGAAAATATCTTGAAGATAAAATCACTAAAAAAGTAAAATTCAGGAAATACAAAAAACAATAGAACTCTATAGGCTCTTATCTACTACAAATTAGTTTATAAATAGGATTTCCCTTAGAAGAGAATTTCTCCTCATATTCAGTCATTACATTGCCACCATTCATTGTAGAGTCGTTATGCAAATCGTAGGTAATGGCATCTATATGCCAAAGTGGATGATTGTCTATTTCCTCTACGCTAAAATCAAATAAATCTCTGTTATCTGTCTTAAATTCAATATGGCCTTCCTTTGCAAGGATTGAATTATATCTGTTAAGGAAGGTGGTAGATGTAAGACGTCGCTTACTGTGTCTATCCTTTGGCCATGGATCGCTAAAGTTTAGATAAATCCTATCCACTTCCTTGCAGGCAAATACATCAAGAATATCTGCTGCATCAAAGCAGATAAATCTAAGATTAGGTATTTCTTCTTCCTCCACCTTTTGAATGGCGCGAAGCAAAACAGAAGTGTACCGTTCGATTCCTATATAGTTGATATCTGGATTTTGCTTTGCAAGTGTAGTAATAAATTGCCCTTTACCCATTCCAATTTCTATAAAAAGAGGATTGTCGTTATGAAAAATCTCGGATTTAAAGTTTCCTTTATAGTTGGAAGGGTTGTTAATGCAGTAAACGCTGTTTTCAACAACCTGGTCAGCCCCAGGTATATTTCTTAATCTCATATATACCTCCAAAAAACTAACAGGACTATAATACATGATTTTTAGGAAAAACGAAAGATAGGTCTTGCGAAGGTGCAAAAAGTAAAGTTATACTAGTAGGATGTAAAGGAAGATTGAAATGAAAAAAATGAGACTTGTGGCAAAGCTTTTAAGTTTTGCATTAATTATTGGGACTTTAAGTGAAAATACAATAACGGCTAAGGCAGCGGACTATTGGCCAAGCAGCGTTGATGTGGTGGCGGATTCGGCCGTAGTAATGGAGGTAGAGACAGGTACAATCCTCTATTCAAAAAATATGGATACCGAGCATTTCCCAGCCAGTATCACCAAGATAATGACAGCGCTTATTGTACTTGAAAACTGTCAGTTGGACGAGACAGTTACATTTTCCCCTGAGGCGGTTTATGGTACAGAGCTTGGATCATCTAGTATAGCAAGAGATGTTAACGAGGAGATGACTGTCGAGCAGACTTTATATGGCATGATGCTTGAATCTGCCAACGAATGTGCTCACGCTCTGGGCGAACATGTGGCAGGAGATGTTCCTTCTTTTGCAAAGATGATGAATAAAAGAGCAAAGGAACTGGGATGTACTCATACTCATTTTAACAATACCAATGGTTTGCCAGATGATGAGCATTATACAAGCGCTCATGACATGGCTTTGATTGCAAGAGCTGCTTACAAGATTCCTAAGTTTGCAGAGATTGTAGGTACCAAGAATTACACTATTCCACCTACAAACAAGCATCCAGATCCAACACCTCTTAACAATCACCATTGTATGCTTCATTATTACAAGACCAATCAGTATTTGTATGAATACTGCCTGGGCGGTAAAACAGGATATACAGTTGTTGCCGGTGCTACACTTGTTACATACGCAAAGAAGAATGGCATGACTTTAGTATGCGTTGTAATGAGAGATGATGTTAAGAATCAATACTTAGATACAACCAATCTATTTGAATACTGTTTCGATAACTTTATTACTTACAATGTATCAGACTTTGCTTCAATTGCAGAGGAGGATACCAAAATTACAGGAAAGCTTAGTGAAAACAGTGAGCTTATTAAGGTAGATGGCAAGGGTTTGATTGTAATTCCAAAGACAGCAAGTATTTTGGATGTTAAATCTTCAGTTGTTCCGTATTCAGATTCCGATAACAAGTCGGTAGTGGGTCAGCTGCAATATACATACGCAGACAGACCAGTAGGAAATGCTAATCTAGTATTTACAAATGCTGAGGTTGAAAGCTATCCATTTGATAACATCCCTAAGGAAAAGGGTGGAAGTGGAAAGAATTACCTTCAGGTGGACTATCCAAAAATCGGATTGATTATACTGATAATCGCTGCTGTATTTGCACTTATTATGTATATCCGAAGTAAGTCCAGTGCAATATTATTATTTAAGCACAGATTATTAAGTGGAAGACGTCGCAAACCTAGAAAGACTAACCTGACTATCATAAGAGATAATGGTCGTAAGAGAAGGCGACGCAGATAATTAAAAAATGGATAAAGACAGTCCAAATTTTTAATTCTGAGAATTAACTGGGTAGAAAACGACAAAAAATGTCGAAAATTTAAAAATAACGACAAAAATTATAGCAAAAAGACAGCCTATTTTCTGTAGGTTGTCTTTTGTAGTTTTTATAGACTGCGAATAAATTTTTTATAATGAAAATACGATTTAGTTATTTATCAGACTATTTATAAGCATTTCAAGCTGATGTTTGTTGTTTGTAAACAATATAATTCCTTTTGAAGAGTTAATCATGGTAACGACCTTATCCTCAAAGGTATCAGATTCAGATAAGAGCTGGTACAAATAATCCTTATATTGACCATCACATTTAAGAAACATAGTCTCATATTCTTCAAAAGGAATTAAAGAGGCATTGGTCTTTTCCATGAGAAAAGCAATCTCCTTATCCTGGTTAAGCTGAGACTCAGTTTTGTTGATAATAAAGTATCCATGCTCATCCTTTGGCATGCCAAGAGCTTTTACTGCACGTTGTACCTGTTTGGTAAGGCTGTCACTAGCAGGATATAGAGACTGAAAATACTTCATGAAATCTGCAGCAGTTTTAAAATGCTTATTGGTGCCGCGCTCTAAGACCTCAGTCATAAGAATCTTTTTAATTACGTTCTCACATTCCTTGCGAGAAGGATTTTTTCTAAGATTAATAGTGTTTTCCGACATAAATCCCCCTTAAAAGACAAATTTAATTGGTATATTTATATTATAAGACAAAAATTTACATTAGAAAAGACATTTATCATAAAATTGAAGTACCAATTTAATATAAATGAGAGCCTGGATGAAGGAATGAAACAAGCAAGATTAATGAAAAATAAAAGAATCATAATGTTTGACACTACATTATGGTAATGGGATAATAGTATATAATTACCTCGCCAAAAGAATAGGAGTGGAAGAAATGCTATTATCAAGAGACGAAAAAAAGCAATATCAATTGGAGCAAATCAACGATTTAGTTGAAAAGAACGGAGGTCTTGTAAAGACCAGCGAGATAGAGGCTCTTGGAGTTGACTACAGAAGAGTCCTTGCCTTTGTTGAGGAAGGATATTTGATAAGAGTCAAGAGCGGATACTATACAACTAAGTACTTTGAGTGCTCGGAGGATCAGTGGATATTAAAGCTCTTTGGCGAAGATGGCATTCTCACCATGGAGTCAGCACTTTATCTGTATGGATATTTAAAGGATAGACCATATAAGTGGAGTGTTGCCATCAATAAGAATACAAGCAAATCAAGATTTAATATAGATTACCCAATAGTTGAGCCATATTATGCAGAGCCGGAGGTTATGGAGCTGGGTGTGGAAGAGACAAATTTTGCTGGAGGCAAAATGAAAATCTACACCAAAGAAAGATTAATCTGCGACGTTTTAAAGTATCAGGAAAAAATGGACCGAGAGGATTTCAAAAAAGGAGTCTGGGGCTACATCATGGATGAAAAGAAGGATGTGGCAAAGCTGATGGAATATGCAAAGCAGCGCAAGGTACTTAAGAAAGTTCAAAACATGGTAGGTGTGTGGCTGTAATGATTAATAGATTCAAGATTAAGGAAAAGGCGGAAGAACTTAATATTCCTTTTAAAAATCTTCTTTCTGCAGCAGTAGCTGAAATAGTTATAGGACTGATTGCTGATGGAAGGTATTGCAACGAGCTATATCTTTGCAATGCCACCGATTTTAAGCCTGAAGTTTACAAGGATATATGCATAAATAATATCTATTTTGAGTATGTCAGGGATTTGGATGACAAGATGGCAGTGCTTTATATGCGTGATATTTTAAAGGATATTATGGCAAAGGCTGCGATAGAAGCATTTATTGTAAATGGCTCAGTTGAGGAGGATATTCTCTATCTGCAGGTCACAGTGGATGATATGTATATTCCTTTGCAGCTTCACTTTAACAAGCATCGCACAGCTCATGAGCCTGACAAGATGGAGCTTAAGCTCACAGCATATGAAAACAGGTCGGTAATAGTTTTAACCAATCCAAAGGAAGAGGAGCTTAGCAAGCATCTGGTGGAGATAATTGAAAAGCTTGAGCTAATAAACGACATGGACCATTACCTTTTTGCTTACGAGATTCTCACATCGAATCCTATCAATGGTCGAAAGGTAAAGGAAAGATTAGAGGAAATGCTGATTGAGAAGGGAATCACTATAGATTCCACAAGAATAAATATGCTTGAGGGCTACAGCAATTACACTTACATGAAAAGAAAGTGGAAGGTAGAGCTTAGGCAAAAGAAAAAGTCTGAGCCACAATGGTCAGACGTAAATGCTTGCATTATTAATTTCTTAAAGCCTATATGGAAAGCTATGGAAGACAAAATCATTTTCCTTGGAGATTGGATGCCACAGCTTAAGCGTTTCTTAGACTAATAGTTAGCAGGTAAAGTTGTGCTTAAGGATGGAAAAGACAGCGTAGTAGTATGACTGTCTGTCATTAACTTTATAAAACTGCTGCTCCATAGAAACAGGAGAAAGCTTATCTATAACATTTACATCAAGGACGTAAGTTTCACATTTTTCCGGAATGTAGTTTCGTATGTCCTTTTTAAAGACAACACTTTTAAAGATAGGACCTATGCAGCGTTTGTGGAAAACACCACAAATGGTATCTTTGTAATTATCAGGAAAATCGTAAGTGGTGATATCGTAGTTGTAAGACCTGTCATAAAGGTAAACTGCGATAGCAGGATCCATAAAAGGGGTGTCAACTGACATAAAAAACGCCCTGTCACCAGAAATCATAGTAAGACAAGAGAGGATAGCTCCGATAGGACCGGCGTTACGATAGATGTCAGGAAGCTCCTGAGCATCGAGACCGAGCTGAGCCAGGTCACCTCTTTCGTTGACAGAAAGGTAGATTTTATCAAAATAAGGGCTGAATTTATCGTAGATATATTCAACCATAGTCTTGTCTTCAAATGGTAAAAGTTCCTTTTTTGTGCCCATGCGTGAACTGTCACCGCCGCAAAGGATAACCAAAGTTCTGTCCATAAATCCTCCTGTGTGTCAATTAAGGTTAGATATATTATATAAATTGATTAAATAAAAAGCAAAAAAGAAAATGAGTATAAAGAATACCTTAGATGAATATTCAAAATCAAATATGTATCCTTTTCACATGCCGGGTCATAAGCGTCAAATGGCTGGAGAATATCAGATTGACATGACTGAGGTTGATGGTGTGGATGATTTGCATGATCCAGAGGCAGTTATTGCAGCAGACCAAAGGCGAATGGCAAAGCTTTATGGGGCTGATGAAAGCTATTTTTTGGTTGGAGGCTCTACCGTTGGCAATCTTTCTGCCATATATTCAACCTGCGAAGAAGAGGATTTGATATTTATTCAGCGAAACTCTCATAAAAGCGTATACAATGGTGCTACATTACGGCATTTAAAAGTAGGCTATATAAATCCAACGCTAAATAACGATGGCATATTTGAAGCAGTCACGTTGGAGCAGATAAAAGAGGCAGTAGAAAAATACGGCAGGCCAAAGGCTGCTGTAATAACAAGTCCAACCTATGAGGGATTTCATTGCAATATCAAAGAGATAGGTCAGTACTGTCGCAGCAAAAATATTATTTTAGTTGTGGACCAGGCCCACGGAGCCCATCTGGGATTTCATGATAATTTTCAAGAATCAGCTGTGGGAGTAGCAGACATAGTAATCCAAAGTCTGCATAAGACACTGCCTGCCTTAACTCAGACTGCAGCAATACATATTACAGGAAATGCAGTTAACAGAACAAAGCTTAGCGAGGCGTTAGATATATTTGAGACAAGCTCTCCCAGCTACGTGTTGATGTATTCAATAAGTCAGTGCCTTGATATATTGGAAAACGCCGGGGATTATTTTGAGAAATATGTGGAAAACCTTGATGATTTTTATAAAAAATGTGGAGAATTAAAGCACTTAAAAATCATTTGTAAAGATACCAAGGAAAAGGACCCGGGAAAGATAATAATATCAACTAAAAATACCAATATTACAGGGGTTGAGCTGGCTGAAATATTGCGGCAGAAGCATCAGATAGAAACAGAGCTTTCCAGCTTTTCTTACGTGCTTGCAATGACTTCTATTTTTGATACAAAAGATGGCTTTGAAAGGCTTGCAAAAGCATTAAAAGAAATAGATAAAAATCTTGAGGCTGGACAAATAGAAGTTCCAGATATAGCAATTTCACCGGTGAAGGTGATGGAGCCATATCAGGCCAAGGCAAAAGGTGAAAATCTTTTAAAGCTTGAGAGTTCTAAGGGCAAGGTATCGGCGTCAATGGTTTGTCTATATCCGCCGGGAGCACCAGTGATAGTGCCGGGTGAAGAAATAACAGACGAAGCTTTGACATTAATAAAAAAAGCCTTGGATAATAAAATACATGTAACAGGCATAAATATCGGATTTATCTCCGTTGTCAATTAGCCTGTAGTGAATTATACTTTAGGTAAAGGTAGACTAAATAAAGAGGAAAATATGGGTAGTATTTATTGCATAATGGGCAAAAGCTCATCAGGGAAAGACACAATTTTCAAGCTTTTGCTTGAGAGGGAAGACATAAGACTTAAGACTATTGTTTCATACACAACAAGGCCAATCCGAAGTCATGAAAAGCCAGGAGAGGAATACAACTTTGTTTCTATTGAGGAGAAGGACAAGCTGTTGGCTTCCGGCAAAGTAGTTGAAATAAGGGAATACAATACAGTTCATGGACCATGGTTTTATTTTACAGTAGATGATGGAGGCGTTGATTTAGACAATAACGACTACCTGATAATCGGTACAGTTCAAAGCTTCGTTAAAATCCGTGATTACTTTGGAAAGGACAAGGTTTGTCCGATATATATAGAAGTAGACGATGGTATTCGACTTAGCCGAGCTCTTGAGCGTGAACGTGCTCAGGAGAACCCTAAGTACGAGGAAATGTGCAGAAGATTTTTGGCGGATCAGTTGGATTTTTCTAAGGAAAAGCTTGAGGAAGCTGAAATCGAAAACGTATTTAACAACGACGAGGACAGCAGAATAACATCCGACAGAATAGCTGCATTTATTAACGGTAGGTAAGCTTATGGATATAAGAGTAAATGAAGTAGGTCAGGTTCAACCGGCGGAGGCACCTAAAACTACAGCACCAGTGGATGATTCCTTTAAATTCACCTTGGCTGCAGCAGTGGATGATGCCGAGCTCCAGGAGAAGCTCACCAATCTTATGAATGACATAACTACTCAGGGAAAGCTTTTGTCAGAGCACATGGATATTCGCGACATGAAGCGATATCGCGGTCTGGTAAAGGATTTCTTAAATGAGGTGGTGAACCGGTCTCACAAGTTTTCCCGTGAGAACTTTTTGGATAGACGTGGCCGCCACAGAGTTTATGGAATGATAAAGCTTGTTGATGAAAAGATGGACGAGCTTGCCACAGCCTTGGTTCAGGATGAGATGGACCACATAAATATATTAAATAGGGTTGATGAAATCAGAGGCTTGCTCTTAGATATCATCACCTAGTTGGGAGAAGCAAATTGAGCTTTGCAGAGATTATAGGTCAGGAGGATGCCAAAAGCCTTCTTAAAAATGCAATAAAGACGGGAAATCATAGCCATGCCTATATTTTCAGCGGTGAAAAGGGCTCAGGCAAGATGATGCTTGCTGAGGCATTTGCCATGATGCTTCAATGTGAGAATCCCGGGGAGGATGCTTGTCTAGAGTGTCATTCCTGTATACAGGCACTTAGCCACAACAATCCGGATATTATTTATGTCAGCCGGGAGGAGGGCAAAAGCAATATCGGCGTTGACGTGGTAAGAGAAAAGATTGTCAACGATGTTGATATAAAGCCATACAGCTCTAAATATAAAATCTATATTGTTGATGAGGCAGAGCGAATGAATCCTCAGGCGCAAAACGCTATTCTTAAAACAATAGAGGAGCCTCCTGAGTATGCAATAATTATTCTGCTGTCAGCAAATCACAATGCATTCTTGCAGACCATTCTTTCAAGATGTGTATTGATTCAAATGAAATCCGTGGATAGCGAAAGTATCAAAAAGCTTTTGCAGAATAAGTTTGAAATAGTTGATTATCAAACCGAGATGGTGGCAACCTTTGCCCAGGGAAATATTGGAAAAGCAATTGCTTTGGCCACCGATACCAGCTTTAATGATGTAAAATCAAGGGTTTTATCCCTTTGTAAAAGAGCAGGAAAGATGGACGAATTTCAGATTTCCGAGGAAGTTAAATCCATCAAAGAAGAAAACGATAAAGACAAAAAAGAGGATGAATCTGAAAAAATTCAAGGATTTATGGACCAATTCCTAGATTTAATAACTCTTTGGTTCCGAGATGTGCTATTATATAAAGCGACATTGAATGATGAACTTCTTTTGTTTAAAGAGGATTCCTACGATATACATGAGCAGGCACAGCGTTGCTCATATCTTGGCCTAAACAGTATAGTTGATGGGATAACTGATACAAGGACCAAACTTAACGCTAATGTCAATTTTGAATTGACGATTATGCTTTTAATACAAGCAATCAAGGAGAATACTAGATGATAAAGGTTATCGGCGTTCGCTTTAGAGGCGGCGGAAAGGTATATTATTTTGATCCAGACGGAGTAGAGCTTAAGCGTGAGGATCAGGTTATTGTTGAAACAGTTCGAGGAGTAGAAATCGGAACAGTTTTATTAGTTGATAAAGAAATCTCAGATGATGAGGTTCCAGGCCCAATCAAGAAAATCATGAGAAAGGCCACAGAGGAAGACGTCAAGAAGGCAGCCAAGAATCTTGAAAAAGAAAAGGATGCTATGAGAATATGCGAGGAAAAGATTGCGAAGCGTGAGCTTGAGATGAAGCTTGTTGGTGCAGAGTACACTTTTGATAACAATAAGCTTATCTTTTATTTTACAGCTGATGGACGTATCGACTTCCGTGAGCTTGTAAAGGATCTTGCAGCAGTATTCCACACACGTATCGAGCTTAGACAGATTGGTGTCAGAGATGAGACCAAGCTTATGGGTGGTATTGGTATTTGTGGTAGAGAGCTTTGTTGTAAAAGCTATCTTGCAGATTTTGTTCCTGTGTCAATTAAGATGGCAAAGGAGCAGAATTTATCTCTGAACCCAACCAAGATTTCTGGTCTTTGCGGCAGACTTATGTGCTGTCTCAAAAACGAGCAGGAAACATACGAATATCTCAACAGTCGTTTACCAGGTATCAATGATACCGTTACTACACCTGAGGGATATAAGGGAACAGTTCAATCTGTTAACGTTCTTCGTCAGACAGTTAGAGTACTTTTCGAAGAGGGCGACCTTAAGGAAGTTAAGGATTATCCTACGACAGAGCTTAAGTTTAAGCCTCGCAAGAAAAAGGTGCAGGTATCTAAGGAGGAGGCCAAGGAGTTGGCTGAATTGGAGGATAATGATTGATGGATAATCTTGTGCGTTCTGATGAGCGAGTAGATGACCTTCAAATAAACGGATATAAAATAATTCAGCATCCTGACAAATTTTGTTTTGGCATGGATGCTGTCTTGCTATCAAGCTTTGCAAAGGTTAAGGAAGGAGAAGTTGCCATTGACTTGGGAACTGGTACAGGGATTCTTCCAATTCTTTTAGAAGCAAAGACTGAGGGGGAACATTTCACAGGTCTCGAGATTCAAAGTGAAAGCGCTGAGATGGCAAATCGCTCAGTGATTCTTAATAATTTGCAGGATAAAATTGATATAATAGAAGGTGACATCAAGGAGGCTTCAAAGATATTTGGAAAAGCATCAATGAATGTTGTCACAAGCAATCCGCCTTACATGACCAATCATCACGGATTGAAAAATCCAAATGATGCCAAGGCAATTGCAAGGCACGAGCTTCTATGCTCTTTGGAGGATGTTGTCAGAGAGACTTCTGCTCTTTTAAAGCAAATGGGCAGATGTTATTTTGTTCATAGACCATTTAGGTTGGTGGAAATCATCACACTTATGCGACAGTACAAGTTGGAGCCAAAGAGAATGAGACTTGTATATCCATTTGTGGATAAAGAGCCAAACATGGTTTTGATAGAAGGAGTAAAAGGCGGTGGACCACAGCTTACAGTTGAAAAGCCGCTGATTGTGTACGATGCTCCAGGTGCGTATACGAAGGAGATATACGAAATATACGGAATGATAATGCAGTAGCCTTCCCCCTGCGGGTAAGCGACTGATGAGGAGTGACGATGTCAGGAACACTTTATCTTGTTGCAACTCCAATAGGAAACCTTGAGGATATGACTTTTAGAGCGGTGCGAATCCTTAAAGAGGTTGACTTGATTGCAGCAGAAGACACTAGAAATACAATAAAGCTATTAAATCATTTTGAAATAAATACACCGATGACTAGCTACCATGAGTTTAACAAGGTGGACAAGGCAGTTGCTCTTATCTCTAAGCTAAAGGATGGGCAAAACATAGCTGTTGTTACAGATGCTGGAACTCCTGGAATATCTGATCCAGGTGAAGAGTTGGTGGCTATGTGTTACGACCATGAAATAGAAGTCACTTCTGTACCCGGTCCTGCCGCCTGCATCACTGCAGTTACAATGTCTGGACAGGCTTGTAGGCGCTTTTCTTTTGAGGCTTTTCTTCCAAAAGACAAAAAAGAACGTCGTAGAGTACTGGAAGAGACAAGGAACGAGACAAGAACAATCATAATCTACGAGGCGCCTCATCATTTGAAAGCTACACTTAAGGAATTAGCGCAGGTGCTAGGAGAGGATAGAGGTATTACCCTTTGTAGAGAGCTTACTAAAAAGCACGAGGAAAAGGAAAAGACCACCCTTGGAGGAGCCATAGCGATTTACGAAACAAAGGAGCCTAGAGGCGAGTATGTTCTTGTAATAGCCGGTAAGTCAAAGGCAGAGGTAATTGAGGAAAGTCGAGCAGCTTTTGAAGAGATGACCATACAAGAGCACATGGATATGTATTTATCACAGGGAATGGATAAAAAGGAGGCCATGAAAGCTGTGGCCAAAGATAGAGGAGTAAGCAAGAGAGACATTTACAACGCACTGTTATAGGGAGGTAACCATGGATTTTCTAGTAGATTTATTTACAAACAAGATTTTTATTGCAACAGTAGCAGCATGGTTAATTGCTCAACTATTAAAGATAGTGATTGATTTGATAAAAGGAGTATTCTCCAAAGAGCGTCTCTACGGAGGAATGCCAAGTTCACATTCAGCCACGGTAGCAGCCTTGGCAACTATTACTGGCCTTTACTATGGTTCAGGTAGCTTTGAATTTGTTATGGCTTTAATCTTTGGAATACTTGTAATCTTTGATTCTAGAGGAGTGCGTTTTGAGACGCAGCGACAGGGAAAGGCTTTAAACAATCTTAATGAAGAGCGTTTGGAGGAAGGCAAACAACCCTTAGATATTATTAAGTTCAAGGAAAAGCTTGGACACTCCATGGCTGAAATAGTAGTGGGGATGTTGATAGGTATAGTTTGTGCCATAATCATTAATAGAATATAAGAGAGGGGGATTTGTATTGGAAAATCTACAGCAGTTGAAAGAAATGATTGATGAATCAAGCAAGATTGTTTTTTTCGGCGGAGCAGGGGTTTCAACTGAAAGTGGTATACCGGACTTTCGAAGCAAGGATGGCCTATACAATCAGCACGATGTGCGATTCGATATGTATCAGCCAGAATATTTGTTAAGTCATAGCTGCTTGATTAAAGAGCCAAAGGTATATTTTGAGTTTCATCGTCAAAAGATGGATACTAGACACATTGAGCCCAACAATGCCCATAAGTATCTAGCAAAGCTTGAGGAAATGGGTAAGCTCATAGGCGTGGTTACGCAAAATATCGACGGCCTACATCAAAAGGCTGGCAGCAAAAAGGTCTATGAAATTCATGGCAGTGCACTTAGAAATTATTGCATGAAATGTGGAAAGACCTATCCAAGGGATTATATTTTTGATTCAACGGAGCCAATTCCAAAGTGTAGCTGCGGAGGAACAGTTAGAGCTGACATTACACTTTATGAGGAGGGGCTTCCAGATGACCAAGTAGAGGGCGCTATTAATGCAATAGCAAGTGCCGATATGATGATAATTGGTGGCACTTCTCTCACAGTTTACCCAGCAGCGTCATTTATCAATTATTTCAGAGGCAAATATCTGGTGATTATTAATCAGAGTGAATTAGCTGTGCGCAAGGCAGAAAACACCTTGATAATTCAGGAAAGAATTGGACAGGTCTTTACAGAACTTGCCAAGCTACAGGGGATAGAACTTTAAAAATTTAAAGCTATACTTATTTACCCTAATTACAGTTTATAAATAGTAACATTTATTTTTCAAAAAGCCTTGAAAAACACCTTCTTTCGTGCTATTATCTTAATTCGTGGTATAAAACATTTATATCCTTGCTAAGCTAACTGATATAGCTTGGCCAATAGACCAAAAGGAGGTAGAAGCATGAACAAGTATGAATTAGCACTCGTTGTTAATGCGAAGATCGAAGACGATGCAAGAACTGCCACAGTTGAAAAGGCAAAGGAGTACATCACTCGCTTTGGTGGCAAGATTTCTGACGTCGATGATTGGGGCAAGAAGAAGCTTGCTTACGAAATTCAGAAGATGAATGAAGGTTTCTATTACTTCATCCATTTCGATGCAGAGTCAGGTGTACCTGCTCAGATCGAAGAGAATATTCGCATCATGGACAACGTACTTCGATTCTTATGCGTTAGAGCTGACGAGGCTTAATAGTATAAGACAAGGAGAATTATTATGAATAAAGTTATTCTTATGGGACGTCTCACAAGAGACCCAGAGGTTCGTTACGGTGGAGCAAACAATTCAGCTGTCGCAAGATTTTCTCTTGCTGTAGATCGTAGATTCAAGAGAGAAGGCGATGAGCAGACAGCAGATTTCATTAACTGCGTTGCTTTTGGCAAGACAGCAGAGTTCCTTGAGAAATATGCTCGCAAGGGCACAAAGTTTGTTATAGAAGGTCGTATCCAGACTGGTTCTTACACAAACAAAGAAGGAAACAAGGTTTACACTACCGACGTTGTTTGCGAGAATGTTGAGTTCGCAGAGAGCAAGAATTCACAGAGTGGTGGCAATGGCGGCTTTGACGGTGGCAGCAATTTCACACCAAGCTCTGATGCAGGCGACGGTTTCATGAATATCCCTGATGGAATTGACGAGGAATTACCGTTTAATTAAGTTGGAGCCTAATGAGAATCAATCATATTTAGCTCCGACATATCATTAGGAGGTTAAATCATGGCTTTTAATAAGACAGGCGATGGTCAGCAGAGAAGAAGACCAATGCATAGAAGAAAGAAAGTCTGTGTTTTCTGTGGTAAAGATAACGTTATCGACTACAAGGATACAGC
>JAEEGJ010013506.1_pt1 | contig 19768 bp, 15 predicted proteins | sample 8958761 | NCBI WGS metagenome assembly JAEEGJ01 (sample SAMN16246546, study PRJNA631951) | gut metagenome | biome: gut microbiome; feature: rumen; material: RS-attached | host: Bos | place: Iran: Karaj | collected 2018-10 | reverse complement strand
CATTCTTACCACAATCCATAGCTCAGTCTACTGCGAGGGTTACAACACTGCCACAGTTTCCGGCACAGAAGGCTGCATAGTCGTGGACAACACCAACAACCCTGGTCTGATCCGGATCTACTCCAAAGGCGGTAGGTTACAGGAGGAAATAGCTGTCCCTGAAAACATTAGCGGTTATGAATATGAGTTCTTCGCTTGCAAGGACGCCATGGAAAAAGGCCTCATAGAGCCGCCACAGATGCCGCACTCCGAGACCTTATTCCTCATGGAACTCATGGACTCCCTCCGCAAAGAATGGGGTGTCCGTTATCCTATGGATTAACAAGCCACCGCCGACCTTTTACCCGGATAGGGCGCGAAGCGTTGGGAGGCGGGACTTGTTCCCTCTCGGCATGCAATACTATCTATTCGATGTAGATATTCCTGAATGCCAGCGGACCACCTTCGCTCTGGAGGGCGATGTAACCGGTCTTGTAAGCGAGCGTCGCCTCATTCTCAAGGCTACCATTGATGTAAACCATCATCTTGTCACCCTTGCAAATGATCTCCGCCCGGTTCCACTCCCCGTCCGGAAGCTCGATAGCCGCCCCGGAATGGATCCTCTTCTTCATCGGGAACTTAACCTCCGGATCATAAGGCACTTCCTTGATCCTGGCACCACCGAGAGACACGATGTCGCCAGCCCGCCCGGCCATAAGCTGGCACTCATAGGCAGTAGGCCAAATCATGTCATTCTGTATTCGCTGGAATATTCCGCTGTTGGTTCCTGCCCCTATCCATTTCCACTCCACATGAAGCGAGTAATCCTCATACTGGCTAACTGTCCTAAGATAGCCGTTAGGCTTGCCGGAAACCACTATGCAACCATCCTCAACCTTGAATACGGGCTCATCAGAAGCGGACTCGATGAGAGAAACCCAGCCTGAAAGATCCTTCCCGTTGAAAAGAACGATCTTGTCCCCTTCAAAATGATTGTAAATTACCGTGGGACGAAAAGCTCTCGTGCTGAGATTAGGAAACCACATGTCCTCCGCGGTTAGCCCACATTCCCGGGCAACGTCAATGCTGTGTTCCAGACGACCGAAATCAGCGTCCACGTTATTGGTCCCGAAGGTGAACTTGATCCCACGCTTCTTGGCCTCCCTGATAATGTACTCATTGGGAATCTTATAGCGGGCACTGATCTCAAGGGCTATCCCATTCTCTTGCATGACATCCAGAACCTTCGCCACCCTCTCGGGAGTCCACATCTGGTCGAACCTGTCGTTCAGGAAAGCAGGGAGGAAAAACGCGTTGGCGAAAATGTCCGCCGGCTCGTTAGTTAGAATCTTAACAGTCTGATCGACAATAAGATCCATATATTTCTGATCAGAAAGACCATCCGGACGAACCTCTTCATCTCGGTAGATTCTGGAGATACGGCCCTTATGGTCCACGATGGTCATCGCGTCTGTGAACAGGTAGTCAAAAGTACCCAGCGCCACCGAAGAGAAATCCGATGTCCATTTCCGGCCTTCTCCCTGAACTCCCCTAAGGAAAGGAAGATCCTTGACCTCGTCGTAATATTCATAGACCTCCTGGTCATTCGCGAGCATCCTGCCCACTCCACCGGCCCCGGCGTTGGGAGCGACTCCATAGTTTATTCCGTAGTTCATGCTCATGGCATGGGCCATCTCGGCTGTGAGGCCGCCTTTAAGGTGGACATGCCAGTCAATCACAGGGAAATCCTCCTGCTGGAGTTTGATCGCCTTGTCGGTAGTCTCATCAACCGGAGGAAGGGTGTCACACGGATTGAGGGCATCGGCAGGCAGTTTTGTCAGCTTCATGTCCTTGAACCGGACGGTGCCTTTCCCTCCGACAAGACTGACGGCTCCGTGGCCAAGCCGCATCTTCTCATATTGAGGAAGTCGCCAAGGCTCAGCAGGTTCCGTATAGCAAACCACATCAACCCCCTTGATTTTCACGGATATGTTCTTGCCTCTCACAGCGACCTCAAGAGGTGTCCACTCACCCTCTTCCTCGAGGGCCCTGTAGAGGTTGCGAACATGAAGAAGGGAACCGCTCTTGATGGTTCCGTCAATCGGGCCACCGTGAAGAAGAACCTGATAGCCGCTTCCGGTACCGTCGTTGTGAAAGGCCACGCAGGCCGAGGAACCAGGCTCCGTCTGGAACTCGCCACTCAAGATGAAATTGGTGTAATCACCATTGAACTGATGACACGCACCTTCCGCGACGACCAATTCCTTGTCGCCGCAGGAAATCAGGGTCATGGCGACCGCTGCGGCGGTCAACCAGGAAATAAAACCGACTGTTCTCATTGTCTGTTTGTCTTGTTTTTCTGTTTTATCCGTTAGCGGTGAATGACAGGATGTTGGCTACGACCTCCTCCGGCTCATCCGTGATGGACAGGATAAGGTTCTTGTAAACTCCCCTGTCAAGCAGGTCCTCAAGGAGAGGATAAACAGGAATCTGCTTGCTGAAGAACTCCTTGCCGAAGAACACCATGGGGCTGGCGTAACCAAATGATTCATAGTGGTTTTGTGCCGCATCCTGGAATATCTCCTGCATCGTTCCGGCTGATCCCGGGGAATAAATGATGCCGCCTTTGGATATTGTCAGAAGAATATCCTCGCGGACGCTGTTCATGAAATACTTCGCGATGTCTGTAGCCAAAGGGGTTGACGGCTCGTGACCATAGAACCAGGTCGGAATACCTAGGCTTCGGTACATCTCCTGAGGGTATTTCTTCCTGACCTCGAAGGCGGTTCTGAGCCAACCCGGATCACGGAAAGTGGGAGCCACAAGGAGTATTGACAGAGCGTCGTCAAACTCCTCTTCGCTCCTGCCGGCCATCCATGCGCCAAGGTGAGTGGCCTCCATGGCTCCTGGACCGCCGCCTGAAGCCATAACCTTGCCCTTCTCGGTCAATTGCTTGCTGATATAGGCTATCTTCCGGTAAGAATCATCGGTACGTTTGATTGCGTGCCCACCCATAACGGCCACAACCTGGCGCTCATCAAAACGGCTGAGGAAGTCGTTCATCGCCTCACCTATAGCATGATCATGTAGAGAACGGCCGAGGGTCTCACGGATGTTGTCACTCTCTTTGCCCTTCTCAATGTAGTCGGCGAAAACCCTTGAGTCAAAGCAGGTAGCGAAAGTGTCCTCATTCTCAGGGTCATAGCCTTCATAGAGATATTCGGCGGTGTACAACTTGCTGCGGAACACATTGTACGGCATCCCCATTCTCGGGAACACCAGACAAGAAGTGCCTATCCCATCTTCCAACTCTTTGGGAATATCGCAGCCAAAGAAAAAGCAATCTGAGAAGCGGTGCCTTGCCGCCACATACTGAGGGGCCTTGTTGAAGTCAATGTATTGGAACACATAGTGATTGACAAAGCCGGTGCTGTCAGGTGCGGGAAGCTTGGCGAGGCTCTCGATCTGTTTGTACGAGGTGGTTGTGGTCATCATGATCATAGGGGTTTTAGTTGAACATCGGTTGGAGGTATTCCCCGATACGGTCCAGCCATGTGTAGCTGCCGGTACCAGGAGAGGCGTTCAGCTGGAAGCAATGGGGACGCAGAGCGAGGGTGTGCAGTTCCGACTGGATGCCCATAGCCCTCATCTGCTCCCAAGTCTTGACAGAGTTCATAGCCGCCCAGCCGTCAGCGTCACCATGGATGAACAGCATCGGAGCGGTGTCGAGGTCGAACGAGAACTCGGGAACCAGACGGGCGGAGTCGTCATTGCCTCCAGTCGTGTTGGGGACATCGACTCCATCGGTAAGGGAATATGCGGGATAGATTCCAATTCCCCACTGGACATTGCAAGGAATCTTGTCCAGTGAGTCAATCGGGTAATATGCCTTGTGCCTGGAGGACGTGACTCCCATAAGCGTCAGATGTCCTCCGGCTGAAGATCCCATGATACCTATGCGGTTCGGGTCAAGTCCCTTGGACGGTGCCTCGTTGCGGACGATCCTGATGGCCCTTTGGAGATCCTGCCACGCGGTTGTGTGTTTTGCCAGACCGGTAGTGGGACGAGGAGTGCGGTACTTCATGACAACCACAGCCATACCCTTGGCGTTCAGATACTTCCGGGCAGGCACTACCTCGAATCCGTCGGGATCATTGCCTGTGTAGGCTCCGCCGGAATAGATGATCTGGATGGCAGTTGTCTTAAGTTCAGCGGGAATATGCCACTCAATGTAGGGTTTGCACTGGTTCGGCTGGGGATCGGGCATCTTGCCCTCAGGCCAAACATCCTCGACGGTCTTGGTCACGCCAGGGACATCAGCGGCGAAACGGTTCATTATGTTCTCCGGCTCGGCGACAGGTCCAAGGAAACCCATCTGGGTCATGAACTCAATCCCTCTCTCAAAGCCGAAAGCCCCATGACCCTTGCCGGGATAAAGATGCAGCTCCGCTGGAATACCCATACGGCGTAACTGCCTGTAAACCTGAGTGGAACCGTTCGGGGAATATGGATCCAGTCCTCCATGATGGAGACTCATCGGGCAAGTCTTCTCATCGAACTTGAACACATCGCTGATTTTCACGTCAGCGCCATAACCTTCCCTAAGGGACGGGGTGCCGGTCTCGCCATCATTCGTCACATAGGCGGGGGCATTGACAATGGCCCAATTGATATGGCAAGGAACCTCATCGAGTTTGTCTATAGGTTCATAAGCGGGAGTCTGCGAGCTGGTCGCAAGCAGGAGAGCCAGATGGGAACCAGCTGACATTGAGACTGTTCCGATCTTCTCAGGGTCGAAACCTCTCTTCGCGGCCTCGCTCCTTACCATCCTGACCGCCCTTTGGCCGTCCTCCCATGCGGTCTGATATATAGGAAGACCGACCGGACGAGGGGTCCTGTACACGAAATTGACGCACTGGACTCCGATCTTCGTGAGTTCTTTCTGCCAATAATCGATCAGGCCCACATCGCAGCAGTTCTGGTAAGAACCACCTGAGATGAGAATCATGCACACGTCTTTGCGCACTGAGGGATCCGGAGCGTCGAACCACTCCAGATAGGCGACCTTATGTTTCTCCGGTTTGAAACCCTTGGCTCCGACCTCATTGGTCATAGCCGCGATCTGATGATCCTGGGGATCCGGCATTTTGCCTTTCGGCCATATAAGCTCGCGCTCCAGTGCAAAGGCCTGCAAGGAGCAGAAAATAAGAACTAATCCTAATAACTTTTTCATATTGCTAAAATATTGATTATTCATGAGTTATGTGCCAAACTGCGGAAGACTTCGGCTCCGGTAGGGTGGTCTTGATGCCCTCGGAGGCAAGTTCCTCCCCAGTCTTGTTCAATGTCTCCCCGGTATCTTCATTTGTGACCGTGTACTTCTTCCCCGGATCAAGGAACTTCAAGAAGGCGGTATATTCCGGCTCCTCGCAAGTCTCCTGACGGAAGACCTGCAGGACCGTCTCGTCAGCCTCCCTGTCACGCCAGGCTATAGCGGTCCAAGAGGATGTGTCCTCGGGTTTATGCCATGGCGTCAGAGGATACATGTCCTTGACAAGCAGGTGGTTATATTTCTTCCACTCCCCGAAAGTGGCCCTCAGGCGGTCGAAGTCGAGCTCCACATCATGGGTGAACACTTCGGAAATGTTATAGACCGGCAACCAGGACGCCCTTGTGATGTAGAAGGTGCTACCCCCAGCGAGTCCAGGCTCGAGCTGATCCTGCGACTCCTTGGTGTTGGCTCCATGGAAAGGCACCCAACGGTTGAAAGAAGTGGTCATAGAAAGCCTCAAGGCCGTGGTTGTCCGGTCATAGTCGCTGCGCATGAACGGTAGGCTCCTACGCAGGGACTCTATGTCGTTTCGTCCACCGCCGGAAGCGCAATTATCTATGAATGTGCTCTTTCCATTCTCAGCGCAGAACTTGATGATCCTGTCCCACAACTCGTAGTGGCCCTGGATGGCGAGATTCTCGGTGATTCCGGTCCTAGGCAATCCGGTCTTTTCAGTCTCCTTGGCATCGAACCCGGTCCAAGCCTTGACAGGGTTGGAATTGTTGTCTTCCCTGAACAGGTCAACCCCGTTCTCCCCCATCATCTTGGTGATCCTGCCGAGAGTCCATTCCAGGCAATCCTTGTTGCCAAGGTTGTTGGTGTAGCGATTACCTCTGTTGAAGTCGGCCCACTCGGGATTATAGCCATAATTCTTGGCCAGATCCTCCACATCGCAGACACTTTCCGGCTCAAACCAGACCAGAACCTTCATCCCCGCCTTGTGGCAGGCCTCGTTCGACTCCAGGAAAGTCTTCCCGGGCCATTTCACATTGTCAAGCTCCCATGTCCCTACGGTCCCGTACCAGTCAGTAGGCACCGTGTTTCCTCTCGGATCCAGGTACCAACCGGCGTCAAACCACCTGAAATCAGGGACAACATCCTCATAGACAAGACGTTCCAGCGTCCTCTTCCATGTGTAGAAACGCTCTGAGATCGAGCCGTCGGAGTTCGGAAGTCCCGTGTCGGCGGCAAAACAGGTGGTGGAGAAAGGCTGGATCCTGTTGCCTTTGCCGTCGGCAAGAGGCATATTGTATTTGATGAACCATTCCCTCCATAGGTTGGTGGCATCGTCCCTGTCACGACCCTTGTAAGGCAGCATGACCACCAGGGCGGTACGAACCTTTTCTCCGGGAACTAAGACTGAGTTGAAACCGTTGCAGTTGGCGGCCTTCCAGCTGGTCACATCACCCTCAGAGCGGAACTCGGCGCTCCATGTTCCGGCCCAACCAATCGCGAGCAGGGTACCGCCATCCCCGTGAACCAAGTCAAAATAAGGGAAATAGACATGGGTGGCCCTGCCGTAAGGGGACACGAATGAGACAGTGGTGTCCTTAAGCGGAGTTTGGTAATCGGCATATCTGTTCTGATGATCGCCAAGGCAACCCCTCAACACAGGATCGTTTCCCTTAAAATCTATTACAGCGCTGTTGACTTCTGAGATAGCCTTGCTTGGTGCCTTTCCCTTGTTCTCGAACCAGAGGGTGTATTCCAGTTCACCGAACTCATTGTTGAGGAAGGCATCCAAGGTGGCGGTCAAATTATCGTCAATGCGGAAAACCGCCTCAAGAGTCTTTCCGGAAGCAGTTGATTCGCAGCTCTTTGAGAGCAATTCAAATCCCTGAAGGCCACTTACGGCCTCACCTCCATAGACAAACGAAAGCGGTACGGAAGCGGGATCTTCCACCCATTTTCCGAACATCTGGGCTCCGGTCTGAAGATCGGCGCAGGGCCTGTCGGTGGGGGTGACTTCGCCTTTCGTGGAGTTGACCACGCCTCCTTTCCCGCACCCCGCGAGCAGGAAGCAAAAACTGACAAGGACTAAAACAGGTCTTCTCATAGTGGAAAAAATATGCGGTTATTCAAAGATAATCACTATTTTTATATGTTCACTTAAAAACCTGATTAAATAACTGTAGAGAATATGAGAAGATTTATCTGCGTCTTATCGGTGTTCCTGCTCATCCCGGCTTTCACAGTCAAAGCCGGCAAAATCGTCACCGACAGCGTCAACAGTAAAATCCTCGGCACCGAGGTCAAGTACAATATCTATCTTCCGGATGGTTTTGACAAGTCCGAAAAGCAGTATCCCGTGGTCTATTTGCTTCACGGCCTCTATGGGACCTACCAGGATTGGGAGCAGAAAGGCACCATGAAAGAGGTGGCCGACGAGCTGATCCGTTCCGGAGAGGCGGTCGAGATGATCATCGTCATGCCCAATGCCGGCGATCCTGACATCCACAATGTTTACAACGGCTATTTCAATATGCCCAACTGGAATTATGAGGACTTCTTCTTCAAGGAGTTCATCCCCACCGTTGAGAACAAATACCGCGGCATCGGAGATAAGGGCCACAGAGCGGTCATGGGACTTTCGATGGGAGGAGGCGGAAGCACTGTCTATGCCCAGCGCCACCCGGATGTGTTCTCCAGCTGCTATGCGATGAGCGCATGGTTGGACCAGCAGTTCGACGACAATGTTCCTGACGAGAAGAAGGACAAGTTCTACTACACTTGCAAAGCTGTCCGTGAGCATTCAGCCCTTGACTATGTCGATAAAGCCGATGATGCCACACTGCAGGCCCTGCGCGGCGTCAAGTGGTTCTTCGACTGCGGCGATGACGACTATCTCGTGAAGCTTTCCTTCGACCTCCACATGAAGATGATGCTCAAGAGGGTCAAGGATGAGCTCCGCGTCAGGGACGGCATCCACAATTGGGAGTATTGGCACACGGCCCTTAGGACCGCCCTTCCTTTCGCCTCCAGAAATTTCGACAAGTAGGCCGATGCGACTCCGGAGAATCGTCCTGAACCTGCTGACTTTCAGCGCTTTGGTCACCTTAACCTCCTGCCGGACAGGTGGGAAGGATGGCCATATAGTGGCATCAGAGGCCGTTATCGCCGAGTCTCCCGCACCTGACAGCGTATTCCTTTATACACCAGGTATTGTGGAAGGCTTCGATGGAAGGTTGGTGGTCAGTGTCGATTACGGCGGTCCCGGAACCTCTATCCTGGACGGACCGAAATCCGACTTCGGGGACTTTAAGACAGGCAACCAGATAAGGGTCCTGCTTTCTGATGATAACGGGAAAACCTGGCGGGAGACTCCCGCAAGGATTCCTATGATGCATGAGATCCTGTTCAAGGCCGGAAAGTCACTGTACATGATCGGCCACTCCGGAAGGCTCCTTATCACCCGAAGCGATGACAACGGGGAGACTTGGTCAGAGCCCTCCGTCCTTTGCCCGGAACCACGCTGGCACCAGAGCTGCACCCCTGTTGACATCCATGACGGGAAAGTCACTCTCGTCTATGAGAAATGGGTCTCCGACGGCCATCCATGGCCTGGAGTCGGCCCTGTGCTGATGCAGGCGAAGGTCGATGATGACCTCACGGAAGCCTCGAACTGGAAGTTCTCTGAGCTGTACAACCCGGACGAGGACATGGAGGCCTCTCGGCCTTCAGGAATCCCGGTCACGGATCCCGGCAAGGCCGGACTGCTGGAGACCAATGTGATCAGGGTATATGATGAGAACAACCCTTTTTACGACCCCACAGGCAAGTCTGTCGTCCTGATGATGAGAGCCAGCACAGGCTTCCCGGACATAGGGGTTATGATGAAAGGTGTGGAGAGGCCTGACGGGAGCCTTGCGGTCGAAAAACTGACCAAGAACGGCAGGGAGATGTATTTCGCCCATATTCCGGGAGCGGATCTCAAATTCTATGTGGTCTATGATCCTGAGAGTAAGCTCTACTGGCTCCTACATTCGCAGATTGACGGCAGGATGAACTATAGGAGGCGTTTGGCCTTGTCATATTCACCGGACCTGCTGAGATGGACTTTCGCTGGCTTGGTGGCGGTCGGCCCAGCGGACAACGCCGCGCGGCACTATGCCACGATGTTAATTAAGGGAGACGATCTTCTGATCGTCAGCCGCTCCGGTGACGAGAGGGCTCGGGGAGCCCATGACGGAGACATAGTCACATTCCATAAAGTACACAACTTCAGAAGTTTAACATATTAATAACTTACCGTATGAAACCTTTGAGATTATTATTTGTTTTCACGATTCTGGCACTCTCCACAATGGTGTCGGCGCAGAATGTCAAACTATCCGACAAAGAGCTTTACAACGCCATCTGGGCGATGGGACAGATGTACCCTGACGGCTTCACCCTCGACATCAACACGATGAGGCAGCCTCAGAAGGGACTTATGGTGTCCTACATCGCCACCCAGAACAGTTTCGATAAAAAGAGCATCCCCGCCGTGGTGAAACATGCCAGGGAGCACGACGGACTGGTGGGCGGTTGGTACAATCCCGAGAACGGCAAGTATTATTTCGACTCCACGAGGATGTTCCCTGAGGACAGCCTCGCCGCCGCCGTGGCCTTCGCCAGGGAGAATGGTCAGCACACTGTCTATGATGCCGGAAAGGGAATAAACGTAAAATCCAACTATGAGCAGAAAGACTGCCGCATCATCTTCGACTGCGACATGGGTTCCTCGACAGACGACCTGTTCGCCCTGATGCTCCTCTACCGCTATATGGACATGAAGCGTTGCACCCTGCTCGGTGTCGTGGTTGACCGTATGGGAGCAGCCAACGCTGACGCTGTGGATGTGATGAACAACTTCTACGGTTACCCGGACATCCCGATTGGTCTCGAGAGGGCTGGAATAAGGGATCCGAAGGTCTTCATCCCTTATCACAATGTGGCTTACGCCCGTACCGAAGATGCCGAGAAGTTGTTCAAACAGACTTACAAGAGCAAGGACGAGTATCCCGAAGGCTATAAGCTGTACCGCAAACTCCTCGCCGCTCAGCCTGACCATAGCGTGACTATCGCTTCGGTTGGTTTTGTCACGTCTCTCAGCCGTCTCCTCCAGTCCGGTCCGGACGAGTATTCCAACCTCAGCGGAGTCGAGTTGGTAAGGAATAAGGTTAAAGCCATCTACACGATGGGCGGAGTCTTCGGCGAGGCGGTCGAACCCGACTACAACTTCACTCAGGCGATTGATTTCTCTCTGAAATTCTTTGAGTTATGGCCTAAGGAGATAGACATCATCTTCTCTCCCGGAGAGGTTGGAGATCCGCTGAACTACAAGCCTGAGCAGGTCATCGCCGACATGGACTGGACAGATTGCCACCCGATCAAGTGGATCTATCAGAACGTGCAGTGCGACACCGGCCAGAAGATGTGGGATCCGCTCGCAGTCATCAACGCGGTCGAAGGCGACGATCTCTACACCCTTTCAGAGCGTGGCTGGGTAGAGCTCACCCCTAAGGGCGAAACCATATTCACACCCGATCCCAAGGGCAATGCCCGTTACCAGTTCCCTGGAGACGAGGAGTGGTGCGACACCGTCCTGAAGTACTTGAGATTGATGGCGATCCAGCACTAGAAACATCATGTATAAAGCCATTGTGGCCCTATCTCTATTAGGGTCCTTGTTTTCCTGCGTCAAGCCGTGGGACAATAAGAATGTGAAAAACGTACGCCCTGAAACCATCAAGGAGTACGAATATTCCTACTCCGGGACAATGATGTGGTACATCACCTGGTACAAGATTGAGAAAGGCGAGGACGGCCACCTGAGGCTCCTGTATTCGCATGACTGCGATCCGAAGATAACCATCTACAAATGCCCGGACGATGCCTTGAGCAAAATCGACGGATTTGTCAGGCAATACAAGCTATGGAATCTGGATAATTCCTACACTCCGAAATTTGAGATCCTGGACGGCTACATGTGGCATACGTCGATCGTTTACGGAGACGCGTCCATATCGACCGGAGGCTCAAACGCCTGGCCGCCAAAGAAATTGGCGGCTGGACTCGCCTCAATCGAGGCTTATGTCCAATCAATTATAGACGCCTCAAAAGAAGAAGATATCATTGGGACCGATGACCATAACAATCGGTCCCGATGGTAATCTAGTATCCGAAGATTTCTTCTAAGGTGAGATTGGTGACAGGGCCGAGAGTGGAGATGAATGCGGCGTCGAAGTCGCTCTCGCGGCCAAGGAATCCGTAGAGATATTCACGCCCCTTGATCCAGTTCTCCTGGAAGGCCTTGACATCAGCCAAGGTCATGTTTTGCACGGCTTCGAAAACCGCCTTGTCACGGCTTTCGGAGAGGCCGAGTTCCCTGAGCGACATGTACTGGTTCAACACACCCATCCCGGTGACACGCCTTGTGCGGAGTTGCGAGAGAATAGCTGATTTGGCCACCTGGAAAGCCTCTTCCGACTGGGGCATATCATTGATTATCCTGTCAAACTCAACCACAGCGTCTTTCAGCTTATCGTTCTGGGACGCGATGTAGGCAAAGAAGTAATAATCGTCATTCGGATATGAGGGAGCGACCAGCGATGCCCTGGCGGAATAGGCCAGACCGCGAGCCTCACGCATCTCCTGGAAGACGATGGCATTCATGCCGCTGCCGAAATAGTTGTTGTACATCGTGACGGAAGGATCGTTCTTGACATCAAACTTATCTCCCCTGTCGGAATACTGCACATAGTAGAACTGATTGGCATCGTAAGGAGCGAGAAACACCTGACTTCCAGAGACTTGACGATGGAGGGGCTGCTCCTTGACAAGAGGCTGGGGGTTGTCGGCGATTTTATGGTGGTCAAGCACCATCTTCCTCGCGGCGACCTCCTCGGCAGGGCCATAGTAAAGGACCTCGTGCTTCTTGGAATAGAGATCCTTGATGGCACCGAGAAGTTCATCAGAAGTGAGAGCGAGTATCTGCTCATCGGAAAGCGTGGTCTTTGCCACGAACTCGGGGCCGTAGTAGATGTAGTTCTGCAATGCGGCGAAACAGGCGCTCTGGCTCAACTTGCTGTCAGCGCGGTTCTTAAGAACGTCTGCCTTCAATGCGGACAAGATCACGGTGTCAGGGACGGCGTTGAACACCAGGTCCTCGACGATGTCCATAGCCTGGCCGATATTCTCATCCAGTCCCCTGACTCTCACGACAGTCTGGACGGGGCCGGCCGAAAGAGTGTAAGAGCAAGCGAGGGAATACATGTCCTTCTGTATCTGGGCGGCGCTTCTGGTCGGAGTTCCGAGATACTCCAGATAGCTGAATGCCAAATCGAGACGAGGGTCGTTCTGGGTACCGCGGTCAAATATGGCAGTGTAGTTTGTGATGTCGTTGATCTCGTTCTTCTTGTAAAGAAGCTCAACACCTCCAGTGAGATCATCGATGGCCATATCCTTTGTGAAGTCAGGGAAAACAGGCTCGATCGGAGCGACCTCAGAATTCTGGATTGAAGTCAGGAAGTCGCTCTGCATGTGACGGTTAGTCTCAATGGGAGTGATTGAGGGAGCGGCTATCTTGTCGATATTCGGATCCTCTCCGATCCTCTTGTAAGCAAGGGCGTAACTGTTGGCGCCGAGGTACTCGTTGGCCCAATCGGTGACCTGGCGTTTGGTCACTTTCTCAAGACGGCTCATCTGGAGAGCGTCATCCTTCCAATTGTGACCGCTGATGAATGAATTGACGTACGTCATCGCCCTGCGCCCATTGCTTTCCAGCTGGGACATCTCAGACAGTTTGATGTTGTTGATCGTGGACTTGATGAGCTCATCGTCGAAATCTCCAGTGCGGAGCTTTCCGACCTCCTCCAGCATCAGGTCGCGAACCTCCTCAAGAGACTGTCCTTCACGAGGATAACCAATCATGAGGATCTCGCCATAGTCGGGACGGCCGTAGTTCATAAGGTAGAAACCGCCGATCTTCTGGGCCTGCATAAGATCAAGGTCAATGAGTCCAGCCCTGCCGTTATACAGCACGGAGCTCACGATTCCGCCGACCTCGCTGCGAAGAATGTCCTTATCTCCTGGTGTCCTCCATCCGAGCATGACGAACTCAGCGTCAAGTCCATAGACAGACTTCTCGACGGGAGAAGTGATAGGAGCCTCGGGCTCATATTCCAAGGTCTTGATTTCCGGATTAGGCTGCCACTCTCCGAAATACTTCTCGATGATGTCCACAAAAGAGTCGGGATCGAAGTCACCTGACACGCAAATCGCCACATTATTAGGCACATAGAAGTTGCTCCTATGGTTCTCGATGTTGATGATCGAGGGGTTCTTGAGGTGCTCCTGAGTGCCGATAGTGGTCTGGATGCCGTAAGGGTGGCGGGCGAAAAGGACAGAATCAATGGCCTCCATAGCCTTGGAGTCGTCCTCGGTGAGGCTCATGTTCTTCTCCTCATAGACAGCTTCCAACTCGGTGTGGAAACCGCGGATTACGGGGTGGATGAACCTGTCTGCCTCGATCTTGGCCCAATTCTCTATCTGATTGGAAGGAATGTCCTCCTGATAGACAGTCATATCATTGGATGTGAAGGCGTTAGATCCGGTTGACCCGATGATGGACATCAATTTGTCATATTCATTAGGGATAGCGATCTTTGAGGCCTCGTAGCTGATAGAGTCAATCACATGGTAGAGGGCGATCCTCTCCTGGGGATCGGTATTGGTCCTGTAGATCTCGAACAAGTCACGAATCTCGTCCAGCATCGGTTTCTCCGCCTCATAGTTCGAGGTTCCGAAGCTCTCGGATCCCTTGAACATCAGGTGCTCAAGGTAATGGGACAAACCTGTGGTCTCATGCGGATCATCCTTGCTTCCTACCCTGACAGCGATGTAGGTTTGGATACGAGGAGTCTCTTTGTTAACTGTCATATAAACCTTGAGGCCATTGTCAAGGGTGTAGATCTTGGTCTTGAGAGGATCTCCCTTGACAGTCTCGTACTTGTGAGAGGCGCAGGAGCCGACGAGGATCAGCGCCACGGCGGTGAAGGCCGCCATAATTAACTTTTTCATCTTCTTTCTCATATAAAAGGACACAAACATAATCATTTTTCAGCGCTTCACAAAAAAGTGGTATATTTGTGATTCAGGCAAATACGGAATGGCGGCTAAAAAAGAACATAGGATTGAGATAAGGAACAAGAAGGCCTCCTTTGATTATGAGTTTCTGGAGACCTTTGAGGCGGGTATTGTGTTGGTGGGCACCGAGATCAAGTCCATAAGGATGGGTAAGGTCTCGCTGGTGGACTCGTTCTGCTATTTTGTGGGGAACGAATTGTTTGTCAAGGGGATGAATGTGGCCAAATACTTCTGGGGCTCTTGGGGTCAACATGAGCCTTTGAGGGATCGCAAGCTTCTTTTGACAAAGAAGGAACTCCGTCATCTCCACCAGGCTGTCAAGGAAAAAGGTCTTACTATTGTGGCTGTCAAACTGTTCATCAATGATGAGGGTTTCGCCAAGTTGGTCATAGCCTTGGCTCGAGGCAAGAAGGCTTTCGACAAGCGGGCTTCTATCAAGGAAAAGGACATTAGGCGGGAAATGGAGCGTGGCGATTGACATGGCCAGGAACCGTCAGAACAAGTTCCGGGAAGCCATCCCGATTCCTCCTCCGGCGCCACTGCCGGAGCCGGAAGTCATTGATGTCGAGTCTGTTCTCAATGACTATCTCTCCGGCAACACCGATCTCATCGTAGTCCTTGGCCCTACCGCTTCCGGCAAAACGAGATACGCCGTAGATTTAGCTCACCGTATAACCTCTATTGCCGCTAGTGACAGCCGGCTTCAGCCGGCGCGCCGAAGTGAGGAGCGATGCGACGAACGGGAGGCGCAGGGCCCCGAAGCCGAAGGCTTTGGGAACATTTCCCCCCACCGGGGGGCCAGGGGGGGTGAATCGCAGAGCGCCGAGCGAAGCGAGGCGTTGTCGGAGGGGACAGCTTCCACGGCCGTAGTGGCAGAGATTATCTCCGCTGATAGCAGACAGGTATATCGCGGCATGGACATCGGGACGGGGAAGGATCTGGAGGAGTATGGGGATGTGCCGTATCACCTGATCGACATCGTTCCGGCGGGGACAAGGTTTGACCTTTACCAGTGGCAAGAAGCCTTTGAAAAGGCTTACAAAGACATCCGGGACAGAGGCCGGGTCCCGATTCTGTGCGGAGGTACAGGCTTGTACATTGAAGCGGCGACTTGCGGTTATTCCATGCCCCAGGTACCTCCTGACGAGGACCTAAGAGCCGAGCTGGAACAATATGGCATAGAGGAACTTATCGCCAGACTGGCGACCCTTGGCCCACTTCCTGGAGAGGGCGTGCTCCAAAGCAAGCGAAGGGTGATAAGGGCCCTGGAAGTGGCTCTTTACAAGAAAGACAACCCCGTTGGCGAGAGATCTTATCTCCCCAAAAAGCCATATTACATCGGCACCCTTGTGAGCCGGGAAGAGAGAAACGCCCGGATAGACTCCCGTCTTGACGCGAGGCTCCAAAACGGCCTTGTTGAAGAGGTTAAGAACCTGCTTGACAGCGGCATACGGGCAGAAGACCTTATGTACTACGGACTTGAGTACAAGTTCGTCACCCAGTATGTGTTGGGCATCTTGAGTTACGAGGAGATGCGCCTGCTCCTTTCCAACGCCATCCATCAGTTCGCGAAGAGGCAGATGACCTGGTTCCGTGGGATGGAAAAAGATGGGGTAAAAATCCATTGGACAAATGTTTAAATATTCATAGATCATGAAAGTAGCGATCATCATGGGGTCCACCAGCGACCTCGAAGTCATGTCCGGAGCCTTCGGAATCCTGGACAGTTTCGGAATCGAATATGAGAAAAGGGTCATCAGCGCCCACAGGACTCCCGAACTGATGTTCGAATACACCAAAGCCCTGAAAGGCAGGGGCTTCGGAGTCGTTATCGCTGGTGCTGGCGGAGCCGCCCATCTGGCCGGAGTCGCCGCCGGACTGACCACCCTGCCGGTCATCGCCGTCCCGATGGCCACCAAGAACCTCGGCGGGCTTGACTCGCTTCTTTCCATGGTACAGATGCCCACCGGCATTCCCGTGGCGACTGTCGCCATCGGAGGAGCCAAGAATGCCGCCATCCTTGCCGCTGAGATTCTTGCTCTTGGCGACAAAGCCATTTCCGACAAACTGGACGCCTACAGAGAGGAGCAGGCCGAGAAAATCCTTAATACCACTATCTAAATGAATACCAAGATGTTGGCCGCACTGCTAGCGTTTTTTCCGCTGGCAGCGCAAGCCCAGAGTGTAGTCACCCTGCAACCTGCCGGGGAAGACGGCCGTTACACAATCGAGACATCCGTCAACGGAGTCGGAGTAAAGACTTACTACACCGAAGAGAACTGGTTCGTGAGCATGTCCACAACCACCTACCTCTTCCTCTACGAGAACGATTACATCAAAGACGAAGATGTCAAAGGTATCACGACCTTGAAGCTGCCGGACGGATCCAGCTCTAAGGGAGCCGCGTTCGTCATCAGGAAGCTTAAGGTGGGAGACCATGTCCTTATCACTGACATTCCCGCGTTCGTGGTAAGCAAACAGACAGTTCCGCTCATAATAGGAAGCTCCGCTTTCTCGAGTCTCGGAGATGTCACCAGGGAAGGCGACAAGATTGTCATCGGAGACGTGGAGGATTTCACTTCCGTGGCGGAAGTAGTTGATCCTGTGGACAGTCTGCGTATTGCTGCCCAGGCCCATCTGGATGCGGAGGAGTATTCCGAGGCGATCACATGTTTCGCGGACCTGAAAGCCCGAGGAGCCTTGAATATGCTGACTGAGTACCAGTATGCCATGCTGCTTGGAATAACCGGCAAGGACTCCGAGAATGTTTCTGTCTCGAGGGACTGGCTCTCCTCCAACGAAGGGAAATCCCTGACGATGGATTACTGGATCCACAATGGTATGGGTGCCTCATTCGCCCGGCTCGGGGACAACGCCAACGCGATCTCCAGCCTGGAAAAGGCAGTCGGTGTTTATTACAAATTATTCAACACCTCGGAGAAAGGCATCAAGTCCGGCAACTTCCACGACAATAACCTCGGCTCGACCCTCTACCGCTTAGGCCGGGTCTATGCCGCCGAAGGCAAAGTCAGGATGACCGAGACCTATTGCTCCCTGGCCGCCAAATGCGGCTACCAGCCCGCCATCGACTTCTGCAATCAGTACAAGATCAAGTACTGATGTATTCCTTGAGGGCGTCGATGTACTTTCGGAAGGCTTCGAGGCCGGCGGGAGTGAGGGTGCAGGTGGTGCGGGGCATCTTGCCTTTGAAACCCTTCTCGACGGTGATGTAACCCGCTGCGGAGAGCTTGTCCAGCTGGACGCTGAGATTGCCGGCGGTGGCTCCTGTCTGCTTCTTAATGTACGTGAAATCAGCAGATTCCACCTCAGCAAGAAGAGACACCACAGCCAGCCTCAACTCAGAATGAAGTATGGGATCCAGTTTCGGGAACATCACTCACTAATTCTGGCGTTTGACAACAAGTCCTGTAGCCACGAGCACGAGGCCGGCCAATGTGAAAATGAACATCTGTTCCTCGTTTGCCCCCGTGATAAAATATATGGCCACACTGCCGATGCCGGTGACAAATCCGGCGATCTTGATTGCCCAGTTTCTCAAAGCGACTCCACTGATGGTCTCGGCTAAACCGAAGAGAAGCACAATTTCCGCCGTAAGACTGGCACCTACAACTATGGCGGCAAGAGGGTGATCACCCACTATGGTGAATAATACAGTGAAAGCGGCAAGGGAGCAGGCGAACACCCCGAAAGAAGTCCATATTCCGGAAACAATCCGGCTGACGGCATTGGTCGCCATCGCCGTTTCCTCTTTGGAACGAATCATTCTGGCGAGCGGATATCCCACAAGGGGCATCGCGAACCAAAGGTTATTCCAGTAAGCGTGGCCGGTTGACTTCCAAAGCGCATAGACCAGCAATGAGAAAAAAGCCAGGAGAATTCCCCAAAGGATGAAGTATTTCCCTCCTCTGCGGATAATCTCCTTGCTATTGTTATTCAAAGTCTCAGTGATGAGAGCCAGGCTCTCGCCTGCCGTCATTTCTTTGTTTTGTTCCATAATATCAACTGTTTACATTGTTCTCAGAGCCAAGCGAGGCTGCGCATACCACCTTAACTCTGCTGCAAATATAAATAAGTTTATGTTATAAACCAAATTTTCTTGTGACTTTTTCTGATTGACAGGACCACAAGACATTATGGACTTCCCAAGACTGAGATTTCTTGATCTTGAAACTACCTGCCGCCCGGATGTCCTCAACCGAGGCTCCGAAATGGACTGTATAGGCCCCAGAGGCTGTTTCCCAGCGGGAGGCCGCCTCGTTGAAGGAAGCCAAGTCGTAGGCCGGGACAGTGAATGTCAAGGTCTGGGATTCTCCTGGAGCCAGCAAATTAGTCTTTCCAAAAGCCTTGAGTTCTCTCGAAGGCTTTTCCAAACCTCCGGAAGGCGCTGAGACATAGACTTCCACAACTTCTTTTCCGGCCACGAATCCCGTGTTGGTCACCGTCACGCTGGCCGTGAAACCATCCGCGGAAGCCTTGACGACCGGCCTGGAATATTCAAATGTGGTGTAGCTGAGGCCATATCCGAAAGGATAGGACACATCGACATGGCGGGTGTTGAAATGCCTGTAACCCACCCAGATGCCCTCGGCATATTCAGTGTAGTCAATGTTTTTCTTGAGATCACCCACCGCCTCACCGACCTGCGGACAAGTAGGATAATTGGCGCAGGAAGGATGATCGAGGACATCAACGGGGAATGTCATGGTGAGCCTGCCTGAAGGATTCACCTTTCCGGACAAGACATCAGCCACGGCGTAGGCACCCTCCTGGCCAGGCTGCCAAGGCAGCAGGATAGCGTCAACCCAGTTTTTCCAGGAAGCGGTCTCTATGACTCCACCGATATTCAGGACCACCACCACTTTCTTTCCTTTAGCATGGAACTCGTCGCTGACCCGGCGGATGAGTTTCCTCTCGCGGGCACTCAACTCAAAGTCGTCAACGATCGAACGGTCAATCCCCTCCCCGGAGTCCCGGCTCAGGACAATGACCGCCACATCATCGTCGGCGGCCTGCTGGGGCAGAAGATTTAGAGGCACATCCGCCTCGGAGACCTTCTTACCATAGCCCCAGGCCACATAAGTAAGCCAATCCATGGCACCTGAGACTTTCTTGGTGGCATGGTCCATCTCGACATAGGTTTTGTAATAATCCGCAAGACCCTGGTCCAACTGGAAGCCGGCATCCGTGAGACTCTCTCTCATATTGGCCACATGCTTCGCTACAACATGGCCGGAGCCGATCCCTACCGCCACAAAGTCTTCGGAACCCACACCATAGAGAGCGACCTTCTCATTACCCTTCAACGGA
>JAEEGJ010013503.1_pt1 | contig 19773 bp, 12 predicted proteins | sample 8958761 | NCBI WGS metagenome assembly JAEEGJ01 (sample SAMN16246546, study PRJNA631951) | gut metagenome | biome: gut microbiome; feature: rumen; material: RS-attached | host: Bos | place: Iran: Karaj | collected 2018-10 | reverse complement strand
ATAGCTCAGTTGGTTAGAGCATCTGACTCATAATCAGGGGGTCGTAGGATCATGCCCTACTGGGACCACACGACGGAAGCCTGTCCAGACGGACAGGCTTTTGCCGTGTGGTCCCATCTACCCCCCTGCACCCCCGGTGGGGTACTGAGGGGCGTTCCCCTCAGACTCCCTGAGTCGGCCGAGGGCCTCCGGGTGGGGTACCTGAAATTCACCTGCCCACACGACCAGGCCCCTGGAGGCCATAATGGCATATTCGTTGGGCAGGCGAGGCAATTTGGCCTGACTTTCCCGACAGACCTGCCTCTGAGGACTGTACAGACAAGTTTACCTGGGCAGGCGAAAATCGAGAATAATGTGCATAGTCGGTTAAGTCGCCCATGGCGATTCATTTTTCAAACCAAGATAGGAGCATATGGCCCTACTTTTTGCGTATGGATTTAGTAAAACATTGATTATTAATCAATAAGACAATACGTGCCGTATTCCATCTCCAAGCCTCAGGAAAAGGGTGTGCTAAATACAAAGGGATTGATTTGACCGCTAAATCATCAATAATCCATCGGAAATGCTTATATTTATGGAAATAATCAACTCATGAAAAAAATACACCATCTGATCCTCGGTTTATCAGCCCTCCTTCTTGTGGCAGCCTGTGGTCCCTCCCGTTACACGAGTTCAAGTTTTAACCTTGCTTCCGTCCCGGAGTATGCTTTCATTCAGCCTTATTCCTACATAGTCCTCTATGGAGATGACGGAAAAGGATACTACAATGAAGAATCCTCCGCTACGGCGACGAGACTGATTACAAACATCATTAATTCGGAACGCTTTCCCTTTTCCGAAATGATTCCTGCCGACTACAAAGGGGATAACGAGGACATCAAGAATTGGATGTGGTCCTTCTCTGATGTGGATCCGTCCAAGGCGGACAGGCTCCGCGTTCCCAAATCCCTCAAGGCATTGCTTAACAAGAGCGGCCTCCGCTATGGTGTAGTCATTTATTCCTACGGATATGTCCAGACCAAGAAGGGATATCAGACGGAGAAGATAGAAAAGGCTGCTTCCAAGGCCATCGACACTGCCTTTGAGAAGCTGACCGGTATCGGCGGTCTGACCAATCCATCCAGGAACTACAGTGTTGATTCTCCGTACGGCAACGTCCTTTATTGCGCCGTCATTGACGGGGAAGCGGACAGGGTTGTCCATTTCGTCAAGGAGGTCCCTACCTTCGCCTCACATCCCGAAGAGAGTTCCTATGTCAGTGATCTTCTCCATAAACTTCTGAAGGAATTCATACGCTAATCTTTAATCAATTGATATGAAACACATTAAACTCTTCAGCTTTTTAGCCGTCGTATGTCTTGCATTGGCTACCGTCTCTTGCTCCAAGGAGAATAATGCATCCGGAAGCAGTGATCCTACTCCCGGGAAACAGGATGGTACCGTGACATCCCTCAAAGGAACCACCTGGGCTACAGGAGAACAAATGGGAATAGGGACCCTTACACTGTCCTTCACCGATAAAGACGCAACCTTGAAGCGTGTTGCCGACGGAAAAACAACCACTTGCACTTATCCTTACACATTCAGTAACGGAAAGATGACTACCAAGGGAAAATTGCTGAATGACCAGGAGCAGGATATCACCGGTACCGTATCCGGGACGACAATGAACGTCACCTTCTCAAAGAGCGGCAACTATGTTTTCTCGAAGAAATAGCACTACTTTGAATTAACAGCAAAGGCCCGTCATTTAGGCGGGCCTTTTTACGTCCCCGATTTTCCTCCGCGCCCGCTTCTGTTTGGCGGGAGTCCCGGAAAAAACCTATATTTATGACATGAAAAGAATCATCGTCTGCATTGCCGCCGTTTTACTGATGCTTTCCTGCTCCGACAGGAAAGTATGCCCGGATCTTGAAGCCGGATTCATGGACCCGCCCCACGAAAGCAGACCGATGGCACTCTGGCACTGGATGAACGGCAATGTGACGAAGGACGGAATACGGAAGGACCTTCAGTGGATGCATGACATCGGTCTCTCAGGCTTCTTCCTGTTCGATGCGGCATATTCGACACCCCAGGTAGTTGACACCCTTCTTCCTTATATGGGCGAAGGCTGGAAGGATGCATTCCGTTACGCCGTTGCCCTTGCGGATTCCCTCGGCCTTGAAGTCGGCATAGCGAGTTCTCCGGGCTGGAGCCTTACCGGAGGCCCTTGGGTGAGCGAGGATGACGCCCAGAAGAAGCTGGTCTGGAGTACGACTCCTGTCCGGGGCCATTTCCACGGGGCTCTTCCGTTACCCTGGAAGGCGGTCCCGTCTGGTCTCTTCCACGCTGTCCCGGAGCAGGACGGAATCGTCCGGGATTATCTTAAAGATATTCGTGTCCTGGCAGTCAGGCAGGGCCCTGATCCGTCGGTCGAGGACATCTCTTCATCATATCGCGATGGAATACTTGACTGGACAGCACCGGAAGGGGAATGGAATGTCTACAGGTTTGCATATACCCTGATAGGAACCACAAACGGGCCCGCTCCACCTGAGGCTACGGGCCTTGAGGTGGATAAACTGGATGCCGGAGCTGTGAGAAGGTATTGGGAAAACTACCTGGGACTGTACGAGGAGGCGCTTGGCCGCGAACTAGGTCCGGGCACGATAAGCAACATCGACATCGACAGCTACGAATCCGGAAAGGGGACATGGACCTTGCATATGGAGGACGAATTCGAGCAGAGGAGGGGTTATTCCATGGCCTTGTGGCTTCCTGCCCTTGCCGGAGAGATGATCGGTACCGATGAAGAGCGTGAACGTTTCCTGTTCGACTGGCGTCAGACCCTTGGAGAATTGCTTGCCGAAAACCACTACGACCTCGCGACAGAGATATTCCATTCCCACGGAATCAAACGCTACAGCGAATCCCACGAGGAGAGGCGTTCCTTCACAGGGGACGGAATGATGGTGAAAAGGACCGCCGACGTACCGCAGGGCGCATTCTGGGTGCGTTTCAGGGCGGGGGTCTATGCCACTATGCCGCACATGGAAGCGGACCTCAGGGAATCTTCGTCCGTGGCCCATATCTATGGCCAGAACATCTGTGCCGCCGAAGCCTTCACGACCAATGGCCGTCCCGGGAAATGGGATGGATGGTGGGCATACCAGTGCCATCCGGGCAAACTCAAGCCGGTCGCCGATGCGGCCATGGCCGAGGGACTCAACAGATTTGTGATCCACACTTCAGTCCATCAGCCGTCAGAAAAGTGCAAGCCAGGACTTGGCCTTGGCCCGTATGGTCAATGGTTCAACAGGTTCGATACCTGGGCTTCCGAGGCCCGTCCCTGGATAGACTATATCAGCAGGAGCTGCTTCATGCTCAGCCAGGGCCGCTTCGTCGCTGATATCGCCTATCTGTACGGTGAGGACACGAATCCGACGGCAAGGTTCAGCCAGGAGAGGACAGGGATTCCCGCGGGATGGAACTATGATTTCGTGAATGGGGATGCCCTTGTCAATGCGCTCGGGATAAAGGATGGAAGTATTGTCTCCGAATATGGGGCAAGCTATCGTATGCTGGTGATTGACAGTCAGATAGAGAGGATGTCCGATGCAGTCGCCGCCCGCATCGAGGCTATACGTGAGGCAGGAATACCTGTCTGCGACCTCAGGGAAGGAGGGAATATCTTATCCGTCCTTGAGGGAGAAGGGATCAGTGCCGATGTGGTGAATGTGCCGGACAGTGCGGCCTTTGTCCACCGCAAGCTTCCCTGCGGGGAGATTTACTGGATAGCGAATATATGTTCGAGGCCAAGGAATATCAGTTTGGGCTTCCGGGATTGCATGTCGGACGCCAAGGGGCGGGATGTTTTGGAACCCAAGGTCTGGAGAGCTGACCGTGGCACGATCGAGGATGTCCCCTATCGGGTTGAGGAGGGACGCTTGTTCGTGGATCTGGACATGGAAAGGGATGATGCCGTCTTTGTCGTGCTTCAAGGCAAGGCAAAGAAGGAATCCATCCGCAAGGAAACATCTGTTACAGAAGAGATTATGTCTTTATCCTCCTGGGATATCCGTTTTGTTCCGGCCATTGAACCTGAGAAGGTGGCGGACTGTCACTTTGACTCCCTTTCCGCCTGGAATGAATCCGGGGATCCAAATCTGCGCTTCTTCTCCGGGACGGCCACCTACAGGACATCCTTCCGGTGGAGTCCGGACCATAGCCCGGCGGGAGTTATCCTGGATCTTGGACGGGTGTTCAACATGGCACATGTATATCTCAATGGCAAGGACCTTGGCCTACTGTGGAAGGAACCGTACAAGACCGACATTTCGGAGGCTCTTGTGGAGGGGGAGAACATACTTGAGATTAAGGTAACCAACTCCTGGGGCAACAGGCTCATCGGGGATTCCGCCCTTCCGAAGGAGGAGCGTGCCACAATGACTTCCTGGGAGTTCTATTCTCCTGACGATCCGCTGCCGGCTTCCGGATTGCTGGGTCCTGTGAGGATTCTGACCCGGACCGCCACTGATAGATGGAGCGAAGAGAAAGCTAACGAGTGGTATGCTTCGCAGCCCTGGCCTGTGGGGTGCGTGTATATGCCCTCATACGGCGGGACGCCCGTTGAAATATGGGGGAAGGAATATTTCAAGCCTGAAGTGGTGGACAGCGAACTGGCTTTGGCTGAAGACCTGGGATTCAACGCCATAAGGCTGTTCCTCTGCGATGTAGTCTGGCAGGAAGACCCGAAAGGATTCATGGAGAGGCTCGAAGAGACGGTGCGACTGGCGGACAAGCACGGCATGCGTATCCTTATGACCTTCTTCACGAACGGGGGTACCATCAAAAACCCCTATACCGGACCTCAGCCGCAGCCGGTTCCCGGTGTTCACAACTCCGTTTGGATGTCGTCTCCTGGCAAGGACGTGGTCAACAATCCCGAAAAGTGGCCGGTCATCGAGCGCTACCTGAAGCAGGTGATGAAGCGCTACAGGAACGACCCGCGCATCCTGGCGTGGTGCCTGTATAATGAACCGGAGCATACCGACGGCTTCAACACCTTGTCCTTCATCAAGGATGTGTACCGCTGGGCCAGGGAGGTGAATCCCTCCCAGCCGCTGACTTCACCGATGTGCGCACTTCCGGATGCGAGGTCATACAACAAGCCCATCTCCGACTTCATCTGTGCGAACAGCGACATCATCTCCTTCCATTGCTACGATGATATCGACAGGACCCGCCAGTTCGTGGACTACGCACTGCAGTTCGGCAGACCGGTGCTGTGCTCGGAGTGGATGGCCAGGACCCGTGGCTCCGACTACCCTTCGATCCTGCCCTTGTTCAAGGAGAAGAAGATCGGTTCTTTCAGTTACGGCCTCGTAAATGGCAAGCAGCAGTGCCAGTATCCATGGAATAAAATGGTCGACGGTAAGCCGGTCCCCTTCACTGAGGAACCGGAATTATGGTTCCATGACCTCTTCCGTCCGGACCACAGTCCTTACGACGCAGAAGAGATCCGTTTCATCAAGGAATACCTGGGAGCCGGAACCCCCAAGGAATAATCAGTGTCTTTTTGAGGCGGCCACCCTTTCCGCCACGCTGCGGAGATATGCGCAGCTGTCCGGATCGAGACCGCAGTTGGAAGCATTTCCGTTGAACCTTCCGCCGAATATCATAAGGTAGTTGATACAGGATTTCAGGTATGTGCCATAAGCGGACTGATGCTTCTTGTCCTTGTCGAACAGGTCGATGTCAGGCCTCTCCTCGCGTGAGATCCGGAAAGCTTCCCCAATCGGGGACACTTCGGTATGGGCAGCCTTCGCCAGCATTCCGGTACCTTTCACCATGAGGCGGTTGAACTCGGCCTCAGTCCCGAATCCACCGCAATTCCCGGCCGGATATGACCAGGTACTCTCAATCCATATCCTTGCATCCGGAGAGTACTGGCGTACGCGTCCGACAAGGTCCACGGCATCTTTCTTCTGAAGCTTGTGCTGCTTCGGATTCCGGGCATAAAGCGCATGGACCTGGCTCTGGTTCTGCAGGAAGACGCAGTCATAAGGGTTGGTAAACTGCTCTATGGCGCCGATGGTCTTCAGGTCATTCAGATGCCTGTTGAATGTGTAGCCACCCACATATGCAGCGGTCATATCGATATAGTGCCCCTGGCTTAGCGCGATTTCGGCCAGCTTCAGGTGGGAGTCGTAGAAATATGTGAATGAATTGCCGATGCAGAGCACCCTGGTGGTATCCACCTGGGCATGCATGGTGAATGCCGATAAAGCAATCGAGATGGCTAAGATAATCCTTTTCATTTTGAAACCTCCTGTCTCAGTTTTTCAATATACTGGTCGCTGAAGTCGACTTTCAGTTCCACCCAGAGGGGCTTATGGTCGGACATCTGGTCGATCCTGTATGTGTCGTGGAAATATGTCATCGCTTCTTCCCCAGTCCGTTCCACTTTCACCTTCATATTCTTTCCCGGCTTATCCGGATTCGGTACGGAGACGTCTTTAGTCATGAAGGGGATATAGTCCTCATAATCTTCGTCCCTGTAGACGGACTTGGTGAAATCAAAGGCGCCCGACCTCACCCTGGAGTTTTCGTCCAGGATGTCTATATCATACTCGCTGTGAAGGTTGAACGCAATCTGGTCATAATGCTTTATTTCCTTGCCGAAGTTCGTAGGGTGCTTCTTGATGTGGCTGGGAATACGGAAGCCCCCGCTCTCCAGAGCGTTCATGAACTTGTCTCCGGCCTTGGGGATATTGAAATCGCCCAGTATGATGTAGCTGGCTTCTTCATTTTGCGCCCTGTTCGAGAGGAATGTCGCTATTGCCTTTATCTCCTCCTCCCGTTTTGCAAGGGCTTCTTTGGTAGAACCGTAAATGATATGCACCGTGGTCAGGAAGAACTTGAACCAACCGGACTGGAACGCGACGCAGAAGGGGGACCTTGCGAACTGCACCCCTTGGATCAGGTTGTCTGAAGGGAGTACTATTTCTCCGGCGATATTCTTGAAGCTGACCTTGTTGGTGTCGTAGAGGAAGGCAATGCGTTCCCCGTTCCCTTCCTTGCCTTCGGTGACGTCGGTCGCGATGAAAGCCCAGTTCTTGCCGAGGATCTTCATGACTTCTTCAAGTCCTTTCATCTGTTCCTTGACTTCCTGGATGGCTACGAGGTCGAAACGGCTCAGGATCTCGGCGATATACATGTAACTCTCCGGCCTGCGGTTGTCCGTGAACTGGCGGATATTCCAGGTTGCCAGCAGCAGGGTACCCTCCGCGGTCTTTCCAGGAATCTCGTCGTCGAGCTGCCTGCGGAGTTGGATCAGGTGTTCGATGGTGCGTTTCTTCTCATCCGCATCCTTGATTTTCTTGAGATACGTGTAAAGCATGACAAAGTTCGTTAAAGACAAGTAATTCAAAGATAATAAAAGTATATTTGTATATTTAAAAAACATCTGTATATTTGCGGTGTATTACTGAACTAATACACGAGTTAAATATAAACAGACTTATGAAGATGAAAACAAGACTGATTTCAATTCCGGTAATTGCCGCATTCGTGATCCTGACATCCTGCAGCCCCAAGGCGGTACCCGGTAAAAACAAAGTGGCCGACGAGGCTCCCGATGGCGGGAATTATACTGAAAAGTCATTCCCTGTAGTGACTAAGGTCGCTCCGGACGGCCAGGTCACCCTCCGTTTCTACGACGCCCTTCCGGACGTTGCATATATCTCTGCAGCGGATTTCCAGTCGATAGTGCTTCCCGGATCCGTAATGGCAGTGACCCATACGGGTATAGGTGAATATACCCTGGCCAACGGCGATGCCACGGCCGTAGTGGACATCAACAAGGATATATTCGCATCCGACCGCTTCGAGGACTTCACCAACATGATGGGTCTCCTTCAGCCTGGGATGGCGAATGTCTATTACGACGGAATGCCGTTCGTCCGTTACAAGGGCGTGACTTACACTCCGGCGGTCGTTCCCGTTACCCTGGACCTGGGGAAATATGGTATCGATATCCATGCTGACGGCAAGGGAACGGTATACTTCCCGTTCGCTACACTCGCCGACATGTACAGCGACCTCTTTTATCATCATGCCGGATTCAACGGCGAGAAAGTGGTCGTCAACACCTCGGTCAACGAAGTCGCCCTCTCCGAGATAGATCCTGATTACAACGATCCCCTTCTCAGGAAAACGACCCGTTCCCAGTCCCTGGCGGACTTCACCTACAAGGAACTGTGCTTCGCCATGGACAATTTCTACGGCTTCCCGGGCCGCATCCAGTTCAATGACGCCATCAAGGCCAAGGGTTTGGACAAGGCTCTCGATGAAGATATCGAACTCGGTCCCAAGATCAAGGAGTTCCTCCATTCCACCTCGCTGGCCGAGTATTTCCTGGGCATGACTGGACTGACCGGAATCTACTACGACGGCCACACCGCCCTTGAACTGACCTCTTTCGCCATCAAGGACAGGGATAAATACGAGGACCTGATCAATGAATATACGAAGGTCCAGATGGAGAACCTCGGCATGATCATGTCCCTGAGGGCCGGACTGGCATCAGCGATGAGCATGTATCAGGATATGATGACCATCAACAAGATCCGTTCAGAGGCCTATGGCGAGAATGAGACCTACATCAAGAAGGGCAACACCGCCGTCTGCATATTCGATTCCTTCAACAGCAGGAACGAAAAGGCATGGAAGGATTATTATGAGGGCAAGGGCCCCCTTCCTACGGTCGAGAATACGAAGGGTGACGACATGGTCATATTCCTCGATGCCTTGAAGAAGGCCTCCGCCGATCCCGAGGTGAAGAATCTCATCGTGGACATCACTGCCAACGGTGGCGGTTCCGCCGACATAGTGATGGTGATGACGTCGCTCATCATGGGCAAGAGCTACATAAGCCAGGACAATGCCCTCACAGGCCAGAGAGCCATCGTGGAATATGAAGTCGACCGCAATTTCGACGGAGTATTCGATGCTAAGGACAATGACGTACATTACGACCTGAACTTCGCGGTCCTGACATCTGATGTATCGTTCTCCTGCGGAAACCTCTTCCCTTCGATGCTGAAGGATGGCGGAATCCCCGTCATGGGTGAAACCTCCGGAGGAGGCAGCTGCGCCATCCAGGCCATGTGTACTGCGGATGGTTTCTGCTTCCAGATCTCTTCCTTCAGGGCCAGGCTCAATACCCTTGACGGCCAGAACATCGATACCGGTGTGGTTCCGGACATCCCGATCGCCACAGATGGGAATGTCAAGGTCGAAGTTTCCGAGGAAGCCTCCGTGACCGGCAAGGATTACAAGAACTACTACGACATCGACTACCTGACCAAACTGCTCGAGAATTACAAGAAATAAATATCATGAGAAAGGTTACCGTCATACTTGTCTCTGCCCTGGCCGCTGCAGGCATTTGCTCCTGCGGAAACAGTCAGGATAAGGTCCGGGAAGAGAAGACCTATGTCTGCGCCTATGTCTGGCCGTCCTGTCACGATGATGCACTGGCACACAAGTGGCTATGGGAAGAAGGAATAGGGGAATGGGAGGTTATCAAGCAGGGAGACAAGCGTTTCCCTGAGCACTACCAGCCCAGGCAGCCTTTATGGGGCTATGGTCTTGACAACGACCCCGAGGTGGTCGAGAGATGGATCCAGACTGCCCTCAAGTATGGCGTTAACACTTTCATCTATGACTGGTACTGGTACAACGATCCTGACGGCTACAGCGGACCTTATCTTGAGAGTGCCCTGAACGACGGATTCCTCAAGGCTCCCAGCCACGGCAAGATGAATTTCTACCTGATGTGGGCCAACCACGACGTGAAGTACAATTACTGGAACTATCACAAATGGGGAGACAATGAAGAACGTCTTTTCAACCCCGACGTGGACTGGGACCAGTTCAAGAAAGTAGTCGCCAGGGTGATCGACCAGTACTTCAAGCTTCCTGAATATGTGAAAATCGATGGCTGCCCCGTATTCGCGATTTTCTCGATAGGCAATTTCGTGCGCAGTTTCGGTTCTCTCGATGAGGCGGCAAAGGCCATGGATTACTTCCGCGAGGAAGTCAGGAAGGCCGGTTTCCCGGGACTCCATATCCAGGAAACCCAGGGTGGCGGTTACAGGATGAACCAGGAGCGCATAGATGCGATGAAGAAGAACATAGCAGCCCTCGGGATCAACAGCGAAGCCCTGTACAACATGGGCGGCTTCACTCCGGATTACCTCCTCCAGGGCAAGGAAGCCATTGAGATACGCAAGCAGATGGACGAGGTATTCGACATTCCGGTCTTCCCCTGTGTCTCCATCGGTTGGGACGACACTCCCCGTTTCCCTGCCAAGGGGCCGGACGACGTCACCCGTTTCCACAACACTCCCCAGTCGTTTGCCACTTTCCTGGCCAAGGCGAAGGAATATATGGACAGCCATACCGACCAGCCCAGATTCATGATGATCAACGCCTGGAACGAGTGGGTGGAAGGAAGCTACCTGCTTCCCGACAGGTTGAACGGCTACGGATATCTCGAAGCTGTCAGGGACGTTTTGGATGGGAAATATGAATAGTTTGTCAAAGATCCTTCTCAGACTGCTTTTCATTATGGTGACCGGCAGTTCTGCGACTGTCCTGGGGGCCCAGGACAAGCAGACTCTTTTCTCAAAGGCCATGGGTTTCATTTCGGCTCCGTCAAGGGAACTTGATCCGGAAGCGGTCATCCAGCCGGCACCTTCCTGGACGCTTTCCCTGTCCGGGGATCTCCGTAAGTTTTCCGTATCCCAGAAAAGTGATTTCATCGTATTGATGACGTACATGGATGATATCGGTGATTTCGGTCAGACCCCGCTTCCGTCGTCACTCAGTTCAAGCCTCAGGAGCAATGTGAACAAGTCTGTAGGTTTCCAGGTGGGATACGGCAACCTTACCCTTGGATGGAACCAGTCTTTCGGCATGTCGAAGGAGCTGAAACAAAAGGTGTTTTCCTTCGACTACACAGGAGCGGCATATGCAGCCCAATTGCAGTATTTCGATTATCAGGAATACATGGAATATGATTTCGAAGTTGCTCCGAAAGATGATCCCAACCATTTCGAGGAACATGCCAGATCCGAGAAGCCTTGCCGGTACCGTTCCCTCATAGCGGATGGATTCTATGCCTTCAACCAGCGGACGTTCGCCTATTCCGCGGCCTACAAGGGCAACAAGATCCAGCGGCGGTCTTCAGGTTCCTTCATGTCTGGAATCAAGCTTATACAGGGTATGTTGGAAGTTGACCCCCACGACAGGATCCTGGACCTGGTTGCAGGAGTAGGCCGGCAGACTACCACACAGGTTGCTTTCGGAGGTGGATATTCATACAACCTGGTCCCTTACCACCGGGATCCCGATCCTCAGACCGGAAAAGGATTGCGCAACATTACCTTGAACCTTACCGCCATCCCGATGGTGACATTGTTCAACCAGTTTGCGTCTACAGTTTATATCTACGAAGGATACTCGGACCTTAGCGAGCGGAAATCGTATATGAACGGAAACCTGATGGTCAACTATGTTGCCAGGGCGGGGTTGATCTATTCCTGGGACAAGTATTCCGTCTGCGCTTCCGGAAGCTATGACAGTTATTCGTACAAAGGCAGGACCAAGATCCTGCTCACAGGATTGTCGGATAACCATATCAAGAACTCCGGCCGTTTCGGGCGATGGACTGCCGGGATCCGGTTCAATGTCCGTTTCTGACGACTTAATTTTGGAATATGAACATACTTTCAGTTATTCTTGCCGCCGTCTTGTCCGGCTTTTCTTTCGGACACCAGGACGCTCCGAAAGGTGATGAATGGCAGTCACCGCAGCAGTTGGGCCTCAACAAGGAGACACCTCACGCATGGTTCTTCTCATTCGGCGACCTGGAGTCCGCCCGCAAGGTCCTTCCGGAGAACAGTGCCCTCTGGATGAGCCTGGATGGAGATTGGAAATTCAACTGGGCACCAGATCCGGATCAGCGCCCGGCGGATTTCTACAGGAAGGATTACGATGATTCCCAGTGGGATATGATTCCGGTTCCCTCCAACTGGAATATTGTCGGGATAGGAGAGGACGGAAGCCAGAGATACGGCACTCCGATATATGTCAACGTCAACGTCCCCTGGTGGAAGGAAATCAAGCCGGGAGACTGGAAACTCGGTGTCATGCGTACTCCGCCGGAGAACTGGACCATGTTCAAGGCCAGGAACGAAGTTGGTTCCTACCGGCGCACTTTCGAAATACCCGAAGGATGGGCCGGCAAGAAGGTCTTCATCAACTTCGACGGAGTGGATTCGTTCTTCTACCTGTGGATAAACGGGAAGTATGTAGGGTTCTCCAAGAACTCGCGCAACCTCGCCCAGTTCGATATCACCGGATATCTTGAATCAGGCATCAACACCCTTGCGGTCGAGGTATACCGCAATTCCGACGGCTCAAACCTGGAAGCGCAGGACATGTTCCGCCTTCCGGGAATATTCCGCAGCGTGGCACTGGAGGCGAAGCCGGAGGTGTCGGTCCGCGACATAAGGGTCACCCCTTCCCTGACCGATCTCAAGGTGGATGCGAAGATTTCAGGGGCTGTCCCGGGATTGACTCTGTCATATCAGCTGTACGAGAATCTGCTCTATTCGGACACGAACTTCCTGGTGGCGGACTTCGACGGAAGGCCGGCTGCGACCACGCTCGAATTCCCCAACGCCAAGCCCTGGTCCGCTGAGGCTCCTCACCGCTATACCCTCGTAGGCATGCTGAAGGACGCTTCCGGAAAGACCCTCGACATTTTCTCGACCATAGTCGGATTCCGCGAAGTATGCATCAAGGATACCCCGGCTTCCGAGGATGAATTCGGCATCAAGGGACGCTACTTCTTCCTGAACGGCAAGCCCGTCAAACTGCGCGGAGTCAACCGTCACGAGACGGAACCTTCAATGGGACACGCCGTTACGCGGGAGGTTATGGAAGAGGACATCAGGCTTATGAAAAGGGCGAATATCAATCACGTCCGCAATTCCCATTATCCCGATGCACCCTACTGGTACTACCTCTGCGACAAGTATGGCATCTACCTGATGGACGAGGCCAATATCGAAAGCCACCACTATCACTACGGCGAAGCCTCCCTTTCCCATCCCGTTGAATGGAAGGATGCCCACGTGGCCAGGATGACCGAAATGGTGGTTTCTGATTACAACCACCCGAGCGTTATCATCTGGAGCATGGGTAACGAAGCCGGTCCCGGGAAGAATTTCGAATATACCTACGCGGCCGCCCGGGCCATCGATCCTATGCGTCCGATCCAGTATGAGCGGAACAACGGCATTTCCGACATCGGCTGCAGCCAGTATCCAGGAGTGCACTGGGTCCAGAAAGTAGCCACCGGTACCGGAGACGTGAAGTATCCTTACCATATCAATGAATTCGCCCATTCGATGGGCAATGCCCTCGGCAATTTCGCCCAGTACTGGCAGAGCATCGATTCCACCAATTTCTTCATGGGCGGAGCCGTCTGGGACTGGGTGGACCAGTCGCTTTGGAACTATACCCCTGATGGAGTCAAGTACCTTGCATCAGGCGGTAATTTCGGGGATGTGCCCAATGACGGACAGTTCGTGATGAACGGACTCCTGAACGGTGACCGTTCCCCGAAGCCTCAGTATTACGAGGTCAAGAAAGTATATCAGAACCTGTATACTTCCCTGTCGATGCAGTCCGGAGGTAAGGCCGAGTTGTGTCTCTTCAACAGGAACTACTATGAGCCTTGCTCCTATGATGCCGTATGGTCGCTCATCGCAGACGGCGAAGAGATCGGTTCCGGCACCTTCGATACGGAAGAGATCGGGCCACGTGAGAAAGTTGTCAAGGGTATTGTCATAGGCGACCTGCCCCAGGGCAAGGAATGCTATCTGAATGTATATTACGGCCTCAAGGAAGACATGCCGTGGGCGGAAAAGGGTTTCCTGGTGTGCAAGGACCAGATGTTCCTCCAGCCTGCGACCGCCGTCCAGGATGCAGGAGAAAGGGGAGGCAAGGTCCGTGCCCTTAGATACACCACGGAAAGGAAGACCGGATTCGTGGTCGTAAAGGGGCCCGGTTTCAAGGTCGGATTCGACCCGGCTGCCGGCACGATCGCAACCTTGAAGTATCACCGCAAGGATGTGATAGTTCCTGGCCAGGGGCCACGGCTCAACGCTTTCAGGGCGTTGGTCAACAACGACGGTTGGGTTTGCAGGAGCTGGTTCGCCCAGGGCCTTCATAATCTGGAACACAAGGCTTCTTCCATGACGGTCCGTCAGGACGGAGGGAATGTCGTACTGGAGTTTGACATCGTTTCCAAGGCTCCCAATGCGGCCCGTCTGATCGGCAACCATTCCAGTCCTGCCTGTGTCATTGAAGAGGACACTGACAATACCTCCGTGATGGCTTTCACCTCCCATGTGACCTGGACCGTTTCCAGGGACGGAAGCATCGCCATGAGTTCCAGGATCACTTCCGACAAGCCGGAGCAGGTGGTCGGCCGTCTCGGTTATATCATGCAGGTTCCGGCTTCACTGGCTGATTTCACGTATTACGGCCGCGGTCCGGTGGAGAACTATTCCGACCGTTATACCTGTGCTTTCGTGGGTAAGTATTCGAGTACGGTTGCGGAGCAGGTGGGCAATTACACCAAGCCCCAGGATATGGCCAACCACGAGCAGGTCCGCTGGGCCTCGCTTACCGGAAAACGAGGTAGGGGTATTCTCTTCGAGGCAGCATTGAACAGTCTCCGGAGCTCAGACTCCGGTTGTCCGGTGATGTCGGTCAGCGCCCTGCCATATTCCGCGGTCGACATGGTACAGGCACCCCATCAGTTTGAACTCCCCGAACCGGGGGACACCTGGCTGTGTCTCGACGCCGCCGATACCGGCCTGGGCGGAGCAAGCTGCGGTCCGGCCCCTCTGGAAGAGGACCGTGTCCACCCCGAAGCCGATTTCGGATTCGTCATAAAAGCTGTCCGAAAATAATCCTGAACTCAGAACTTCAGGAGGGTGCTGAACTCGATTGTGAACGGCCTGATGTAGGAGCCGCTTGTCAGATAGTTGCGGTAGGGGGTGATGTCGGTAGCCAGGGAGGCTTCCCGTATTCCGGCAGACGCTCCCGTGACATTCAGGAAATTGACCACGTTCAGGGACAGGCTCACGTGCTCGTTCCACTTGAAATCCACACCTCCGAAAGTCTCCCAGCGCGGATTCAGGAACAGGGTGTTCGTGATATTGATATAGCGTCTGCTGTAATAGCGGGCGCTTAGCCAGAATCTCCATTTCCCGGTCGCATAGGAAGGCTCCAGCTCGATCTCGGTGCCGCTGCTGCTGGTGATCCTCTTTCCCGAGAAATCGTATTCCTCCGAATACCCGTCGCTGAAGACAGGGGTAAAGCTGTAGTTCCGGTACCTCGGGATCCTGAATGTGAACAGGCCGTGGAACGTGAATCCCTTGAACGGACTCAGGATCATGTCGGTCGTCCATCCCAGGACTTCCATGTCATAGAGGGAACTCACATAGACGGTCTCGTTGTAGCCTGCCGGGTAGCCTCCGGCAGCGTGGGAAAGCTTATGTGTCCACATGCCCATCTCATAGCTGTTCGAGCGCCTGAGATAAGTCAGAAGTGACTGGAAGTCAAGCCATTTGTTCTTGAAATTGACTCCCCCGCGGAGAATGTAGCTGGGTTGGGCTCCTTCGAATGGGACGCTCGAGTCACCGTATTGCCCGAGATTCGGGTGGTTCAGGGAGGCGATGGCGTCGATTTCAGCCCCCCAATGGGAATTGAAGTAGTAATACCCTATCAATGAGGCAGCCCCGTTGATGACGTTCCTCCTGAAAGGGGTGAGGGTCACGCCGGGACTCTTCAGGGACCAGCCGTTGTAGCGGGAGTTGTTGTCCTTGCCGTCCAGATTATGGGCGGCCTTCCCGCTGATTCCGCTGTATTCCGCCCTGAGCCCGTAATGGATGTTTACCTTCGGGTGGACCCTCCACTCATCCTGCGCGAACAGGGCGAGACGGCTCTGGAATCCGTCCAGGTACTGCGCTCCGGTATTGTGGACATAATAAACCTCTCCATTGTAAGCGAGGGCTTTGGGATCTTTCATGGCCTCGTAGGCGAAGTTCGAGGTCATGGAGGAGGACTGGCTCCAGTTGAACCAGAAATTAGCCCCTGCAAGCGAGGTATGCCTGCCCTTGGTCCTCTCTGCCTTGAGGGTGGTGAGCCATTCATTGTAGTGGTCGTCCTCGTACATGAAAAAGCGGCTCTGTACGTTGCCGGAATATGGGGTACCGTCAACATAAGCATAACCGTCGCCTGCTGCCACGCCGGTGATTCCGTTGAGGAAGGTACTTTTGGACCTGCCGTCACTCAACCTGAAGCGGGAGCTTAGGTCCATATCCAACCCGTTGCCAAAGGAACGGTTGTAACAGGCCGTCAGGACATGCACCGGGGCGCCAAGATCCTCTGTGTAGCGTCCGGTTTTCCTTTTTCCGTCGTTTATGTCGAGATATTCATAAAAGGATGTCTCGGGAATATACTGGTCCCTTCCAAGCCGGAAGTCGCCGTAAGGCTTCACACTTCCATCTCCAACGAATATGAACGGCCCGTACTGGTCGGTCAGGTCCAGATAGTTCATGAACAGATAAGTCGCCTTGAAAAGACCGTCAGTCAGTTTCTTGGAAATTCCGGCTTTGTAGAACCGGATTCTCTCCTGGTAAGTAGTGAAGTCCAGGTGGTTGGACCCCCGGTCGAAACTCTGGTACACGTTCAGATCGATCCCCCAACCGTTCCCGAGTGGTGAGGCGGTGTGCAGCTCGATTTCGTGGCGGCCATATTGGTTGGCGGTGTACTTGGCAGCTCCCTCGGTCCTGTCAGCACCGACTTTTGAGACTGACATAGGGAAAAAGCCCGTTGTACCGAGCTGTATTGCAGATTCGTCCAGGCGGGTCAGCTGCATAGATTCGGTAGAAAGGCCGCTTCTCCAGGATCGGTATCCCGGAAAATAATCCTTGAACATTGATGCCGGAAGACCATCATCCATGATATATGTGCCCCACTCAGGGATGCCAAGTGAGATGGTCCTCGGAATAGATGCGTAGGATGCGTTCAGCATCACGTTCTGGTTGCTCCGGCGTTCTGAGCCTGTCTTCAAAGTGTCGGTCTCCTGGGCTATTGCCACGCCACCACCTGTGAGCATGGCCATCAAAACGAACGTTACAACCTTCAGTCGTTCGATCATATTATTCTCTTTGAAAGCAAAGATACAATGAAATATGCTTATCTTCGCACCTTGTAAAACAATGATTGACTGATTATGAAGAAACTTGTCTTTTGTATCATTCTGGCTGCCACTTGTGTGACGATGTTTTCCCAGACCCGTAAGGAACGTCTGACCGAACATGTCTATTATTTCGCCGCAGATTCACTGAACGGCCGTGCCGCCGGCTCGCCGGATGCAGCCAAGGCCGCCGCCTACATAGTTAATGAATATGAATCCATGGGCCTCAAACCCTTCTATGACGACTGGTATATGCCGTTCAATACCAAAGGGAAGGACTACAAGAACGTGGTCGCCGTCCTGGAAGGCAATGACCCTGAATTGAAAAACCAGTACATAGTCATCGGTGCCCATTACGACCATCTTGGAGTGAAGAAGGGACAGATCTACAACGGAGCTGACGACAACGCCTCCGGGTCTGCGGCGGTGATCGAGATCGCCAGGGCGCTTTGTTCGAATCGCGACAAGTTGAAGAGGACAGTGGTCATCGCAGCCTTTGATGCGGAGGAACTCGGACTCTACGGTTCCAATGCTCTGGCTGACCGGATGCTTGGAGAGGACGGGCTGGATGTCCGACTGATGATGAGTGTTGACATGGTCGGCTGGTATAAGGCTACGAACAGCCTTACTCTTATGGGAGTAGCGACTATAAAGAACAGTCGCAGGGTTCTCCAGACGGAAAAACTGAATTTAAAGCTCAAGAATTTCGAGTGGTCTCCAGTGACCGCCACGGACACCGAGGGTTTTGCCAAGAGACAGGTCCCAACCCTTGCGATATCCACTGGAATCAAGTCCCCTTATCACAAACCTGAGGATGATGCCGACTTGATCGACTATGATGGTCTGGACAAGGTAACCGACTACCTGACCGACCTGACGATGGAAGCGGCGACTGATGAAACCCTCGCTGCTTCAGGCAGGGTGGCCCGCAAGCACATGAACGGACATCCTATCCTGGAGGTAGGGTTGTCCCTCGGAGCCGGTAGCTCCCATTTCAATTTCCCTGATGCTCCTTTTGAAGGAAAAACAGGCTTTTCCTATGGTGGAGGTGTTTCAGCCCAGCTGAGTTTCGGACACCGCAGCCATTTCGGCATCAAAGCGGATGCCTTGTATCTGCAGACATCGGCCCCGTATCTCGACGAGACTGCAGTATATTCATCATCTTTGAAGTACAAGGGGAGTGAACTTCGCGTCCCTGTCCAGTTGATATACCAGGGTGGAGGTACAGGTACTGCTTTCCTGGGTTTCGGAGGATACTACGGCCACAGGTTCAAGACCTCCCTGCCTTCCGACTGGACTGTGAGGACCGAAGACTTCGGACTGTCCACGGAGCTTGGCCTGAAGGTGGGCGGCTTCGGCCTGTCAGTCATCTGGATGTCATCCCTGACACCCTTCTTTAATGAAAAAAGTGCCCCGTCAGTCAGACAGGGCACAGCTCTCGTTAAATTGAACAAGTACTTCTAGGCCTTCGCCTCCTCCCACTGTGCGCGGAGGAGATTTACGGCAGCTGTAACGAGGGTGGCGCGGTCTCCGCCGCAGCCGCACTCGAAGCTGACATACTTGTCGTAACCAAGCTGCTGAAGAGCTTTGAAACCATTCACATAATTGTCCACATCTCCGTTCTCGCCGGGCATCTTACGGTTGCCGCGGCTGGCGATGTGTACGTGCTGGAGGTACTGCTTACCGGCTGACATGAAAGCACCGAAGTCGCAGGTTTCCTCCTGCATGTGCCAGAAATCTCCCATGGCCTTCACGCCATCGCTATTGGAGTCGCGTGCAATCGCGGCTGCGTCAGCGACAAGGCGCATGTAGAAGGCTTCCTTGCGGTTGAGGGGTTCGAGGATAACGGTGGTGCCGCAAGCCTTTGCGAACTCTCCAAGTTTGTGGAGTTCTTCGCAGAGATAGTCGCGGGTCTCCATGGTGTGAGGCATGCAGGGCTTCTGGCCGTTGAAGGCAGGAACCATGATGACTCCGGTGGAGCCCAGTTCTCCGGCAGCCTCCACGATCTCACGCATGGTGGTGTCGAAAAGGTTCTTCACGGCAGGATCCTCGGCAAGGATGAATCCTTCAAAGCCGGCGCAGATGGCGCTCACCTTGATGTTACGGCCGTTAAGGGCATCCTTGATCTCCTTTACACGTCCCTTGAGTCCACGTCCGCCCGGTTCGAAACCGACAACGCCGAGGCTCTCCATGAAGTCGAGCTTTTCAGCAAGGGTCTCTCCGGGGGCTATACCCTCCTGGAAGGAGATGTTCAGGGGAACGTCGCATTCAGGCTTCTTTCCTCCCTTGGAGGCTGATGAAGCACAACCCGGCAGAAGGGAAGTGGCGGCTACAGCCGCCGTCCCTCCTGCCGAGGATTTTAGAAATGATCTCCTGTCCATCTGACTACTTTGCTGAGCCGGGAACCTGCACAGTGTCCATGCTCATGTCCATCTTGC